>Ga0163153_10005159_pt1 | contig 15662 bp, 16 predicted proteins | sample OliLakLV19MP6IB1_FD_148629 | JGI IMG/M metagenome (GOLD analysis project Ga0163153, IMG submission 148629) | Freshwater microbial mat bacterial communities from Lake Vanda, McMurdo Dry Valleys, Antarctica - Oligotrophic Lake LV.19.MP6.IB-1 | ecosystem: Environmental > Aquatic > Freshwater >... | reverse complement strand
GCGCCCCGATACACCGACAGGCACGCGGGCAATGCCGCGCGCGCGACGGCCCAACCGTTCGAGTGCGTCGAGCGTGCAACGGTTGTCGTCGCCATACCCGGACGTCGGATTCACGATCACCACGCGCTCGACGCCCGACCCGTCCAGCACGTCGAGGAGCTCCTGCGCGGCGCCAAGCTCCGCTGCGATCGGCCGGTATGACGTGTCGGCTGCGAAAGGAAACTTGTGCGGGTCCAGCACGTGAACGTGCGTATCGGTCGCGCGAGAAGGCAGTCGCAGCAGCGCGCCCATCTTCGTCACGGCAGCGCTGTCCGCAAGGCAAGCACGGCGCTGCGCGGGCTCGTCAGCACGGGCATTGCGACGCGCGCGCTGACGGCATCGAGCGCGCGACTGGTCGAAAAGTGCGCAAGCAGAAGCACATCGCAATCCGCGAATGAATGCGCCGCATCCGCGAGCAAACGGTCGTGCTCGTCTCCGCGACCGTCACGCAGAGCCTGCATCGCCGCCGGGATGCATTCGGAGCGTAACGTTGCCTGCACCCCGCGCGATTGCGCCATTGCATGAAACTCCGCCTCCATCGACGCAACGCTTGGCGCGAAAGTGGCGAGCATGCCGACGCGGCGGCCACGCGACAGCGCGTCGGCGAACATCGCCTCGTTCGGCTTCAGGACGGGGACGGGCAATGCGGCCTTCGCGTCGTCGATCGCCGGCCCGAAAGCCGAGCATGTGAACAAAATACCATCGGCGCCGGCGGTATGTGCATAGCGGGCGAGTGTCACGATGCGCGCGCGCATCGCGTCGGTGAGCTCGCCATCGCTTTCGCGATCGGGGGAGAGCGCGTCATCGAGCAGGTGCTGCACCTGCGCCTGCGGCCACAGTGCCGCCAGCGCGTCCGTGACCGGGCGCATCGCGACGGTCACCGCGTGGATCAGCGCTATGCGCGGCCGGCGAATCGTCATGGCACGTGAGGCGCGGCGCGATCGTCGCCGATGCGCATCAGGATCTCGTCGAGCTCGGCCAGCCAGCGACGCTTGTGGGCGCGATGAATTTCGACTGCCGACTGCGGATCACCACGGCGAATCGCCTCGACCACCGCCGCGTGGTTCACGTTCGAATAGACCGGCGGCTTGCGGTAAGCGGACGTCAGGTAACGAAACCGGTTGGCCTTCTCGAGGAAGCGCCTTGCGGTATCGATCAGGTGACGATTGCCGCAGGCATCGATGAGCAGCAGATGGAAACGATAGTCCGCCTCGTTCCAGGCATCGATGTCGCTCGCTTCCAACGCGCGATCCATGGCCGCGATCGCGTCATCGAATACGGCGATTTCTTCGGGGGGCAACCGGCGCGCCGCCGTTTGCTGTGCGGCCTCCACCTCGAGACACGCGAGCAACTCGGTGATCTCGCGAATGTCGCGCAACGACAATGCGACGACCCGCATGCCACGGCGCGGCTGCAGGTCGATATAGCCCTCGTCCTGCAGCCGCACCAGCGCTTCGTGCACCGGGGTACGGCTCATGCCGAGGCGCAGCGCGAGCGCAGGCTCGAGCGACTGAAACCCCACCGGCATCTCGCGGGAAAGGATCGCGTGCTTGATGCGGCGATACGCCTGCTCGGCTTGAGACGCATCGTCCAGCAACGATTTGAGAAGGGGACTTGACGGCATCTAATGCGTTCTATAATCTATTTAATGCATGCATTATAATCTCGCTGAACGAAGCGGCGCAAGGAGGCGAAATGAGCAAATGGTCAATAGGGGTGCTCGGCGGACTGGCGCTCGTCCTGAGTATGTTGCCGCTGCCAGCGGCCGGCCAAGCGTGGCCCGCGAAGCCGGTTCGTATCATCGTGCCGTATCCGCCGGGCGGTGGCAATGACAACCTGGCGCGGATATTCGCGCAAAAGCTCTCCGAGCGCCTGCAACAACCGGTCGTCGTTGAGAACAAGCCGGGCGCGGGAACGCTGATCGGGACTGAGGCGGCTGCAAAAGCGCCTGGCGACGGCTATACGATTCTTCTTTCTTCGATCGTAACGCATGCATTAGCGCCAGCACTTTATCCGAAAGTCCCGTACGACCCCATCAAGGATTTCGTGCCGATCACCATCTTGGCGGTCGCGCCGACGGTACTCGTGGTCAACCGCGATTCCCCGGCCAAATCGGTCGGAGAGTTGATCGCGCTCGCAAAGGCCAACCCTGGGAAATATACGTTCGCGTCCGGCGGCAACGGAACAACGCCGCACATATCCGGCGAGATTTTCAAGTCAATGACCGGAACCGACATCCTGCACATCCCCTACAAGGGTGGAGGGCCGGCCATCGCCGACCTCATGGGTGGACAGGTGGACATGATTTTCGACACTGCTGCCTCCGCGATGCCGCACGTGCGCAGCGGAAAATTGCGCGCGCTTGCGATCGCGACGCCGAAGCGGCATCCGGACTTCCCTGATCTGCCGACCTTTGCGGAGCAGGGGTTGCCCGACTATTCCATCAATTCGTGGTATTCGCTGCACGCGCCGGCCGGGACGCCGCGCGAAATCGTGATGAAAGTGCACGGCGAAGTCGTGGCATCGCTCAAGTCCCAGGATGTCATTGATCGTTTGCGTGCGCTCAATGCCGATCCCGGCGGCATGCCGCCGGACGAATTCGCCGCGTTCGTCAAAAGCGAGCTCGATCGCTACAGCCAAGTCATCAAGAAGGCGGGGATCAAGCTCGAATGAGTGCGGCCCCTGCGAAGCCGGGGAAGGCGCGCAGCGCGCATCGACGCGCGATTGCGCTCGGCCGACGCATTGTCGTTATCGCGGTGGCACGGTTCGAGGCCGAGGAATGACGCCATTGCGCTTACTTGTCCTTCCCGGCGACGGCATCGGGCCTGAGATCACCGAGGCCACGCTTGCGGTGCTGCAGGCGGCCGCCGCTTCCGCGCAACTTCCGCTCGAGTTCGAACGCGACCGGATTGGCTTCGAAGCGCTGCATGCCGAAGGGACCACGGTCCCCGATCGCGTGCTCGAGCGCGCCCGCGAAGTGGACGGCACGCTGCTCGGGCCGATTTCTCATCTCGATTATCCGCCGCGCGAGCAAGGCGGAATCAACGTGTCGGCGGCGTTTCGCACCAGGCTCGACCTATACGAGAACCTGCGGCCGGCGCGAACCCGCCCGGGACTCGGCCACACGCGCGAGCCGATGGACCTCGTCTTCGTGCGCGAATGCACCGAGGGCTTCTATCCTGATCGCAACATGGCGGTCGGCATCGGAGAATTCATGCCGACCCACGACATGGCGCTGTCGGTGCGCAAGATTACGGCGTTCGCGTGCGAGCGGATAGCGCGACGCGCCTTCGAGCATGCGCGGCGGCGACGCCGGCTCGTCACCGCCGTGCACAAGGCCAACAACTTCATCCTCAGCGACGGCTTGTTCCTGCGCGAGGTGCGCAAGGTCGCGGCCGAGTACCCGGATGTCGTGCTGGAGGAGATCATCATTGATGCGATGGCCGCGCGACTCGTGCGCGAGCCGCAGCGATTCGACGTGGTGCTCGCCACCAATTTCTACGCGGACATCCTGTCCGATCTTGCCAGCGAGCTTTCCGGCAGCTTGGGGTTAGCCGGCTCGATCAACGCCAACGAATCGATGTGCGCCGCGCAGGCGCAGCACGGCTCCGCTCCGGATATCGCGGGCCAGGATCGCGCCAATCCCACGTCGCTCATCCTTTCGGCCGCGATGTGGCTCGACTGGCTCGCCGAGCGCCGCGACGATCCGCGCATCGGCATCGTGGCGAAAGCCATTCACGATGCGGTCGATCAGGTGCTCCTCGATCCGGCGCTGCGAACCGCCGACCTTGGAGGTCCGCTTGGCACGAAGGCCTTTGGCGAGGTGGTCGCTGCGCGCGTGGCGAGTATCGCGCAGGGGTAAGCAGCGCCGGCTTATCTCCGCGACGATCGATTGGCACCTGACGATCGTGCGGCCGACGGCGTTCGTCAAGTCACTATCGGGGCAGGTGAAGCGCGTGAAGCAGGGCGAGGCTTCCTCCTGTTCGGCAACGGCACCTTGACCGCATGCAAGCCAATCAGCAACAGCGACCTTGGCAACTATCTTGCCGATTGCCTCGACGACCCAACCCGGCACAACCGCATCCTGCCCGTCGGCGGACCCTGCGGCGCCATCAGCCGCGGCAGCTGATGAACCCATGTTCCTTCAGGCAGTTTTCGCGCAACTGATCGATGAATGACTCGACATAGTCGGTCTGCCTCGTGCAATTGGATTCCGAAGCATAGCCCCGCTGATTTCGCGGATCACGTCGGGCCGCGTTCGATTCACGCCGTCAATTGGGCGTCCAGCGCGGGATAGTCGGTATAGCCTTCGGCTCCGCCGCCATAAAGTGTGTTCGCATTCAGCGCATTGAGTTGCGTATCTTCGCGAAGGCGCCGCACGAGGTCGGGGTTGCTGATGAAGAGGCGCCCGAATGCGATCAGGTCGGCCGCGCCCGAGGCCACGGCATCGAGTGCCATATTGCGGGTGTAGCCGTTGTTGACCATCCACGCACCATTGAACTTGCCGCGAAGCGACGCGTAGTCGAAAGGAGCGAAGTCGCGTGCGCCACCGGTCGCGCCTTCGACAATGTCCAGGAACGCCAACTGCAGCGGTGCGAGCTGCGCCACGGCATATTCGTACAACGCCTGCGCGTTGGTGTCCTGGCCAGCGTCATTGGCGGGCGTCACCGGCGACAGGCGCAGCCCGGTGCGGCTGCCGCCGATTTCCTGCGTCACGGCCTGCATGACTTCAAACAACAAGCGGCTGCGGTTCTGGATTGAGCCGCCGTAGTCGTCGCTGCGGTCGTTGATGCTGTCGCGGAGGAACTGCTCCATCAGATAGCCATTGGCGCCGTGCACTTCCACGCCGTCAAAGCCTGCGTCCATCGCGCGACGGGCGGCGTCCCGGAAGCTCGCAATCACCGCGGGGATCTCGCTCGTAAGCAGGGCGCGCGGCGACGAAACCTCCACGAATCCGTCCTTGGTGAACGTCTTGGTATTGGCCCGCTGCGCGGTCGAGGACTCCGGCGCCTGGCCGTTGGGCTGTAACGAAACATGGGAGATGCGACCGACGTGCCATAGCTGTACCACAATGCGCCCGCCCTCCGCATGGACGGCATCAGTGATGCGGCGCCATCCTGCGACCTGCTCGGTGTTCCAGATGCCAGGGGTGTCGAGATAGCCCTGGCCTTCGCGACTGATCTGAGTTGCCTCGGTGACGATGAGCCCCGCACTCGCGCGTTGCCGGTAATACTCGACCGCGAGACGCGACGGCACTTGTCCGGGCGCTGCACGATTGCGTGTCAGGGGCGCCATGACAATGCGGTTGGCAAGTTGCAATGCGCCAACGCGAATGGGATCGAAAAGGCTGGGCATGGGATATCCAATCTAAGAAATGTCGGGCATCTGAAAATCACACGTGGTCATGGCAGCGTCTGTGCGCTTGCCAACATAGGTCAGGACGCACCTGATTGATTTCTGCATCGATCAGTACCGCCTGGACTGGCCCGCTGGCGCCGGAACAGGGTAGATTTCGCACATGCTTCCCCCTGCCGCTACCCGCGACCACCTGTCCCTTACGCGCTATCTTGTTGTCGCCTACGGCGCGCTCGCATTGCTCGCGGTAGTCGCGTGGCTGCTGCCGCGGATGAATGCGGCGGCTCTCGGCGCGGCGATTGTCGTGCTCGCCATTCCATCGATGGCGGGACTGTGGCATCGAAGCGCGATGCGGCGGCTCGCGCGCCTCCATCAATTCACGCCGGAACGCTGGCTTGGTCGGTGGTCAGCTCGTCGGGTGCTCGGGCAAGTCGGCGGTGCGCTGGTGGCCGTCGCGCTCTCGGCGGCCGTGGTGCTGCAGAGTCCCTTCTTCGGGACATCGGAGTGGGCCTTCCTCGCTGTCGCACCCCTGCTATTCCTTGCGCTGCACCGTGCCGCGTTGACGCGCGCCGGCCCGCTCTTCTCGCGTGACGTGTACGCGGCGAGCGGCGCCTTGCGGCTTGCCCGCTTGCTTACGGTCGCAGTACTGCTCGTCGCGTGGCTCGTGGTTCGGTACGTCATCGCCGCTGATGCCGAAAGGCCGATCGCCGAGGTGGTCTACGACCTGCAATCGCGGTGGCCGCAAGTCGGCTCGGCCACGGCGCGTTGGGCCATCGATGCGGGTGCGTGGAGTCAGGCCACGCTTGCGACGCTCGACGGCGCCGGGTCGGCGTCGTGGTGGCGAATCCTGATCGTGCTCGTCGTTCTTCCGCTGACCGTGTTCGTATACGCCACGTGGTCGGCTGCCGGCGCTTCGCTGGACGTGGCGGCGTGGCGGCGAGTGCTCGGCGCATCGCTCACGGATGCCGACGATCCGCCGCGGATCGCGCCGCGCCGGGTGGTGGCCTACGGCGTCGCGTCAATTGCCGCGACCGCGATGGGGGTGCTGGCTTTCGCGGAGGCCGATGCGGCACTCGGGCGCCAGGAGCGCTTTCTCGCGCTCGCTGCTGTCCCGCAGTGCGAGCGCATCGGCGCACGCGTGTATTCGCTGGGAACCCTCGCGAAAGTGCAGGCTTACGACTCGGTGCTCGAGAAAAGCATGGCGTCGCGCCGAACCAATGCTTGTGCGCGCATTGCGGAGGTCGGCCGCGTCGCGGAGCGTAACGTCGACGCCTACCTCGACTGGTACTTCAGTCTTGGTGGCGACTGGACGCGCTTTGCGCTGATGTTCGCAGGCGACGTCGAGTCGCTGCTCGAGGTGAAGTTCAACAAGCTTGTGGCCGCCGAACCAAGGGTCGCATCGCTGATAGGCGAATTGCAACTGGACCAGCACTACCTGCTCGAGGTGGCATCGGTGGGCCGCAATGGCCTCGTCGATCTGCTCGAACAGCAGCGGCTGGTGCTGGATGAGCGACAGTGCAAGGTGGTGACCGACGCAGGGCAGGGAATCGCCGCGTTGCCTCGCTACGACGGCCTGCGCACGCGCATGATCGCGAGCGCCGCAACCGGTGTCGTCGCGGGCGCCTTTGCCGGCGCACTGACCGCAAGAGCGATGCAACGCGCGAGCATGCAGGCCGCGGGACGTGTCCTGGGGCGAGCTACGGCGAAGCGCAGCCTGAGTCGTCTTGGATCGGCAGGCGCGGGCGTGGCGGCAGGCGCATTGGCCGGTTCCGTGGTGCCTGGCGTGGGCACGGTGGTCGGCGCGGCCGCGGGTCTTGCGGCGGATTTCGTCATGCTCTTGGTGGAGGAGAAGCTCACGCGGCAGGATATGCGGCACGATCTTCTTGCGGCGATCGACGAGTCGTTGGCTACGTTGCGGGGGGCGTTCGATTGCCCGGGACGTTAGGACTTTTGCGCAGGTATGCAAGTAGCGGCGACACGACGTCGTGCGCCGTGAGCCGGTCCACAATTCGCGTCCGCGCGATCGAGCCCCTGGGCTGTATGGAATTCGTGAAGCGCACGATACGCGGCGAGTCGGGTGTCGACGTAACGGCGGAAGAGGTCGGCAACGAGAACATACTCCGCCTGTAGCGTGCAAACTATTGAAAAATAGGTTAAAATGTCGATAAGGAGCTGCGCACTGCTTTTTCGCAGGTCTTTGGTTCGAGCCCAAGTGGGGGAGCCAACGATTTCGAGTACCTGGCGTCGAGCCCATGTTCCGCCCGGTAAGCCGGCAGATCGTATTCAGTTTCCCGGCCGCGCGAGGTCCCAAGCCTTCGCCATCGTCCTGCGGCGACGCCTCCGAGTTGGACAGTCGACAGTTCGACGCCTTTCCCTTTGCACAACCGAGGATACATGCCGTGATCGAAACGATGAAGTGCCTGAAAAAGTACGGCCAACGGCTTGATCTCGAAATCGCCAAAGAAATGGGCCTGCCCCTTGCCACCGTGCGGCAGAACCTCACCGCCCTTGCGGCCACCGGCGCCGTGATCACCTGCACGCTCACCCGCTTCGAAAACGGCAAGCAGATCGATGCGTGGCAGTGCCGCGTGTCGGGGTATGTGCCGCCGTTGGCGCCAGGTCGCAAGGCGAAAGCTACTGCGTAACGCGTAGAGTATCGAACAAGCCAGCCCTCGTCTTCCTGCTTGCTTGCAGCGAAGCCGAGGGCTTGTCCATTGCTGGACCTCGCATTTCGCCCGTGGTCCTGCATTCCAAATTTTTCCCGGCTCAATTCATGAACACCAAGCGTCTCGTCGCTTTCGCCTTGCCGTGCCTGTTGGCCGTATGGGCCCTCCAATCCGGAGCGGCGCCTGCCGCGGCGGGCAACTTCGAAGCTGCACCGGTGCTGGCAGGCTCGGTCCTGGTGCCCGCCGAGCTGTTGAAGGGTCCGCTGCACAGGGTGGCCGAGCCGGTTTCGCTTGATGGCTACTTCGGGCGGTTCGTCATCGAATCGAAGTTCGGCAAGTTCTCGGTGGTCGGCGTGAAGATGCTGGGCATTCGCGTCCACGAGCTGGCGGCCATCGAGGCACTGCAGCAGGTGCAAAGCAGCCAGGCCTTCCAGGATTCGTTGTTGCGCGCGGCCTCGGCGCCGGTGCTCTTCGTGAAGAGTGCGGTCACCGATCGGCTGGGCACGGTCTAGAACGTCGGCCAAGGCCTGGGTTCGGTGCTGGGGCGCATCGGATTCGTGGCACGATCCGGCGCGCAGTCGATCGCCGACAGTTCGACCGATCGCCGCAACCCGCAGCAGCCGTCCAGTCTCCCGGCGGCGCCTGCCGGCGAAACGATGCCGTCGGCGTTCACCGGTGATCCCTTCGGCTACAACAAGGCCCGCCGCGATTGGGCACGCCAGCTCAACATCGATCCGTACACGACCAACCCGGTGTTGCGTCCGCTGCTCGACAATGCGGCTGCCGCCAGCTTGGCCGGGAGCGGCCTGCGCCGGATCAAGATGAGCGCAATGGTGCCCGTGGGCGTGAAAGTGGATGAATCGCTGGTGATCGCGGCCGCCGTTGACTACGTGTACTGGGATGTGATCGCGGCCGAGTTCGCGCAACGCAAGACCCTGAGCGGCAAGCGACGGGTGCTGTTGCTGGCCGGCAACGCCAGCCCGCGAGCGACGCAGGATCTGGAGCGGGCGGGGACGATGCGCACCGGATTGCGTCCCTGATTTCAGCGGGAGGGTAGGCCACCGCAGTCGGCGCCTGCCTACAAACGTGCGGGCGCCGCTCCCACGCATCTATGCGCCATCGAGCGACAGTAAGCGTCCTCCGGCTACGGCAGAATGGGTCCCAGCGATCGCACAACGATTCGCCTCCCTCTTCCTTCATGGAGAACGCAATGAAAACGAATCACGCAGTGAAGCTAGTCACCGCCGTCTCACTAGCGCTCGCGCTGACCACCGCCTATGCGGCCGGTGACACGAAGTCCACCGATTCCACGTTGACCGGCAAGGAAAAGGCCACGGCCATCGGTGCAGGTTCCGGCGCCGTGGCGGGTGCAGTAGTGGGCGGCCCGGTGGGCGCGCTGGTCGGCGCCGGCATCGGCGCCTACGTGGGCAATCAAGGTACCGACGCCAACGGCAAGGTTTCTACAACGACAGCGCGTCCGGCCGACGGTACGGTGCGCAATGCCCAGGCTGCGCTGAACACCAAGGGCTACGACATTCGCGTCGACGGCCAATGGGGCCCGAACACGCAGAATGCCGTGCGTCGCTTCCAGGCCGAGAACGGGCTTTCACAAAGCGGACGTCTCGACAGCGCAACGTTGACCGCGTTGGGCGTGAATAGCTGACCGCACGCTGTAAACCACGATATTGCGCTGACGGATCTTTCCGATCCGGAAGCGCGATGCCCGGAGTGTGCCAATAGCCGCCTACAGGCGGCTATTGGCATTTTTCTTGTCGCGTTCTTCGAGGTTGCGTTGTTCGCCGCGCGACACGATCCAGCCTGCAGGGATCGCGATGTAATTGGGTGGCGGAATCGTCGTCAGTTCCTTCAGCAACTGGACGCGCGCCGCGAATCCCGGCTGGCCCGGCCAGGGTTCCTCCACCGGTTGCGTCACCCACTCCTCAAGGAATGCCCGAGCCGCGCCGCTGGCCGCCGGCGTGCTCTCGGGAGCGAGCATGGCGTCCCGTGCTCCGCGGAGGAACAGATAGCCGGCACGCGTGCGGCCCTCCATCTTGTCGAGGCGGAGGCGCTCGAAGATGCCGGCACGCGCGGCTTCATCCATCCCGCGCAACTGCTCGGCAATCGTATCGTTCAGTAGAAGCAGCGCGGCATCGTTGTTCGCAGGCGGCGGCTGCGGCCGCTTGAACGTGAACCTGCCCAGGGTCTCGGCATACGCGTCACTTCCGACACGCCATGCAATGCGCTCGCCCGTGGCGAGCGTCGCGTCTTCGGGAAGCGATGCCACCATTCGGTCCGTCAGGTTGACGTCGCCGTACATGTCGTAGAGCACATCCGCAAATGTTGCATTCAGCGGGCGCAATGCGCGCGGAAAGTGGTCGCCCCACCACGGCAACGCCAGAAGTGGCGCGACGGCGATGAACCACGCCAGCGAGCGCGGCAGATGGGCCACGATGAGCGAGATGCCGCGGTACCACAGGGCGAGGCCGATGCCGAAGGCCATCACAGTGAGAAGCCAATTGCCCTGCAATCGCGCCTGGTTCTCGACGAACCCCGCGGGCAGCGGGTGTGCGGGTTGCGCCAAGTCGAGCGCCAGCATGAAGTTGGGGGCGTTGTCGCTCCAGCCCAGGATGGCGGCGTCCACGGGGCTGTCCAACGCGCGCCGCAGTTCCGTCATTTCCGTGCGCGTTTCCGGTCCGGGCGGCGCCGTTACCGTTGCCAGCGGCGACGCGGGTGGATGCGTGGCCAGCCATTCTGCGGCCTCGGCGCTGATGCGGATCTCCGGCGCGATGAAACCGCGCTCGTCGCGAGTCCACGCGAAGGGTACGCCGGCCGTGATAGGGCCGGCATCGTGCAGCGTGTAGTGATCGTAGAACGGCAGGCGGGTGCCGCAGAACGCGTGCCGCGCATTGACGGCCCATTCCGCGGTGTACTCAACGACGACGCAAGGCGCGGCTTTGGCAAACGGTCGCCATTGCGTATAGCGTCCCATTAGCTTCGGATCGAATTCGACGGCCAGCCAGCTTTCGACGATGTGCGCCGGGGCACGCATGTTGTACGTCGCGAACTTATGCGCCTCGATGGCTTTCTGCGGTCCAGCCTGCCAGCCGACCGTCAGCAGCAGCCCGGCAATCCCGACGAACACGGCCCCGAACAGCGTGTTGATGCGGGTGACCGCAACGCCCAACGCGTTCGCCACGAGCGTCGCTGCATGGGAGCCAAGCCGCGACTCCACCGTGGGTGTCGCGGGGGTCGCTGGCGATACCGCTTTTTTCGGCAGCTTGGGGCGCGCCATATCGCGGCGACGATTGCGGTCAGTACGACTTCGATGCCGCGGGTGGTTGCGCCGTGCGCATCTTCGCCATCACTGATTGCGCGCCGGCGGCCATCAATCGCGCATCCGAGCTGACGGTCACGAGCTGGAAGCCCTTGGCGATGCGCTTCAGCGCGGCGTCGGGACCGGCGTTGTGGATGGCCGCTACCACACCGTGCGCCTTGGCGCGCGCGAGGATGTGATCGATCGCCTCCGCCGCCTTCGGGTCGGGTTCGTCCATGTTGGGCGCACAGCCCAACGACAGCGCGAGATCGGAGGGCCCGATGTAGATCGCGTCAAGGCCTTCCACCGTCAGGATGGCGTCGAGGTTGTCGAGCGCCTGCGCGGTCTCGATCATCGCGAACACGACGATCGTGTCGTCGGCGTGCTTGGGATAGTCGGCGCCGCCGTAGAGCAACGCGCGCACCGGGCCGAAGCTGCGGGTCCCGCGCGGCGCGTAGTGCGTGTACGCGACCAGCTTCTGGGCTTCCTCGCGCGTGTTGACCATCGGGCAGATCACGCCGTAGGCGCCGGCGTCGAGCGACTTCATCAGGATGCCGGGTTCAAGCCACGGCACGCGCACGATCGGCACCGTTGCCGTCGTCGAGATCGCCTGCAGCATGCCTACCATCGCCTGGTAATCCACGACGCCGTGCTGCAGGTCGATCGTCAGCGTGTCCCAGCCCTGGTGGGCCATCGTCTCCGCGGAAAATCCATTGGGAATGGCCAGCCAGCCGTTGACGGCGGCGCCGCCGGATTGCCAGATCGTGCGCAGGCGGTTCTCTCTCATCCGTTGCTCCATGACGTAGCCGCCGGAAGAGGGTGCGGCGGCCGGGATTGATGATCCCGCCGGGCAACATGCATCGGAGGGCGTAGCGCCGCGCCTTCAACCGACGGGGCCTCGGCGCGCAGGGGAATGTGCCGTTGATTCTAGCGCACGGTACCGGTCCCTGACCGGGTGACGCACAGGTTGCGCCCCTTGTTCTGAACGCGTCGGCCGCTGCCCGCACCGCGATCACGCGCTACCATCGCGCCATGGGACCACTCGATAGCGTACGTGTACTGGAATTCGAGGCGCTCGGCCCCGGACCGTTTTGCGGGATGCTGCTTGCCGACATGGGCGCGGACGTGCTGCTGGTCGACCGGGCCAGCGATCCGGGCCTGGGCTTCGACCGCGAGCGCTGGAACGACGTGATGCTGCGTGGCCGTCGCTCGGTCATGCTCGACCTCAAGTCGCCCGATGGCGTGGCCGCGGCCTTGCAACTCGTGGCGCGCGCGGACATCGTCATCGAAGGCTTTCGTCCCGGCGTGATGGAGCGGCTGGGCTTGGGGCCGGACGTACTGCTCGCCGTCAATCCGAAACTCGTGATCGGCCGCATGACCGGGTGGGGCCAGAACGGCCCGCTGGCCGCGCGCGCGGGCCATGACATCAACTACATCGCGATGTCGGGGGCATTGCATGCGATCGGCCGGGTCGGCGATGCGCCGGTGCCCCCGCTGAATCTCGTCGGCGATTTCGGCGGCGGCGGCATGCTGCTCGGCTTCGGTCTCATGTGCGCGCTGCTCGAGGCGCGCCAGTCCGGCAAGGGGCAGGTGGTGGATGCGGCGATGGTCGAAGGCGCGTCGCTGCTCACGACCATGTTCTGGGGCATGCAGGCCGCACAGCGCTGGACGGATGAGCGCGGCACGAACGTCCTCGACTCCGGTGCGCCGTGGTACGACACGTATGCCACGCGCGATGGCAAGCACGTGGCCGTGGGCGCCATCGAACCCAAGTTCTACGCCGTACTGCTGCGGAAGTTGGGACTCGACGGCGAGAAGCTGCCGGACCAGAACGATCGCGCGGGCTGGCCTGCCTTGCGCGCGCGCTTCGCTGCGGTGCTGGCCACGCGCACGCGGGACGAATGGTCACGTGTGTTCGAGGGCGTGGATGCCTGCGTGTCGCCGGTGCTGACGTTTGCCGAAGCCGCGGCGCATCCGCATGCGCTGGCGCGGCGCAGCCATGTCGCCGTCGGCAACGTGCAGCAGCCAGCGCCCGCCCCACGCCTGTCGCGCACCCCGGGCGCCGTGCGTGGCCCCGCGCCGGAGCGTGGCGCGCAGGGGCGCGAAGCGCTGGTCGACTGGGGCTTCGACGACGCGCAGATCGGCCACCTGTCCGCGTTGGGCCTGCGTTTCAACCGCCGTGAATCGCCCGGAGGCGAAGAAGGTTGATCGCGAAGTCGAACAACGATTGCGGGTCGACTACGGCGCGCTCGGTGTGCTTCAATTCCGTTCCGCTTGAAGCTTGCGAAGGACTCCCATGAACGCACCCGCAACCGCGCATCTCCCGGCCAAGGTTGAAGCCGGGCCGGCGACATTTGCTGCGGAGGAATGGAAGGCGCGCGTCGAGCTGGCGGCGGCCTACCGGATCTTTCACTACCTCGACTGGACCGAGCTCATCTACAACCACATCTCGCTGCGCGTGCCCGGCCCCGACGTGCACTTCCTGATCAATCCCTTCGGGCTGCACTACAGCGAAGTCACCGCCTCCAACCTGGTCAAGATCGACCTGGCGGGCACCATCATCGGTCGCGCCGACTGGCCGATCAATCCCGCCGGCTTTGTGCCGCACGCGACGATCCACGCGAACATCCCGCAGGCCCATTGCGTGATGCATACGCACACCACCGCCGGCTGTGCCGTCGCCGGCCTCGAGGACGGCTTGTCGCCGTCCAACTTCTACTCGGCCCAGTTGCATGGCCTGCTCGCGTACCACGAATTCGAAGGCATCACGTTGCAGGCAGACGAGGGGCCGCGGCTGCTGCGCAGCATCGGCGGCAAGCAGGCGGTGATCCTCCGCAACCACGGCTTGCTGGCGTGGGGCGACGGCGTGGCGCGCGCGTTCTCGATCCTGTGGCTGCTGCAGCGCGCCTGCGAGATCCAGGTGGCGACACTCGCGATGGGCAAACCGCGCGACGTGCCGGTAGACATCCAGCGCAAATGCGCGGCGGATTCGTTGCAGTTCAACCCGAAGTTCGGTGGCGGTCAGAACGCATTCGATGCGCTGATACGGATCGTGGACCGTATCGACCCCGGCTACCGCACCTGACGCTTCGCCCCGTCCCGGCAGGTACCGCCACCGGGACGCAGCGGCCTCTCATCCCCGCGTTACACTGGCGACTGTGGCAACTCCACTCGCCTCTGCGTTTTCGTCCGTTTTCGGCTCCTCGCCGCTGCGCCACCCGCGATTCCGGTATTTCTACATCGCCTCCATCCTGGTGGCGTTGGGCTACACGATGCAGGTGACCACCGCGGCGTGGCAGATGGCGACGATGACGCCGTCGCCGCTGATGGTGGCGCTGGTGCAATCGGCCAGCACTGCGCCCACGCTGCTGGTGGGCCTCGTCGCCGGCGCGCTGGCCGACATCATCGAGCGCCGCCGCATCATCCTCGTCACGCAGCTGGTGCTCATCGCCGCCACGGCCGCGCTGGGCGCCACGACACTGTCGGGCCACTTGTCACCGGCGGGCCTGCTGGCCTTGACGTTCCTGATCGGTGCGGGCTTCACGTTCTACATGCCGGCACAGCAGGCCAGCATCAACGATCTCGTCACCCGTCCCGAAGTGCCGCAGGCGGTGGCGCTGGGTGCGGTGGCCTTCAACATGGCCCGCGCCGTGGGTCCGGCACTGGCCGGCGCCATTGCCGCATGGTTCAGCCCCGGCAGCGCATTGCTGGCCAGCGCCGCGTGCTTCCTGATGATGCTGGTGGTCGTGCGCCGCTGGAAGCTGCAGTTGCCGGCATTGCCGGGCGTGCCCGAGACGTTGTTCTCCGGCATCAGCAGTGGCGTGCGTTTCGTGCGCCATTCGGCGACGATGCGCGCGATCATCATCCGCAACCTCAGCTTCAGCGCGAGCGCCAGCGCGTTGTGGGCGCTGCTGCCGGTGATTGCCCGCGACCAGCTGCAGCTTGGCGCGGGCGGCTACGGCATCCTGTTCGGCAGCTTTGGCGCAGGTGCGGTGGCCGGCGCGCTGTCGATACCGAAGTTGCTGCGCAAGAATTCACTGCAGAAGATCGTCGTCGGTTCGGCATTGCTATGGGTGATCGCATCGTCGATCATCGCCGCCACCAATCACGTGGCCGTCGCGGTCGTGGGCGCGTGCATGGCCGGCGCGTCGTGGGTGGGCGTCCTCGCCAGCCTCTCGGCGGGAACGCAAAGCGCCGCGCCCGCATGGGTACGCGCCCGCGCGGTGGCGATGAACCTGCTGGCGGTGCAGGCCAGCCTCGCGATCGGCAGCGTCGTGTCGGTCCACGAG
>Ga0163153_10005158_pt1 | contig 15662 bp, 11 predicted proteins | sample OliLakLV19MP6IB1_FD_148629 | JGI IMG/M metagenome (GOLD analysis project Ga0163153, IMG submission 148629) | Freshwater microbial mat bacterial communities from Lake Vanda, McMurdo Dry Valleys, Antarctica - Oligotrophic Lake LV.19.MP6.IB-1 | ecosystem: Environmental > Aquatic > Freshwater >... | reverse complement strand
ACCCGGAACCGACCGAAGCCGAGCGCCGCATCGCCACGGCGCTAGCGAATTCGGCCGACGCGAGTTGGAACGACACCGAACTCGGCGACGTCGTCGCGGATCTCTCGAAGAAGTACGACATCCCGATCCAGCTGGACATTGCCGCGCTGACGGCCGACGGCAAGGGCTCGGAGACGCTGATCAATAAGTCCGTGCGCGGTATCAGTCTCAAAAGTCTGCTTCGCTTGATCCTCGAGGAGCAAGGACTGACCGCGATCATCGACAACGAAGTTCTGCTCATCACCACCCGCACGGCCGCCGATACCCGCGTGGTGACCCGCGTTTACCAGGTTCACGACCTGGTCGTGATGCCGAACGATCCGACCGCCGACCAACCCGGATTCCAGAGTCTCATTGAACTGATCACGTCGACCATCCTCCCCGAAACGTGGCGCGAAGCGGGCGGCACCCAGGGAGAAGTCAAAGAGTTCGACGGGCCGGGCGTCTTGGCGCTGGTGATCACGCAAACCGAAGACGCGCACGAGCAGGTCGAAAGATTGCTCACGTCGCTCCGCGCCGCTCAAGCCGATCTGATCCGCGACGTCCAATCGCGCCGCCCCTTGCCCCCAAAACCACCGACCCCACCGACTCAATCTCCCGTCGTCCTAAACCCAATCCCCGTGGTAGGCTAAAAAATGGGGCCGTTTCGCGGGCCGATCGTCCTGACTACGAACACACCGGCAACTGAAAAGCCCGCCCCTTCAACCGTTCGAGCGACGATTCGTCGTCCGGCACAAACCGGGCCTGCACGAATGCCCCCCTTGAAAACATTGCGAAGAATCCGCTGCGCGCTGCTCCCGACAATCGGGCTCTTGCTCGTGGCGCAGTTAAATGCACAAGAACCGCACGCCGATGCTCCTGCGCCGTCGGCCGCTCAAGTTCGGCCGCTTCACGCCACGCAGTCCGAGCGCCGACTCTACGAGGCCCTCGATCGGCGGATTACTTTCGACTTCCGTAATAAGCCGCTGACGGAAGTGGCCGACTACTTGCGAACCACGTTGCAAATCCCGGTCGAGATCGACGACAAAGCATTGGCAGCCGACGGGTTCGACGACCAATCTGAGATCACCTCCGCGGTTCATGACGCTCGGCTCGTCGACGCTTTAGAGACGATGCTGCAACCGGTCCATCTCGGCTACACGACTCGCTTCGGCACATTGTTGCTGACCACGCTCGACGGGATGAACGTTCAACGAGCCGACGTTCGGGTCTACCCGGTTCACGACTTGGTCGTGCGAAAGAACGATCCGAATGCGGCGTTTCCCGAACTCGAAGCATTGACCGAACTGGTCGAAATGGCTTGCGCTCCGGAAACCTGGAACTTTGCATCGTGCGAGATTCGTTACTACGAAGGTCCCGGAATCCTCGTGCTGGTGGTCATCCAGTCGCCCGTCGTCCACAAAGAGATTGAAGAGTTTCTCGCGCAGCTCCGGGCCGCGAGGTCGCCGGAAGTCGCGGCCCTCGAGGCCGCCCTGCCGTCGATCGAAAGCCGCACGGAAATCCAAGCCGCCGGCACGATGGTGCACTATCCCGGCCCTCCCCCGCCCGCGCGCCTGCCGGCGGGAAAGGTGATCCATTCCACCTCGCCGCGCGAAGAAGCGATCCACGCGGCGCTCGAAAACCCCGCACAGCTCGAACGAAAGAAAGTCGCGCTCGGCGAACTGCGAGCGGCCGTCGAAAAGCTGCACAAGATTCCGGTGATTCTCGACGCGATGTCCTTGGAAGCCGATGGTCGTGACGAGCAGTTCGCCGTCGAAGTGGCCGGCGGCGACGGTCCGCTTTATGACGTGCTGCAATTCGCGCTGGATCGCATCGGCATGGGGATCGTCGTGCGTAATGAACAGCTTCAGATCACGTCGAGGTTTGCGGACGAGGACCAGAAGCCGACGCGCGTTTACCAGGTTCACGATTTGCTGATGTACGGCCGCACCTCCGAAGGCGTGCGGCCCGATTTCGAAAGCCTGATAGAGTTGGTTTATTCCACCGTGCAGCCGGAATACTTCGGTGAAGGGGGCTATGGAGGGACGAACCTCCAGTTCACGACCGCCGGAACGCAGACTCTCGTGCTGGGTCACACCGAGATCATCCACCGCGATATCGAGCGGTTGTTCAAGATGCTCCGTGCCGCCTACGTCCCCGAGTTGCACGAGGCCCAGCGCCGACGCCGCGTCGATCTACCGCCCGGTGCGCCGCCGCCGGCGACAAATCGCGGCGGCATGGGCGGCGGCATGTTTTAATGGGATACGTCGCCCCATCCGAGCCTTACATCATGCACACCATCCGTAACTCATTGATACCCTCAATAACCCCGCCACACCGAACCCGCCTCCGGGCCTTCCTCTTGGCCGGCGCATTCCTAGCGGCAGGTCTCGCCCGCTCACCCGCCGACGAACCCACGGCCGCGTCGAAGCCACCGGCCGCAGTCGAATCGCCGTCCCGCTGGCCGGACGGCCGAGTCCTCTTCAACGAATCTGAATCCGAACGCCGCATCCGGGCCGCGCTCGATCGTCCCGCCCGGTTCGAATTCCACGACACCGAATGGTCCGAGGTCGCCTCCTGGATCGAGAAAACCTACGAACTGCCCGTACGGCTCGACGTGCCTTCGCTGACGGCGCTGGAAAGCTCCGGCGAGACGCGTCGCGCCGACGGCGTCGGCGACGATCGACCGCTTCGCGTCGCTTTGCGCCAACTGTTGGCCCGCGGTGAGCGAACGTTCGTCATCCGTCACGGATCGCTCGTCATCACTTCCGAAGTCGCCGCCGCGATCGAAACGCCGCTCCGGATTTACCAGGTGCACGATCTGGTCGTTCGCCCCGACGATCCCACCGCCTCGTATCCCGAGTTGGATGATCTTGTCGACCAGATTCAAATGCGCTGCGGCGTCCCAACCTGGCGCGAACAGGGCGGCACGCAAGGCGAATGCCGGCCGGTCGAAGCTCCCGGCGTACTCGCCCTAGCCGTTGTGAACACGGAAGAGGTCCACGAAGAGATCACAAAGTTCCTCTCGCTGCTGCGGGCCGCCCGCACCGACGAGGTTCGCCGCTTGCAGGCGGCAACGCCGGCTGCGATCGTCGCCGCTTCGCAAGCCCGCCGTCAACAAGGTGGCGGATTCGGCGGATTCGCGACGCCCCCGTCCGACGCGCCGCCGCCACTACCTCCTCCGCCGCCGTTGCCGCGCGGCAAGGTCATCCGCAACGAGCCGGGCGTGTCCGATCCGATCCAAGACGCGCTCAACGGGCCCGCCGCGTTCGATGCCGAGAAACAACGTTTGGACGAATACGCCGCGGCGATCGAAAAGCAGTTTCGTATTCCGGTCCGATTGGATCACGAAGCGTTGCACGCCGACGGTCGGGGCCCCGAAACGCTGATTCGTCCCCGCTGCCGCGGCCAAACCCTGGCCGATGCCCTCGACCTGGCGCTCGATGAAGAAGGCCTGACCTGGATCGTTCGTGACGAGCGATTGTGCCTCACGACGAAGACGGCGGCGGAAACCCACACCCACGTGTACGTCTACCAGATGCACGACCTGGTCGCTCACGACGCGCTCGCCGTCGGCCAAGAACCCGACCTCGAATATTGGGTCGAAGCGATCACCAGTCTCCGTGCTCCGGAGACTTGGCGTGAGGGAACGGGTTCTCCTTCCGACATCAGAGCGTACCATGCGGCCGGCGTTCAGGCGATCGTCATCGAGCAGACCGGACACGTGCATCGCCAGATCGAGCAATTCCTCGACCTGGTGCGCGAGGCGCACGTGCCGCAGTTGTACGAGGCGCAGCGCCGACGCCCGATCGTCATCCGTGAACCCGCTCCCGTTCCGCCTGCGGCGCCGGCTCCGCCCACTCCGCCAGGCACTGTCCCGCCAAGCACTGTCCCGCCGCCGAATACGCCGACCAACCAAGCCGGCGGCGGAATGTTTTGACGTAGGGCCGGTTCCACCGGCCGCTCCGATGTCCTGGCATCAACGCGAAGCATCGGCCGGTAAAGGCCGGCCGTACCCATCCGCGTTCATCTGCGTTCATCCGCGGTTCATTCCTTTGCCTGCTTTCCGTGACCCTGCGCCCTCCGCGGCGAATCGCCTTCTCGCCGAAAGCCGCCTGCTTGCCAAAGCCCCAACCGTCCGTGAAGATACGACGGCTTTTCTCCGCCGTCAGTTCCTCGCGTTCGAAAGGTCCCCCTCGTGCCGTCCGACGAGTTGCAGCAGATCGTCTGTTGTTTCGGCCAGCCGGTCGCCGGCAACCCCACCCAGTTCATGATGGAAAAGGCCTTCGCCAAGGCCGATCTCGACTGGCGATACCTGACGCTCGAAGTCCCCCCCGAGGGGCTCGTCGACGCCGTCAAAGGGTTGCGGGCAATGGGCTTCCGCGGCGGCAACCTGACCATCCCGCACAAGGTGGCCGTCATACCTCTGCTCGATCGGCTCTCACCCGCGGCCGAGATGATGGGCGCGGTCAACTGCATGATCCGCGAAGGGGACGAGTTGATCGGCGAAAACACCGACGGCAAGGGGTTCGTCCAATCGCTGCGCAACATCGTCGACCCGGCGGGCAAGCGCGTGGTGCTCTTAGGCGCCGGCGGCGCGGCGCGGGCCGTGGCGATCGAAACGGCGCTCGCCGGTGCCGTCCAGTTCACGGTCGTCAACCGCTCGCTCGAACGGGGCGAAGCGCTCGCCAAGCTGATTCAAGAAAAGACGAACGTCCCGACCACCTTCGTCCCCTGGCAAGGCGAGTATGGGCCGCCGGTCGACACCGACGTGCTGATCAATTGCACGTCGCTCGGCCTCAACGACCCCTCGGGCCGCGTACCGGTCGATTTTTCGACGGTGCCGACCACGGCCGTCGCGGCCGACGTGGTATTCAACCCGGTCGAGACTCAATTTCTCAAAGCGGCGAAAACCCGTGGCTGCAAAACGCTCGACGGCCTGGGCATGCTCGTCAACCAAGGCGCCATCGCCTTCAAGAGATGGACCGGAGTCGACCCCGACACCAACGTAATGCGCGACGCCGTCGAAGAATTCCTCGAAGCGTAGGCACAGTCAGACTCAGAAATACCCAGATTCACCACAGAGTCACAGAGACACAGAGATCAAACGGGAGAAGACCGAAAGAAAAAGACGGAGAGCACACAGAGGGCAAGGAGTTTTGGAGAAAAGAGCGAACGGATTCGCTGGAGCAGCCTTATCACTTGGGCATTGGTGCGAAAATGACCACATCCGACTTGCGTGATCCGCTGTCAGGGAAAGTGATCGAGTTGGCGATCGGGATTCATCGCGAACTCGGGCCGGGCCTACTGGAGTCGGCCTACGAAGAATGCCTGTGTTATGAGCTGAAAGAGGCCGGGTTGGCATACCTACGACAGGAACCGCTGCCAATCACCTACAAGACGATACGGCTCGACTGCGTATACAAGATCGACGTGATCGTCGAAAACCGATTGGTACTCGAAATCAAGTCAGTGGACGTGCTACTACCGATTCACGAAGCGCAATTGCTGACCTATTTGAAACTCAGCGGCGTCAAGACGGGGCTCCTAATGAACTTCTGCGTACCGCTACTCAAAGACGGCCTCAAAAGACTCGTGCGTTAGCCGACTCATCCAACCCGCCGCAAGAAATCACACCGATCGCAGGCGCTAAAACTTCTTCGAATTCCCTGTATCTCTGTACCCTCTGTAACTCTGTCCCGTCTTTTTCTTCCGTTTCCGCGGTCTTCTCCTGCCTGTTTCTCTGTGTCTCTGTGACTCTGTGGTGAATCCGGTCTGCCGTATTGAATTTTACGGCGGCTATTCCTGCCGAGCCTGCTGCTGCGTGATGCAGTGAAACGCTCCCAGCCCCCAAACCAACTCCACCGCCCGCTGCCCGATCACTTTGCGCGTCGGAAATAACCGAGTGAGCGTCTCGAGCACCACGGCATCGGCCGGGCAATCGAACTGGGCCGCCACCACCACCGAGTTGGCGATGTAGAAGTTGCAGTAGCTCGCCGGTAGCCGTTGATCGTCGCAGAACAGCGCGGCAGGCATCGGCAACGGCACCACTTCGAGCGGCCGGCCTTGTTCGTCCTTCGCCAGTTTCAGTCGCCTGAGATTGTCCTCCAGCGGCCCGTAGTTTTCATCGGCCGGGTCCGCTTCGACCACGCACACCACCGTTCGCGGATCGACGAACCGGGCCAACTCGTCGATGTGCCCGTCGGTATCGTCGCCCACGATTCCTTCTCCCAGCCACACCACGTTCCGCGCCGCGGTATAGTCGAGCAAGTACCGCTCCATGTCGGCCCGGTTGAGCGTCGGGTTGCGATTCTCGTTCAACAGGCACTGCTCGGTGGTGAGCACGGTGCCGAGCCCGTTGAAGTCGACGGCGCCCCCTTCCAGGATGATCCCCGGCTCGAACCGGCGATATTTCAAGCGTTCGTTCGCTCGCCGCGGCACAAGGTCGTCCTGGTCGAACGGCGGATACTTGCCGCCCCAAGCGTTGTATCCCCAATCGATCATCACCGGCTCCGAGCCTTTCGGCCCGACGAGGAACATCGGCCCGTGGTCGCGCATCCAGGCGTCGTTCGTGGGGATGTCGTGGAGCGTGACGTTCGGAATGTGTCCCACCAGCCGCTTGGCCTCGGCCATCACCTCATCGCCACCCGCGCAGATATGCACCGGCTCACTCGCGGCCAGTGTCGTCGCCAACTCGGCCCAAATGCCGGGCACCGCCTCGAAGTGCCCCGGCCAGCTATTGCGATTCCGCGGCCACGAAAGCCAGGTCGCCGCATGCGGCTCCCACTCGGCCGGCATGCGGTAGCCCAAAGAACGCGGGGTGTCGTTGCCGGAATTCATTCAGTTCAGCGCCGTTCCAAATTTGGGAATACGTCTGCGGTCTTTTACTTCAGGGTTCAGGGTCCACGCCGCAAGTTCAGAGTCGCCGCCGCTTGCACGCCCCGTCGTCCATTCACAACCCTGAACCCCGAACTCCAAACCTAGTCAATAAACCGCTTCGTCAAATCCCCATACGCGTCGATCCGCCGGTCGCGCAAGAAAGGCCAGTGCGTGCGAGCCACGTCAATCAGTCCCAAATCGCACTCCACGATCGGCGTCTCTTCCTTGTCGTGCGTCGAGCGATGGATCAGGTTTCCGTACGGGTCGGCCACGAACGACGCTCCCCAGAACTCGAGCACCCCTTCCGTCCCCACGCGGTTCACCGCCGCCACGAACACGCCGTTGGCGATGGCGTGCGAACGCATCATCGTTTCCCAAGCGTCGTGCTGGCTGGCGCCGTACACCGCCTTCTCCGGAGCCTGCCAGCCGATGGCCGTCGGGTAGAACAAAATCCTCGCGCCCGAGAGCGCCGTCAGCCGAGCCGCTTCCGGGTACCACTGGTCCCAGCAAACGCAAACGCCGATCCGACCGAACTTCGTGTCGATCGACTTGAACCCCAGGTCGCCGGGCGTGAAGTAGAACTTCTCGTAGAAGTACGGATCGTCCGGAATGTGCATCTTCCGATACATGCCGGCCGTCGAGCCGTCGGCATCGAACACCACGGCCGTGTTGTGGTACAAGCCCGGTGCGCGCCGCTCGAAGAACGACCCCACCACGACCACGCCGTGCTTCTTGGCGGCCGCGGCAATCGCTTCGCTGGCCGGGCCGGGAATCGGCTCGGCCTCGGCGAAACGCCCGTGGTCTTCGCTCTGGCACGGATAGTGCCCGGGAAACAGCTCCTGGAGCGAGACAATCTGCGCTCCGGCCGCGGCCGCTTCGCCGATCCGCCGCACCGCCTTCGCGACGTTCGGCCCCTTTTCCGCCGTGCAGCTCATTTGCACGAGCGCGATGTTCACTTTCGCTTCGTTCTTCCGGTCAGTCATTTCGTACTCGGAGCTCCGCGGAAGAGGCGCGCCGGTTCGACGAGCGACGCACTCGGCGAACATGGCGGTTAAATGGTATACCTAGGCGTCCCGCTCGCAAAGGACCTTATGCGTACGCCTTACACGCCCGGATTGTTCATCACCGGCACCGATACCGGCGTCGGCAAAACACACGTCGCTGCGGTGATCGCCAGGAAGCTCGTCGCCGAGGGGCTGCGTGTGGGCGTCTACAAACCGGTCGCCAGCGGCTGCTCGCGAGACGCTGAAGGAAAACTCACGAGCGACGACGCCCGGGTGCTCTGGGAAGCCGCAGGCCGGCCGGGTTTATTCGAGCGAGTATGCCCGCAAAACTTCGCCGCACCCTTGGCGCCCCACCTGGCGGCCCGGGCCGAGGGACGCGAACTCGACACGCAACTGCTCCTCGACGGCCTCAAGTACTGGCGGCTCCGAAGTGACGTGGTGCTAGTCGAAGGGGCAGGCGGACTGTTTTCGCCCCTTGACGAGGGTCGGTTGAATATCGACTTCGCACGCGAAGTCCGCTATCCGCTCGTGGTCGTAGCCCCAAACCGCCTGGGTACGATTCACGGCGTGCTATCGACCATCATCGCCGCGCGCGAACTCACGAGCAGTCTTCCGATCAAGGCGGTGGTGCTGAGCGAGACGACCAACGACAAGTCGGACCTCAGTCGCGCTTCGAACGCCGACCAAATCCGCCAACGGATCAAGATGCGCGATATCGGCCAAATTGCCGAGTTGGCCTACGGAATCGGAGCGTTCAACCCGCCGATCGATTGGTAGAGCGACGGGTCGAGCCGTAGGGTGGTGCCAAGCGGCCCAAGACAAAAATTCGCAACGGCAGATCGCCCGCGCGGACCACGCGGTAACGTCGGCATAGTCAAGCGGTCGGCGATCCCGAGTCCCGGCTCGTCCCCGTCCTCATTCGTCATTCGTGCTTCGTCATTCCTTCGTCATTCGTCATTAGACATTCGTCATTCCGAACAACGAACTCCGAATTGCGCTACACGGTAGCCACAACCCGCCGCTTCTCCGCCTTCTCCATCCGACTCTCGGCCAGCGACGTGTCGATCGACAGTTGCATGGCGATCGTCCAGCGTCCGGAGGCGTCTCCCTTCACAATCCAATGCGGCATCACCACCACCGACTGGTGCACCAGCTCAAAGCCCCCTTCCGATTGCGAGACGGTCCCGATCGGGTAGGTCCACAGCCGGGTCGGCTCCGAGGCCCGCAGGCCGACGTCGATGCCCAGCCATTCGTCCACCAGGTTCACGCCCCGGCAATCGTCGAGATCCAACTGCGTGCCGAGGTGCCCCATCCGCACGTGTCGGCCATCGTGGAAGTAGCGATCGTCGCAGCCCGCGGGAAGCCCCGCGAAATTGAACTCCACGCCGAAGTGGAAGGCTCGCCCCGCGGGCAACCCTTCAATCAAGTAGGCGACGTCAATCACGTTGCTGCCGGCCTCGATCGTCAGTCCCTTGGTGATCCGTAGCGGCACGCCCCAAGCGTTGCCGTCGCGCGTCAGCAGCGCCTGAATCCGGTGCGGGTTGCGGCGAAGCTTGGCTTCATATCCGCCCTGCAAAAAGTCGCCCCGCTCTTGCGCCTGGCCGGCCACCACCGAGGCGAGCGTCGCTTCGTTGTCGAAGAAGTGGTCCTGCAACGCCTTCCGCTGATAGGCGTCGTAGCGAATTTGCTGGTCGAGGTCGGGCTGCTTGAACACCACGCGGTCGTGGATGCTCGCTAGCGATGAGCCGGCGGCCGCCGGACCGGCCAGCACCTTGCGGTGGTAAGCCTCGGGCCGCCGCGAAAGGGTCGCCAGCAGGTTGTGGCAGATCGTGCGGACGTCGAGTTCGTACAGCTCTCCGCCGCGGTGCGGTGAAACCAGCATGCCGAGCTTGTCGTTCGAGAGATAAATCTCTTGTCGGGCGTCGCAGTTGAAGTCGCCGTGGGCCGCTTCGACCCACGGGTCGCCGCGCGAGGCTTCGCCGCCGGGAATCGCCTTGTTCAGCAGGTTGTCGGCCGCGATCAGGTGGTTGTAGATCGCGTTGCGCAGATGCGGCAGGTACACGCCGCCGAACGCCCCGTGCCAGTAGCCGCAATTGCATTGGCCCCGGTAAAGTTCGGTGCGGGCCGCGTCAATCAGGTCCGGATCGTGGGCCTGCTCAATCGCCTGCTCGAGCCGCTTGCTCACCATCAGCATGCGGGCGTACATCTCGTCGGTTTCCGGATACTTCACTTTGAAGTTCCGCCAGAATCCGCCCCGCATGAACTGCTTGATGGTCCGCCCGCGCTCATCGTGGTCCAACTCGTGGCTCAGCCGGTCGTATTCCACAATCCGGTCGGCAGGCAACGCCCACTCCGTCATCTCGCGGTAACTGGCGTCGGGCAGGTAGATTTTCCCCATCGGCGGCACCGAGTCGACCGCCTCGGCCGGCGTGGTGATCTTCAGCCACGACGATTCGGCCATCAGAGCGTCGAAGAACCGCCGCAGCCAACCGTCTTCGTAGACGTGCTTATGGGTTTCCGGCCAGGTGCCGAACTTCTCGCCGTCGTCGCCGAACACCACGACCGAATTCGGATGCTCGGCCGCGATGCCCCGTAGGTGCTCGATGGTCTCGTGCGGCTGGGCAAAGGGAATCGTGTACCGCAGCCGTTCGCTCCCCGGAAACACGGCCAGCAAGCGTCCTTCGTCTTCGGTCACGTAGTAGCCGTTGAGTTGCTCCGGCAGCAGGCCCGCGTTCTTGAAATGGAAGTCGTCGAGCACCGTGTATTCGATGCCCGCTTCGGCGATATCTTCAACGAGCGACTGTTCCCAAACCCGTTCGGGGACCCACATGCCGCGGATCCGCGCGCCAAGTCGTCGGCGGAGCCAGTCGGTGTACGACCGGATTTGCCCGACACGGTCGCGCCGCGGGATCATCGGCAGAATGGCTTCGTAAAACACCCCGCCCACGATCTCCATCCGCCCTTCGGCGACGAACTCCGCCAGCCGGTCGACATATTCCGGGTGCTTGGCGGCCAGCCATTCCAGCAGGCAGCCGCTCGTGTGCAGCGCTATCTTGAGCGACGCCGGGTACTGGGCGAAGACGTCCAGGAACGGCTTGTAGCTCTCCTGGTAGGCCTGCTCGATGACGCCGTCGAAGTTACCGACCGGCTGATGATTATGGAGCACCAACGCGAGACGGATCGGGTTCGACATGGAATGCTTTTCGCGGCGAAGAGAGTCTCAAGGGGATGGACGCCGGCGGCGGGAGCTTACGATCGAAGGCGTGCGATCGGAAGGTCAAGCAGCTTCGGTCGTTCACGGCGTCGGCCGCAGGGAGTCTGGCGACCCCCGCGAAAGTCGCGGAACGGCTCCCATGGTATCGGCAAATACGGTGCCGGCAGGTCAGTCGGGTTTTACGTTCCGCAGGGCTTGGGCAGCCTGCTCGGGCGCCACGGGATTGAGATGGATGCCGGCACCCCACTCGAACCCGGCGGCCTTGGTCAGCCGCGGCAAAATTTCCCAATGCCAGTGATAGTGGTCACTCGCCGAACTGTCAAACGGAGCCGTGTGCAGCACGACGTTGTACGCCCCGTTGGGGCAAGCGCGTTCCAGCCGTGCTAGCGTGCGATGCAGCATGGCAGCCGCCGCGGCGATGCCGGCATCATCTTGCGCGGCGAAGTCCGCCGCATGCCGGCGGGGGGCAACGATCATTTCGTACGAAAAACGACTGGCATAGTTACACCAGGCTGCGTGCGCCGGCGTCAGGTCCACCAGCCGCGTCGCTTCGGCCGCCTCGTGTGTGAGCAACTCGCAGTAGACGCAACGCCCGGTTTCCCGGTGGTGCGCGGCTGCTCCCGCCAGTTCGCCCGCGACGACTTCCGGCACCCGGTCCAGTGCGATCATCTGAGCGTGGGCATGCTCAATCGAGGCGCCGGCCGCGTCCCCGACGTTCTTGAACCACTGCACGTAGCGAACGCCGGCGGTTCGCCCCAGCTCTCGGAACCGATCGCGAACGAGCCGCCACATGGCCGTCCAGCGGTCGAGCGGGATCTCGCCCACTCCAACGGCATGCGCCTCGGTTTCGATGACCACCTCATGCCGGCCGAGGGCGGGCGTGGGAACCATAGCCCCGCCCAGCTCAACAACGGCCCCAACGCCGAGCACCCCGCCGACGGCCGGGAACTTGTTCGGCACGATCCTAACCTGCCATCCTGGGCCGTTTGCCGAAGTACCCAAATTGCGCAGGGCCGCCACTTCATCGGGCGTGTCGTGCTCGCTACCGGGGCAGAACGGGCAGGGCCCGCTGCGGGCCGGTCGGACCGTTTCGACGAACTCATGCGGCCGGTCGGCTCGTGCCGGAGCAATGATCACCCACCGGCCGACAACCGAATCGCGACGGTATTCCGGTTCCGTCATAAAGCCGCGCTTGGGTCGGTCGCGGTCTGGTTCCCTTCCCTGGTCATGTGTGTTGGCGATGACTCCGTTCGCGCCCGTGCGTTATCCCCGCGCCCCGGCCGGCTGCGTCTGCCGCGCCCGCGCTCCCAGCCGCCGATAGAGTTCGACGTAGCTCTGGGCGCTGCGGTCCCACGACCAATCCTGCGCCATGCCGGTCCGCTGCATTTGCCGCCACAGGTCGGGCCGATCGCGGTAAGTCTTGTACACGGCGGAGAGCGTGTCGCTCAGCCGCCGCACATTGGGACCTTCAAACGAAAAGCCGGTCGCCGTTCCGCTTCGCACGTGCGGCTCGTCGGCGTCGACCACCGTGTTTGCCAGGCCGCCCACCGCGTGCACCACCGGCAGCGTGCCGTATTTCAGACTGTAGAGCTGGTTCAGGCCGCACGGCTCGAACCGGCTCGGCATCAGGAAGGCGTCGGCCGCGGCCTCAATGCGATGCGCGAGCGTCTCATCGTAGCCGTTATGGAACGCCACCTTGCGGGGGAACCGGTTCGCCAATTCCCGAATTCGCTGTTCCAACCGCGGATCGCCGTTGCCGCCGAGCAAAACCCATTGGGCGTCGCCCGCCGGCGTCCACTCTTCCATCACGCCGATGATCAGGTCGATCCCCTTCTGCTCGACCATCCGGCCGATGAAGCCGAACAGCGGCGCGTCGGGTGCCACGTCGAGCCCCAGCTGCCGTTGCAGCGCGGCTTTATTCATCCGCTTGCCGTCGACCACCGTGTCGACGTCGTAGGTCTGCACCAAATGCTCGTCGGTCTGCGGATTCCAGATCGAGTAGTCGACGCCGTTGATGATCCCGGTCAGGTCGGCCGAGCGTTGCTGCAGCACCCCTTCCAGCCGGCAGCCGAACTCGGGCGTTTGGATCTCGTGTGCGTAACGCGGGCTAACGGTGTTGATGCCGTCGGCGAATACCAGGCCCGTCTTCAGCAGGTTCAATTTGCCGAAGGCCTCCATCTGCTTCCAGTTGAAGTATCGCCAGTCGATCCCCGTGAGCAGCATGTCCCAATGCCAGAACTCTCCCTGATGCTCCATGTTGTGGATGGTCATCAGAGATACGGCCCGCTCGAGCTGCGGAACGCCGCCGGATTCAAGCTTTTTGTATTCGAGTTTCAGGTAGGCCGGCAGCAAGCCGGTGTGCCAGTCGTTGCAGTGGATGACGTCGACCGACAGGTCGAGCAGCCGGGCCGCTTCCAGAACCGCCCGGTTGAAGAACGTGAACCGTTCGCAGTTGTCGATGTACGACGAATTCTTCTCGCCGTAGAGCGACGGGCGGGCAAAGTAGTCGTCTTGCTTGATAAAATAAATCGGAACGTTCGAGCCCGGCATCGTGCCGCGCAGCAGGCCGCCGCGCACCGACTTACCGCTGATCGCCACCGAATACTCGAGCCCCGTATCTTCGATCGCCACGCGCGAGCGGCGAATGTCGGCGTAGGCCGGCAGCATCACGACCGGCTGGTGCCCCAGACGCTCCAGCGCCGCCGGCAGCGCGCCGACCACGTCGCCCAATCCGCCCGTCTTGGCGAACGGATACGCCTCGCTGGCGGCAATGACGACGGTAAGCGAGCCGTTGCGATCGGCCGAATATTGGAGCATCGAAAAGTTCCCTGGCTCTGGCGGCGTGCGGGGCGTGAGGGCGTTCGGAGCATGCCGGTTGTACGGCGGCGCGCCCGGCTATGGCAATTGTAGTGCGCTGCGGGGGTTTGGCGGCGATACCGAGGAGAATATCGAGCCCCGTTTTGCGGGTTTTTCCCACACGGAATGACAAACCCGCAAGCACCCCAAGGGCGGGAGCGACGGGGTGACGTACAGACCGAGAGTCTCCGTCTCTCCGTCCCTCCGTCCCTCCGTCCCTCAGTCCCTCCGTCAGCAATCAACGAAGTCACCGGCCGGCCCTGACAAGCCGCCGTCATTTCAGAAACTCGGCGATCGCATCGAACCCGGCTTCCAGCGTCTTCAAGTCGGTCGCGAACGACAGCCGGGCGTACCCTTCGGCCCCGAAGGCCGAGCCCATCACGGTCGCCACGCCCTTTTGGGCCAGAAGTTCCAAACACCAATCGGCCGAGTTTTTCACCGGCTTGCCGCCGTACTCGCGCCCCAGGTGCGCAGAGATGTTGAAGAAGGCGTAGAACGCGCCCCCCATGTCCGGGCACGATACCTTGGGCAGCTCGGCAATCCGGCGTCGGACGTACTCGCGCCGCTTGGCGAATTCGGCCAGCATGTCGTCGACGCACTGCTGCGGCCCTTCCAGCGCCGCCAGGGCTGCATACTGGCTGACGCTCGAGGGGTTCGACGTCTCCTGGCTCTGCAGCGAGTCCATGGCTTTGGAAATGGCCGCCGGCGCCAGCGTCCACCCGATTCGCCAGCCGGTCATGGCGTAGGCCTTGCTCACGCCGTTGACGGTGATCGTCCGCTCCTGCAAACCGGGCCGTACGGTGGCAAAACTGGCGAACTTATTGTCGCCGTAAATCAGCCGCTCATAGATCTCGTCGCTAATGACCGTGAGATTCTTTTCCAGCACCACGTCGGCCAGCGCCCCGAGGTCGCCCGGCGAGTACATCGAGCCGGTCGGGTTCGATGGCGAGCAGAGCAGCAATATCTTGGACTTCGGCGTGACGGCGGCCTTCAACTGGGCGGGCGTCAGGCGGAAGTCGTTCTTTTCTTCCGTCGGCACGATCACCGGCTTGGCGCCGGTGAGCTTCACAAGTTCGGCGTAGCTCACCCAGTAGGGGGCCGGAATGATCACTTCGTCGCCCGGGTCGCAGAGCACGGTGAAGGCGTTGTGCAGCGAGTGTTTGGCGCCGTTGGAGACGACGACCTGCGCCGGGGCGTAATCCAAGCCGTGCCGCGTCTTGTACTGCTTGGCCACCGCGGCCCGCAGTTCCTGAATGCCGCCGGAGGCCGTGTAGTGGGTGTGGCCGGCCTGCATCGCCTTGACGGCGGCATCGCAAATGTGAGCGGGCGTGGTGAAGTCGGGCTCGCCGACGCTGAAGTCGTAAACCGTGCGACCCGCCGATTTCAACTCGCGGGCTTTGGCGGCCATGGCCAACGTGGCCGAGGGTTCCAGAGCCTGAACGATTTTCGAAATAGTAGGGGCGGCGGACATGACGACTTTCTCCAAACAAGGATCGCCGGTTACCAGCGGGATACGGCCCGGGAAAAACGACCCATCAGCTTGGCACCCCGGCGAAAGACGTCAAGGGGGCGGCCCAGGTTCGCCGCGCGAAGCAGCCGAAACGGCCTGTTCTCACCGTAACTCGCCGGGTTTAGTCCCTCTCTCCCCGCAGTGAACGAGAGATCACGAGAAAATTCGTAAGGCCCAGGGG
>Ga0163153_10005156_pt1 | contig 15664 bp, 13 predicted proteins | sample OliLakLV19MP6IB1_FD_148629 | JGI IMG/M metagenome (GOLD analysis project Ga0163153, IMG submission 148629) | Freshwater microbial mat bacterial communities from Lake Vanda, McMurdo Dry Valleys, Antarctica - Oligotrophic Lake LV.19.MP6.IB-1 | ecosystem: Environmental > Aquatic > Freshwater >... | reverse complement strand
GTTTGTCGACCGCGTAGGCGGCATTGACGTCGCCGGCGTCTATTGCACACTGTGTGGCGCGATCATCGTCTATGGAACGGTGGTTGACGGCCGGTCCTACAAGCTCGGCACCAGCGGCTTTCTCTACCGGTCGAACAAGCTCATGTACGACGCTGACACCCAATCGCTGTGGAGCACCCTTGAAGGTCGGCCGGTGATCGGACCGCTGGCCGCGCAGGAAATTTCACTTCCCACTTTCGAAGTGGTGACCACGACCTGGGGGGAATGGCGCCGCCGCCATCCCGGAACCTCCGTGTTGTCGCTGGCCACCGGATTCAATCGCGACTATGCCGAAGGCGAGGCCTACCGGATCTACTTCGCCACCGATGCGTTGATGTTTCCTGTCCCCGGCAACGACAATCGCCTGCGCAACAAGCAGGAGGTGCTGGTGCCGCGCTTCGGCAAGCCGGACGAGAAGCCCCTGGCCATCGGATCCGATTATCTGAAGCGCCATCCCGCGTGGCATGGGCGATACGGTGGCGAGGATTTCGTCGTGCTGACCGATCGTTCCGGTGCGCATCGCGTCTACCGCCTGCCTCCGGGGATGCGGGTACGGACATGGAACGGCGATCGCGCCCTCGTGGATAATGACGGGAAGAACTGGGCGCTGACCGAGGCTGCATTGGTTCGGGACGGCGCGAAGTTGCCGCGGCTGCCGTCGCACAGCGCCTTCTGGTTCGGGTGGCGGGCGGCACATCCGGACACGACCCTCATTGCCGAGGACCGCGCTGCGCCTTGAACCGAGGCACCGGCGGCATCATCCAACAGCGCGGTCCGACCATGAATCGACGCAATTTTCTGCTTGCCGGCGTGGCCGCGATAGGCAACCCCAAGGTGGCCATCGCGCGCGACGGCACGCTCGCGCTGCAAACGTTGCACGCCCCGGAATCGATGGTGCAGCTTCGCGCCAATGGTTCGGGCACGCTGTTGACGGTGTCCGGCACCGGGGTGCTTTGGCGCTTCGATGCAGCGGGTGCCCGGTGGACGCGCCTCGCCGAGGCGATCGATCCGGCCACGCCGGTCACGGCTGGGCATGGCCGCATTGCCGCCCGCCTGAAGGCAGGCGGTCTGTGGGTGCTCGAAGCCGGTCGCGCCACGACGTCCACCAACGTAACGCTGGCAGCCAATGCCGGGCTCTTGATCCTTCCCCTGGGCATCATCGGCATCGTCGGCTTCACGGGGCAGACCCATGCCGTTCGTCTGGAACCCGACGGCACGGGCCAATGGTCGGAGGTATCACGCAGCAAGGAGGTCGTGATGCCCGACGCCCGCCCGCTGCAGGTCGACCTGGGTGCAGCAGGCGATGGCGATGGTCATATCGTCGTGTTGGCGGGGCCGGACCGGCAACGCTACACCCATGGTGTTCTTGGCGATGCGATCGAGAGCACGCGCGTGCTCTACCTCGAACGCCACGGCCTCGCCGTGCTGCGCAGCCTCGATGTGAGTGCACCCTACGTCATCGAGGACATCGCGCCGCGCGTCGTGGGATGGCAAGGTCGGCACGCGCTGCTGACGATGCGATCCGGTCCGCAAGGCGCGGCGCTGGTAATCATTACCGCGCATCCCGATCGCCGTGACGCGTTGGTGATTGCCGCGGCCGGCGCGCCGATCGGGACGGCCAATCGCTGGATGTCCGCCACCACGGATGGGACGCGCCTGATGGCCGTGCATACGCCGCACATCGGTGGCGTCCTGCACGAGTATCGCGGCAACAGCGATGCCCTGCAGTCACGTGTGATCGACCACGACGTCAGCAATCACCGGATCGGATCACGCGAGCTCGATCTTACGGCCTGGGTCGATAACAAGGTGGTTCTACCGGCGCAGAACCGGCGGAGCTTGCGATGTTTGAACGCCAATGACAGTTGGCGCGCCTGCGGCGCCGCGACTTTGCCGGGTCCTGTCATTGCCTCGGTACCGCTCATCATGGGCAGGAAAACAGGTATCGCGGCGCTGCTGGAAGATGGTCAACTCATCTTCGTCGCAGTTTAGACCCGTCCGGTTCCGCCCGGTTCCGCCCGGTTCCGCCCCGCTCCGCGCCGGTCGGCACGCCGCCACCAGCGGCACGATTCGACGCTGCGCTCCGGATAGTCACCCCGATGTGGGGCTTGAACCGCGGTCACCCCCGTGCCATCCACGCGGAATCGACGCCAGCAGTCGCTGCGTGTAGGGCTCGCGCGGATTGCGGTAGATTTCGTCGGAGTTGGCGATCTCGACGATCTCGCCCTCGTTCATCACCATCACCTGGTCGGAAATGTACTTCACCACCGCCAGGTCGTGCGAGATGAAGATGTACGAGAGGCCGAATTCCGTCTGCAGGTCCTGCAACAGGTTCAGTACCTGCGCCTGTACCGACACGTCGAGCGCGGACACCGATTCGTCGCAGATCAGGATCTCCGGCTTCAACGTCAGGGACCGCGCGATCGCGATGCGCTGCCGCTGGCCACCCGAGAACTCATGCGGATACTTGTAGAACGACACTTCGGGCAGGCCCACCTTGTCGAGCAGCTCGAAGGCCATGTCGGTACGATCCTGCGCCGAATTGCCGATGCCGTGGATCTCCATCGGTTCCGTGAGGATCTGACCCACGATGAAGCGTGGATTGAGCGATGCATACGGATTCTGGAAGATGATCTGGATACGCCGCTTGTACGGGATGAACTCCTTGTTCGACATGCCGAGAATGTCGCGGCCCTCGAACAATGCTTCCCCCGTCGTGGCCTGGTGCAGGCGCATCAGCGTGAGGCCCACGGTCGTCTTGCCTGAACCCGATTCGCCGACGAGGCCGAGCGTCTTGCCCTTGGGCAGGTCGAAGGAGACATCCTTCACCGCCTTGAACTCGCGCTTGCCGAAGATGCCTTCGCGCGCGAAGAAGCTCTTGCCGAGGTTGCGGACCTGCAGCACCGGCACGTCGCCGGCCACGACGCCGCGCGAGCGCTCGGGGATCGCGAGGAGCGCGTCGCCGGACATGAAATCCTCGATGACCGGCAAACGCGCAGGCCGCCGGTCGAGTTGCGGCCGGCATTGCAGCAGCGCGCGCGTGTACGGGTCCTGCGGATCTTCGAACACCTGCCGTGCGGGTCCGTGCTCGCGGATCTCGCCGTGACGCATCACGATCACGTGATCGGCGATCTCGCCGACCACCGCGAGATCGTGGGTGATGAACAGCACCGACATCTGGTGCTTCTTCTGCAATGCGGCGATCAGGTCGAGGATCTGCTTCTGGATCGTCACGTCGAGCGCCGTCGTGGGCTCGTCGGCGATCAGCAGCTTGGGTTCGCAGGCAATCGCCATCGCGATCATCACGCGTTGCTGCTGGCCACCCGAGAGTTGCGACGGGAACATGTCGATGCGACGCGGGGGGTCGGGAATGCCCACCTCGGCCAGCAGTTCGAGCGCACGGGCGCGCGCCCTCGCGTGGCTCATGCCCATGTGCAGCCGCAGGACTTCCTCGATCTGGAAGCCGACGGTGAACACCGGGTTGAGCGAGGTCATCGGCTCCTGGAAGATCATCGAAATGTCGGCGCCGCGAACGCTGCGCAAGTCGCGCCCGGAGAGTTGCGCGAGATTGCGGCCACTATAGAGAATCTGGCTCCGCGCATCGATGATCGAGTTTTCCGGCGGCAGCAGGCCGAGGATCGCGAGCGCGGTCACGGACTTGCCGGACCCGGATTCGCCAACCAGCGCGACAGTGGAGTTGCGCGGGATGTCGAAGGAAATGCCCTTGACCGCCTCGAAGCTCGAATACTTGTCGATGCGAAAGGTCACGCGCAAATCGCGGACGCTGACCAGCGGGTCGGACAATTGGATGGGCGTGGTCATCGATCAGCCCTCCGCGCCGCGCAACTTGGGGTCGAGCGCATCGCGTAGCGCATCGGTGAAAAGCGAGAACGCCGTGACCAGCACGGCCATCGCGCCACCGGCGGCAGCGAGCTGCCACCACTTGCCCAGGATGAGTTCGTTCTGCGCCTCGTTCAGCATCGAGCCCCAGGACACGACATCCACCGGCACGCCGAAGCCCAGGAATGACAGGATGACCTCGGACTTGATGAATGCGACCACCAGGATCGACATCTGCACCAGCACCACGTGCGACACGTTGGGGAAGATGTGCCGGAACATCCGCCGCGTGTTCGACGCGCCGATCGCGTCGGCCGCCTGTACATACTCGCGGCCCTTGTGCTTCATGTATTCGGCGCGAATCAGCCGGAACGCGCCCGTCCACCCGGTGAGACCGAGGATGAGCACGATGGTCATCGTGCCCTTCTGTTGCAGCACCGCGGCGACGGCGAGGATCAGCAGCAGGTAGGGAATGGAGCTGAAGACGTTGTAGAACCAGTTGAGTGCGTCGTCGACGGCGCCACCGTAGTAGCCGGCCAGCGCGCCCAACACGGTGCCGATCAGCGTCGCCACCAGCGCCGCCGCCAGCCCGACGAAAATCGACGTCTCGGAGCCCTTGATGGTTTTGGCGATCACGTCGCGGCCCCACTTGTCGGCGCCGAAGGGCAGCGTCGCACGCTTCGCCTCGACCGCGGCCGTCGGCGCCCCGCCCTTGCCCGACTGGATTTCCTTCATCACGTCGGCAAGGGGATCGACCGACTTGCCTTCGACCCCCGGCGGCGGATTCCTCGCGGCCTCGATTTCCTTCATCACATCGGCGAGTGGATCGACGATCGTGCTGGCGGCGGCTGCTTCCGCACCTGCCGCGGCCGGCGGCTCGCCCTTTAATTCCGCAAGGACGTCGCCGATCGGATCGACCACCGTGGAGTTGAACGCGCTGCCCGGCGTCGCCGCCGTTGGCACTGCGGCTTCGGGTACGACACTCTGCTGGTTGGGCGTGCTCGTGGCGCCCGGCGTGGCTGGCGCGGCGTCGGGTTCGAGGAACGACGGCGGCGCGTAATTGATGCCGACTTCGCGCGCCCAATCCCCCGCGACGAGGTTCAACGCGGACAACACCATCAGCAACAGGAAAGCGGCGACGATGGCGAGCGACACCATCGCGACGCGGTCGCGGCGCAGCCGGCGCCAGGCGAGTGTCCATAGGCCCGGCGACACCGTGTGCGCAATTTCGCGGCGCTTGGCGTGCACGGCAGAAAGGGTGAGGTCGGTCATGCTCGTGTGCTCACTTCAGCTGCACGCGTGGATCGACCGCTTTGTACATGAGGTCCGCCAGCAGGTTCACCACCATCGTGGCGATGGCCACGTACACGGTGAGCGCCTTGATGACGGGGAAGTCCGAGCGCTCGACGGCGAGGATCACCTCGCGGCCGATGCCGGGGATCGAGAAGAAACGCTCGACGAGGAACGCGCCGATCAGCAGGCCCGGCAACGCGGCCATCACGTGCGTGATCATCGGGATGGACGCATTGCGCAGCACGTGGACCCACATGATGCGGTTTTCGCCGACACCCTTGGCCCGCGCGGTACGCACGTAGTCCTGGTTGATTTCGTCGAGCACGAACGTGCGGTAGAGCCGCAGGTTGGGCGCGATGCTGACCACGAGCAGGATGAGGATGGGCAGCGCGCTGTACTTCCACAGGTTTTCCCAGACGTCGTTGCCCCAGCCCTGCACCGGGAACCATCCGAACTTGTAGGCGAACACGTACTGGAACACGATGATGTAGACAAGGATCGAGACCGACAGCCCGACCGTGCAGATGATCATCACCATGCGGTCGGTGAGCGAGCCCCTGACGTAGGCCACGGCCAGCGCCAGCGCGATGGCGACGATGGTCTCGAGGAAGAGCAGCGGCAGCAGCACCGTCATCGACGGCCCGAGCCGCGTGGCGAGGATGTGCGACACCTTTTCGTTGGTGCTCCACGACGACCCGAAGTCCGCCGTGACGATCTGTTTCAGGAAGATGCCGAGCTGGATGTAATACGGCTGGTCGACACCAAGCTGCCGCCGGATGTTGTCGATCTGGTCGGGATTGGAGATCTTGCCAGCCAGCACGTACGCCGGGTCACCGCCCACCCAGTTGAACAGCAGGAACACCAGCAGCACGACGCCCAGTAGTGTGGGCAACATCTGCCAGATCCTGCGAATGATGTAAGCCAGCATGACGCGAAATCTCCTCCACTAACGCGTGTCGGCGCCGACGTCCAGGTATTGCCACGTCGAGGCCAGGATCGGATGCTTCTTGTAGCCCAGCACGCGCGGCTGGACGAGCTGGTTGCGGTACCGGCTGATCGTCAGGCGCATCGGTGCGTACACCTCGAGCAGGCGGATCATGTCGCGGTAGAGCGCCTGGCGCTCCGGCCCGGGCGGCAGGCGGATGCTCTTGCGGTACAGCGCATCGTACTCCGGCATCGTCACGCAGCCGCCGTTGCTCTGCTGGATATTCGGGCTGTACCAGAGCTGCATGAAGTTGTCGGCATCCGGGTAGTCGGCGATCCAGGCATTGGTGCGGCTTAAGAGCTTGCACTGCTTCTCCAATTTCAATTGCTCGGGGAATTTTTCCTTGCGGCTGTCCATCCGCACGCCGATGGCTTCGTAGGACTTCTTCACCAGTTCTTCCTGCTGCCGCCCCAGCGAGTCCGGGCGCGACGTGTAGTTGACGATCAGCGGCTTGCCGTTGAGGAACGAGCGCCAGCCGTCGGCGCCCCGCTTGTACCCGAAGCGATCAAGCAGCGCATTGGCGCCCACCGGATCGTACTTCGTTGTGGGTTTCCAGTCCGGGAAATGCCCGACGACGCCCGGCGGAATGGGGGTGGTGGCCGCCACCGCCTGCCCGTTGCGGATGACGCGGATGTCCTCGTCGACGTCATACGACATGGCGAGCGCGCGGCGCAATGCTATTTTTTCCTTCGTGAACCCGCCGAGGTCCGGGTCCTGCATGTTCCAGTAGATGAAGTTGATCTCGGGGTCGACGATGCGCTGCAGCTGCACGCCCTTCGCGGCGAGCTCCGGGCGAAGTTTGCCGCCTTCGATGGCATTGGGGGCCAGCGGGCCCTCCATGTTCATCAGGTCGACCTCGCCGTTGCGAAACGCGAGCCACCGCGCCTGGTCTTCCTCCATCACGTAAACCTCCACGCGGTCGACCACGGGAAGCTTCTTGCCCTGCATCTGCGCAACGATCTTCTCGTCGCCGGGTTCCTGCGCCGTCCAGTTCCACTTCATGTCGCGGAAGCCCGGGTTGGCTTCCAGCACGATCTTGGAACTGCGGATCCATTCGGCGAGTACATACGGACCGGTGCCCACGGGATTGCTCATCGCGCGACCATCGGACTCGGCGTACTTCGCGATCACTTCGCGCGCCACCGCCGACGTCGATTCGTGCGCCAGCACGTAGGGCAGGTTGTAGTCCGGCTCCTTGAGGCGCAACCGCAACGTGTAGCGGTCCACGGCCTCGATACCCGCGATCTTGCGGTCGTAATCGAAACGGCCCGATTGCTTCGCCGCCGCGGCCTCCTCATCGAGGCCCACGAGCTTGCCATCGAGCAGGAAGCTCCACGGCGAGCGGATCGTCGGGTCCATCACACGTTTGAGCGAATAGACGAAATCTTCCGCCGTCAGTTCGCGCGGCTTGCCGCCGAAGACCGGGTCGGCGGAAAAATGGACACCGCGGCGAATCGGGATCGTATACGTCCTGCCGTTGTCGGTGATCACGGGCATGGACTCGGCCAGCATCGGCACCACCTTGGCGGGACGCGCGAGGTAGTCGTAGGTATAGAGACGCTCGAAGACCGCCTGCATGATGGCGGCCGAATAGAGGTCGCTGGTGGCGGCGGGATCGAAGCCCGTCTCGGCCACCGGGATGATGTCGCGCACCACTTTCTTCGGTTCGGCGGCGTGCGCCGAACCGAGCACCAGAAGTGCGACGAGAAGCAACGCCCGCCTCATGGTTGCACGTCCATGTACATCCACTCCGCGGCGAGGATGGGGTGGCGCTTGTAGCCGCGCACCCACGGGCGCAGCAGTTCCTTGCGTTCGCGTGACAGATGGAGGCTCCATGCTCCATCCACTTCCATCTGCCGCGACATCTCGAGGAAGAGCCGGTTGCGCTCGGGCGAATCGGGCATCTGTGCGGCCTTGACGTAGAACGCGTCGAAAGCCTTCGATTCGTAGCAGCCGTTGTTGCTCGAACCCGCGTTCGGACCGTAGAGCAGCTGCATGAAATTATCGCCGTCGGCGATATCCGCACCCCACGCCGACTCCCACATCATCAGCTTGCATGCGCGCGCCGCCTTGATGTGCTCGGAGAACGGCGCGATGTCGAACACCACGCGGATGCCGATCGCGTCGAGCGATTTCTGCCACAACTCGTTATGCTCGCGGTCGATGGCCGTCTGACTGCTGGCGTAGCGGATCAGCAGCGGCTTGCCGTCGGGCATCCGCCGAAAACCATCCGGGCCCTTCGCGTAGCCGAAGCGGTCGAGCAACGTGTTGGCGAGGTCCGGGTCGCGCTGGTTGAGTGACCGGTACTTTGGGTCGTGCCCTACGACGCCCTGCGGCACGGGCATCTCGGCCACCACCGCCATCCCCTTGCGGATGATGTTGATGTCCTCCTCGAGGCGATAGGCCAGGATCATCGCGCGGCGCAGCGCAACTTTCTCGCGGCTGAATCCGCCGACCACCGGATCGCGGAAGTTGAAGAATGCGTAGATGATCTCGGGCTCCACGCCCGAGTACACGTTGAGCAGCGCAGCGACCCACTCGCGCTTCAGCGCGCCGCCGGGCTCGAAGACCTGCGCGCGGAACGTGGCCGGCAGGTTCAGGATGTCGAGCTGCTTCTGGTTGAAGGCCAGCCAGCGCGTCTGGTCCTCCTCCATCACGTAGATCTCGACGCGGCCCACCTGCGGCATCGCCTTGCCCTTCATCGCCGCCACGAGAATCTCGTCCCACTTGCTGCCGGGCTCCGCGACGAAGTCCCACGTGAAGCCGCGATACACGGGGTTGGCGTCGAGCACGATCTTCGATGCGCGCTGCCAGGCGGCGAGTCGGTACGGTCCCGTGCCGACCGGATGCGCGTCCGTCTGGCCGGCGTAGGCCTCGATCACTTCGCGCGCGACGGCGCTGAAACTGGTATTGGCCAATGCGTACGCAAAGCGGTGGTCGGATTGCGCGAGGCGGATGCGTAAGGTGTGACGGTCAACCGCCTCGAGGTCGGGCAGCTTCGCGTTGTAATCGAAGCGCCCCGATTTCTTCGCGGCGGCCGCCAGCGCATCGAGGCCCTTGATCTTGCCCATGATCAGAAAGGCATACGGCGCGCGATTCGCGGGATCGGCAAACCGCATCAGGCTGTAGACGAAGTCCTGCGCGACCAGCTCGCGCGCCACGCCCTTGAATACCGGATCGGGCGCGAAGAGCACCCCCTTGCGCAGCCGGAACGTGTAGGTACGGCCGTCGTCGGTGATCTCCGGCAATGCTTCTGCGGCCATCGGCGCCAGCTTGGCCGGACGGGCCAGGTAGTCGTAGGTGAGCAGGCGCTCGAAGATGCCTTCGGCGACCATCGCGGAGTAGTGGTCGACCATCCGGACAGGATCGAAGCCGGCTTCCGCGGCGGGGATCGCCATCCGGATCACCTTGCCGGGATCAGCAGCGGCACGTGCGGTCTGCGGCAGCGCGAGCATCGTCCCGGTCAGCAGGATGCTGGCGCAGGTGCCGACAAAGTGACGCGCAATCATTCCGAACCCGGATTCCTGCGTTTCATGCCCGTTTTCCGCTGCGCAGGGAACATCCGGACTGCCTGAAAGAAAAATCCTGTTACTGTATCATTTCAAGAGCCCTTCATGCCACGGCGTCTATTCAACCGGATCACGCACCGCCTCCAGCCGGCGGTCGATCGCATCACGTCCCATCCGTGGGTGTTGCGGTACCTGCCTTCGCTCGCCGACCCGGATCTGTGGCACCTCAATCGTCGGTCGGCCGCACGCGCCGTTGCGGTGGGCCTCTTCTGCGGACTGATCCCCGGGCCGCTGCAGGCTGCGGCGGCCGTCCTGCTGTGCCTCGTGCTTCGCGCCAATTTTCCGGTGGCGGTCGTCACCACGTTCTATACCAATCCGCTGACGATCGTGCCGCTCTATGTGGTCGCGTACGAGTACGGCAGCCTGTTTGTTCCGGGCGCGGCGCCGGTCACCGACCTGGCGCTGCCGGTGTTCACCAGCATCGGCGCCTATGGACCCGCGTTGCTGGCATGGGCCACCGATCTCGGCAAGCCGCTGGCGCTGGGACTGGTGCTGCTTGCGCTCACGCTCGCCGGCACGGGCTGGGCGGTTGTGCGGATCGGTTGGCGCTGCCACGCCGTCTGGTCGTGGCGCCGCCGGATCCGGTTGCGCACCCTCGCCTGAACAATCGATGAAACCCGCGTACTGGGACGCGGCCACGCGCGCGCTGGGCCGCGGCGATCCGGTATTGCGAAAGCTCATCGCCTCGTATCCCGGTATCCACCTGACGCGCCGCGGCGACCCGTTCACCACGCTGGCGCGCGCCATCGTCGGCCAGCAGATTTCCGTCAAGGCGGCTGAATCCATCTGGAATCGTTTCGCCACTGCCGCCGGCGGCGAAGGCACGCCCGTCCATCTCGATCCGGCGCGCGTGGGCAGGATGCGGATGCCCACGTTGCGCAAGGTCGGCTTCTCGGTGAACAAGGCGCGCTACGTCCGCGACCTGGCGCGGCACTTCGTCGCGGGCGAGCTCGATCCCGCCGCCTGGCCCGCGCTGGACGACGAAGCGCTGATCGAGCGGCTTACCGATGTGAAGGGCATCGGCCGCTGGACCGCCGAGATGTTCCTGATCTTCCACGAGATGCGCGCCGACGTATTTCCGGTGGATGACATCGGCCTGCAGAAGGGCGTGGCGCTGCACTATCACGATGGCGCGCGGATGACGCCCAAGGTGCTGCGCGAGTTCGGCGTCCGCTGGGCGCCGTACCGCAGCGTGGCCACGTGGTACCTGTGGCGCGCGCTCGACCCGGTGCCGGTCGAGTATTGATTTCGTCGTGGTTGCATTGCACTGCAGCTTGACGCGGGCGACCAACGGTACTTAGAGTTGGAACATCGTTCCACGTTGGTCCGCCGATCATCCCGATGTACCCTCCCGCGCAACGCACGCTCGACATCCTCGAATTGCTGGCCGATGCCCCGGAGGGCCTCGCGTTGTCCGCGATCGGCGCGCAACTCAACATCCCGAAAAGCGCCACGCATCGCTTGCTGGCGGGCCTGGCTGCGCATGGTTTCGTCCGTCAGGTGTCCGCCACCGCGCATTACTCGCTGACGCTCAAGCTGGCCGCGCTGGGGTTGCGTCAGCTGGCCGCGACGCGCATCGAGGAAGTCTGCCAGCCGCTGCTCGACCGTCTGGCGATGCAAAGTGGCGAGCTGGCGCGACTCGCAGTCGTCGAAGGCCCGCGCATGACTTGGATGGCCAAGGCGCAGGGCTCGTTGTCGGGATTGCGCTACGACGCGGATGCGGGCCGCGATGTCGTCCTTCACGCGACAGCGGTGGGCAAGATCTGGCTGTCGTCATTGCCGGAGGATGCCGCGCTGGCGATCATCGCCGACGCGGGATTCACCGGCGACAACCTCGGGCCGCGCGCCGTGCGTTCGCTCACCGCCATGCGGCAGCACCTGCGCGACACCGGCAAGCGCGGCTACGGCGTCGCCGTCGACGAGGGCGAACCCGGTGTGGCCGCATTGGCCGCCGCGGTGCATGCGTCGCGCCAGCCCGGCGCGCCGGTGGTCGCCACCGTCAGCATTGCCGGCCCGCTGGCCCGCCTCACGGCCGCACGTCGCGATGTGCTGATCGGCGATGTGCTGGCCGCCGCCGCCGCGGTCACCGATTGCTGGCCCGTGCGCGAGCATCACCGCCGCCACGTTGCCGCCCCCCTCAATCCATCGGCCCTGGAGCCAGTCAATGCCATCTGAAGTCCCGCCCCGGTACGCCGGGCCGCGCGAACTCGCGCAAAGCCTCACCGCGTTCGCGCGCCTCACTGCCGAGAACGCACGCTGGGACCGCGAGGGTCTCCGCGATGATGTCGAGTACCGCGACCTCGGGCTTGCCGGTGCCACCCACGGCCGCCTCGGCATCAAGCACATCCGCTCGCTGAAACCGCTGCCCGCCGCCACCGGCTGGCACTGGCACGACATGACCGCGCACTACGTCTACGTGCTGCACGGCTGGCTCACGTTCCGCTTCGCCGGCGTGGAGGGTGACGTCACGCTGCACGCGGGTGACGGCCTGTCGCAACCGGCCGGCGTGCCGCACAACGTGATCGCGCGCGCCGACGATCTTGAAGTGATCGAGATCAACGAACCAGCCGAGTACGGTACGTGGGACCTGCCGGAACCGCCGGCACCGTGGCGATGAGCGCAGACGCATCGCGCAAGGAAATCGTCGGCGGCTGGCTGCGTCGCCGCAGCGGCGCGCTGGCCATCTTCGTGCTGCTGTTCGTCGTGTGGGAACTGGCCGTGCGCCTCACGGGCGTGAAGGAATACCTGCTGCCACCACCGTCGAAGGTGTGGACGGAGTTCTGGAAGCGGCACGACCAGATCGCGGGCGCGGCGTGGGTCACCACCACGGAAATCCTCGCGGGCTATGCGCTGGCGGTGGTCGTCAGCATTCCGCTGGCGCTGGCGGTGGCGTACTCGCGGTTCATGGAACAGGCCGTGTACCCGGTGATCGTGTTCCTGCAGATCGTTCCCAAGATCGCAATCGCGCCGCTCTTCATCATCTGGTTCGGCTTCGGCTTCGCACCAAAGCTGCTGCTGGTGTTCCTGCTGTCGTTCTTTCCGATCGTCGTGTCGAGCATCGCGGGTTTCAAGAGCGCGGACAAGGACATCATGGATTTCGCGCGCACCACGGGTGCGGGCACGCTGCGCATGTTCTGGAAGATCCGGCTGCCCCAGGCACTGCCGCAGATCTTCACCGGATTGAAGGTGGGTGCTGCGTTGGCGGCCACCGCGGCGGTGGTCGCGGAGTTCGTCGCGTCCGACCGCGGACTTGGTTACCTGCTGCTGCAGTACAACGGCCAGCTCGACACGCCGATGGTGTTCGCCACCATCGTCGTGCTGTCGCTGATCGGGCTGGTCGTGTATTACGCCGTCGAGATCATCGAACGGTTGGCCATTCCCTGGCATGTTTCGCAACAGGCACCACCGCGCGACGCCGCGCTGTGATGCAAAACGGACCCGTGCCGCACACGGGCCATCTACGGAGGAGCACATCATGAAGTTCAACCACATTGCCGCCATCTGCGCCCTGCTTGCCCTCGGCGCCACGTCGTTTGCCCACGCGCAGGACAAGGCTTCACTTCGCCTCAACTGGTACCTGGGCGGCCTGCACGTGCCGTTCTATTACGGCAAGGACAAGGGCTATTACGCCGCCGAAGGCATCGACCTCACGATCAACGAAGGCCGCGGTTCGGCCAACACGGTGCAGGTGGTGGCAGCGGGCTCGGATACGTTCGGGCTCGCCGACTCGTCGTCGGTGATCCTCACGGCCTCGAAAGGTGCCGATGTGAAGAGCGTGATGTCGCTGCTCAACACCACGGGCTTCTCGGTCGTGTCGCTGGCCGAGACCGGCATCAAGACGCCGAAGGACCTCGAAGGCAAGAAGGTGGCCGTGTCGGCGGGTGATCCTCTGGGCCAGCTGCTGCAGGCGGTGTGCAAGGCCAACAATGTCGACTGCTCGAAGATCAGCATGGTGCAGGTCGACCCGGCCGCCAAGGTCGTGACCGTGCTGGAGAAGAAGACCGACGCGCTGCTGGGCGGCGCCGACGACCAATATTTTCTGATCAAGTACAAGGGCGGCAACCCGTCCGCAATGCGCTACGCCGACTGGGGTGCGAACATCGTCGGCATGACGATCCTCACGTCGGGCGACACGATCAAGAAGAATCCCGACCTCGTGAAGCGCTTCGTGCGCGCATCGGTCAAGTCGTGGGAAGAGGCGAAGAAGAATCCGGGTGCCGCAGTGGATGCCGCGATGAAGGCCAAGCCGGATCTGAATCGCCAATCGACTCTCGACCAGCTGATGGTGGATATCGACCTGCTCGACTCGAAGAACTCGAAGGGCAAGATCGGCCTGGGCGCGCAAGCGGACTGGGACCAGACGCTGGCGATCCTCAAGAGCTATCGTGACCTTTCCACCGACAAGGGCTGGACGACGTTCCACACGAACGAATTCGTGCCGCAGTAACGATGGCGGCAACGGATGCCCGCGCCTATGTCGAGATCGACGGGGTTGCCAAGACGTACCGGCACGAAGGCCGCGAGACGCATGCGCTCGAACGCATCGATCTCTCGATCCGCCAGGGGGAATTCCTGGCGATCGTGGGGCCCTCCGGCTGCGGCAAGAGCACGCTGCTGCGCCTCGTCGCCGGACTGCACCTGCCCACCACCGGGCAGGTGCGGATCGGCGGCAAGGTCGTCACCGGCCCGCAGACGGATCTCGGCATCGTGTTCCAGAGCCCGGTGCTGCTCGACTGGCGCACCGCGGTAGCCAACGTGCTGGTGCAGGTCGAACTCCGCGGCATGGACCCGAAGGCATGGCGCGACCGCGCGCTGCAGTTGCTGGCGCAGGTGGGGCTGCGTGATTTCGCCGACCGTTATCCGTACGAGCTGTCGGGCGGCATGCGGCAGCGCGTGGCCATCGCGCGCGCGTTGATCCACGATGCACCGCTGCTGCTGATGGACGAACCCTTCGGCGCGCTCGATGCACTGACGCGCGAGCAGATGCGCCTCGACCTCGAGGCGCTGTGGCTGGCCACGCGCCGCACGGTGCTGTTCATCACCCATTCGATCGACGAGGCGGTGCTGCTGGCCGATCGCGTCGTCGTGATGTCGCCGCGGCCCGGCAAGATCGAGACGATCATGGACATCGGCATGGCGCGGCCACGCGGTCTCGACGCGCGGCGCCGCCCGGAGTTCGTCGCGGCCACCGAGCGCATCACCGACATCTTCCTTGCCCGCGGCGTGTTGCACGGCGCGGCGTCACCTCTTATCGCAGGAGTTCCGTCATGAGCGCACAGGGCCGCCCCAAGCGCGAACACCGTAGCGCGAAGCGCGAAGGTGTTCCACACCAGACCCCATTGGTTCTGCAAGGTATCGTCGCCGCCCCCGTGCTGCCGATGCTGCCCGATGCCAGCATCGACTGGACGTCGCTGCGTTCCTACATCGGCTGGATCGCCGCGCAGCGGCCCACCGCGATCGCGATGAACATGGATGCGAGCGAAGGCCCGGCGCTCGATCCCGATGAACAGATCGAAGTGCTGCGCGTGTGCAAGGAGGTGATCGGCGGCGCGGTACCACTTGTCTCCGGTCTGATCGCGGGGTCGACGCGTGGGGCCGTGCGCTGGGGCAACCAATTGAAGGCTGCGGGTGCGGAAGCGCTGGCCGTGTTCCCGCCCTTCCCCACGTTCCTCGGCAACCCCGTGCCCACCGAGATGATCTACGCGTATCACAAGGCCATCGCCGACGGCGTCGACCTGCCGCTGATCGCGTTCCAGTTTCCGAAGGCTTTCGGCCCCGACTTTCCGCCGGAGACACTGGCAAAACTCGCGACCATCCCGCAGATCATCGGGTTGAAGGAAGCCTCCTTCGATACGCCGAAGACGGTGGAGACGATCGCCACCGCGCGCGCGCTGCCGCGCAAGCTCGGCATCATGACCGGCAGCGACACGTTCATCTG
>Ga0163153_10005155_pt1 | contig 15665 bp, 20 predicted proteins | sample OliLakLV19MP6IB1_FD_148629 | JGI IMG/M metagenome (GOLD analysis project Ga0163153, IMG submission 148629) | Freshwater microbial mat bacterial communities from Lake Vanda, McMurdo Dry Valleys, Antarctica - Oligotrophic Lake LV.19.MP6.IB-1 | ecosystem: Environmental > Aquatic > Freshwater >... | reverse complement strand
AATATATACTTAATCTATGAATAAATGTAAACATTGTTTTTACGAATGGGTATCAAGGGTCAAAAAACCTAGACAATGCCCGAACTGTAAACGTCAAATTAAGTATGAAAAATAAGATTTGTATATTGTGTAAAATGGAAAAGACCGTTTTGGAGTTTTATAAGTTGTCTGCTAATCGAAATGGTCTTCAGGGTTCCTGTAAAAAATGTTGGGATGCAAGGAGTTTACTAAATAAACGTAAGAATTACGACCCCGTGAAGCAACGAGAGTGGTCATTAAAAAGAAAACAAGAAGGTCGACAGATGCGAGATTTTTTGCGACAAGTGGTAAAGTTCCCAGAGAAATACAAAGCGAGGTATACGCTAAGGGACGCAGTAAAAAGTGGTAAGGTGAAAAAGGAGCCGTGCGTAGTGTGTGGAAATGTAAAATCCCAAGGACATCACGACGACTATTCAAAACCACTACAGGTGAAATGGTTATGCCAGATACATCACGACGACTTACACTTTAATTTTCGTCGATACGCCTCTCTAGACGAACCATTACAAGTTGAAAAAGAATAATATGAAAACACCTACGTCATTAGACATTTCACACATTCCAACAGAGCATACTTGTTTATCTTGGGTAAAAATGCTTTTTGAAGCGACGAAACCAGACTCTATAATTATTTCAGAGGATCAGGCAAAAAATGTCTTTTGTATGGCAGATGGAGTCATCTGGGATCTTTATAGGGGAATAGAAATTAAAATAGCAATACATCCATCCACGTATTCGCTTCTCATAAAAAAGGGTCAACTTATGACAGACAAACCATTACAAGTTGATAAAGAATAGACCTATGGATAACGAAACAACAATAAAACGAATACAAGAATTAGTTCCAAGCCTTATGGCTTTGGAGTTTGGGTGTGTAGTTGAAACAAATATATTTCCATCTTACCCTTTGCATTTTAGACTTTGCTATAAAACTTGGAAAAGCGATATTTTAGTTTGTGAAAATAACGAAGGAGAACAAGCTCTACTCTCAATGAATGACTGCACAATCCTCGGCAAACCTATCACACTAGCAGTGGTGTTGATGGCAGTAAATACAAAATATACCGAATGGGAAAATCCAGGCACACCAGTGGCAATAAATTCAAAAGGAGAATTTCAGGTTTGGTCAGAAAACCCAGTCTATAAAAATGTATTTTGGGACTTATCCAAAGACAACTTCAACGACCAGTCAGAAGAAACAAAGACATTTATCGGTAAATTATTAGTTGAAAAAAAACTATGAAACAAACCTACCCAACTAGACCAACAAGCTACGATTGCAAAACTTGTAACAATCAAAAAGAACATGATATGAAATGTCTTGAAAAGTATACAATAGAAGCATTTAAAAGAAATAACGATACTATCAAAATAAACAATGCTATTTCCAAAGATACAACAAGTAAAAAAAGCACGAAAGCACAAACCGAACAAAAGTCGAAAACTTATAACAAAGGCCGACGCAAAATTAAGTATTTGTATTAGATTACGGGACAACTATCAATGCGTTACAAATGACGAAACTTGTAAAGGGGGAGCGCAAAATTCACACTTAATAAAACGGGGTAAACACAACACACGATATAATGAAAAAAACTGTAACACACAATGTGCACACCACAACTACATGCACAATCATTACCCAGAAATATACACTAATTGGTGGATTAAAAAGTATGGCCACGAAGAATACGAAAAGCTTGTCAATGAAAGTCGGATTATGAAAAAGTGGTCAATTGTGGAATTAGAAGAAATGATAGAAAGATTCAACAACGAGATTAGTAATTATAATATAGGAGGTACGTTTTTATGATTGCTGAGAGTATAATAACGGCATTGTTGGTGCTTATTGGATATTATCTCGGTTCAAAAAAACCCACGATACAAGACACAGTAGAAGATATTAAAAATATTGTTTTAAAACCACCACTCACAGACAGCGGGGTTGGTGTAGTAAAGAAGTTGTCCGCACAAGAGATACGGTATAAGAACTCACCGCAACGAGAAGAAGATGAAAAAATGGTTGAGACATTAGATAAAATATTTATAGACGAATAATATGGCTATTGACTATTGTATTTATTGCAAGAAAAAACGCAATTCATTTTCATGGAAAAACAAAGGCGAGGGGTGGTTTTGTGACGATCATTTCAAACCAACATACACTGAGTTTGCCGGTGAGGAGGTTAGACAGGGACGCGAGCAGCACGCCAAGTCCCTCTTACAACCGTATCGCAACGGAGAGCTAAGTCGAGAGTATATTGATAGTTATGGTACAAAAGGCATACAAGCTACCGACCATGAGATACGAAACGCTAAGCCCGTATGGAAGGATATACTTAAAAGTGGCTGGGAAAAAAGTCAATAATTTGACTACATAGTTACTTTTTGATATAGTAAGCGCATGTCATCTTCAGACAAATTATTATGGTCAATAGACAAACTCCGCAATTATTCTAAAAATCCTCGTGCTATCAAGAAAGACAAATTTGAAGAACTAAAGAAACGCGTCCAACGCTACGGCCAGTTTAAGCCGCTTATTATCACGCCAGACGGCGAGGTATTAGGGGGCAATATGAGGCTGAGAGCGTACAACGAACTTGGTATAAACGACATCTGGGTATCTATTGTCGATCCTAAAACTGAAGCCGAGAAGCTAGAGATGGCATTAGTCGATAATGAAGAGATGGGCTATTATGAGGATCAGGCGTTGGCCGAGCTTATAGAAGAATACAAAAATGATATAGACCTTACTAAATACTCCGTTCACCTGGGTAAGTCACAAACCTTACAGGAAATACTCGCACAGTTTGGTCCTGATGAAGTTGTAGAGGACGAAGCACCAGAAGTACCAGAGGTGGCAGAGAGTGTGCTGGGCGAGGTGTATCAGTTGGGTAGACATCGGCTTATGTGTGGCGATTCAACTAAGATTGAGGATGTAGAGAAGCTGATGAACGGACAGAAGGCTGACATGGTGTTTACTGATCCGCCGTATGGGATAAATGTTGTGTCGGGAACGGTAGGAGGAAGTAAGCCTTTCGGTTCCGACGGAACCGATAATATTGTTAAGGCTAATAACTACAGTCCTATTATAGGCGATAGCACCACGCAAACGGCTCGCGATGTTTACAGTCTTCTTGTGTCATTAAATATCTCTACGCTCTCATTTTGGGGAGGTAACTATTTTACCGACTTTTTACCACCTTCAAAAGGATGGTTGATTTGGGATAAGAAGGGTAAAGAATGGGAAGACAATTTTTCTGATTGCGAGATGCTATGGACTAACAAAAACATTCCAACAAAAATCATTCGCTACCAATTCATGGGCTTAATACAAGAAGGGGAAAGAGAGAAAAGAGTACACCCGACGCAGAAGCCTGTGGGGATGATAATAAAGTGCTTTAAGTATCTTGAGGGGGTTAGTGTTCTCGACTTATTCGGTGGCTCAGGCTCTACTTTAATAGCGTGTGAGCAGACAGATAGAGTGGCATTTTTAATGGAGCTTGACCCCAAGTATTGCGACGTTATACGCAAAAGGTATGATAACTTTACAAATGACAGACAAATGACAGACAATGGCAAAAGTTAAAACATCATGGAAACCAGGGCAGTCAGGAAACCCTAAGGGCGGACCGAAGAAGGGCTACTCTATTACTGAGTGGTTCAAGAATATGCTGGCTAGTAATCCTGAGATTAGGGATGCACTCGGCAAAAGCATACTGAAGAAAGCCCTAGAAGGCGACCCAATAGCGCTGAGGATGGTATGGTCATATATGGACGGAATGCCAAGTCAAAATCTAAATCTAGAGGGCAACGTATTACAAGAGATAGTTCATATTTATACACCTAAAAAGAATGAAGATAATAAAATGGTATCCGAATCCGAGACAGGAACTGGCACTGCAAAGGGTTGAGTTTGAAGTTCTGTACGGAGGAGCGCGTGGAGGAGGTAAAACGGACTGTGGACTAGCGTGGCTTACCGAGTACCTAGAAAACCCAAAGTTTAGGGGTTTAGTCATTCGTAAGAATGCAGATGACTTATCCGACTGGATTGATCGAGCCTCAAGAATGTACTCAGGAATTGGAGTTAGGATAGCATATCGACCCGCCATTCTAACTTTTCCTTCAGGCGCAATTATCCGCACGGGTCACTTAAAAGACGACCAGGCGTACACTAAGTACCAAGGACATGAGTACCACCGCATGCTCATTGAGGAGTTAACCCAAATACCAGACGAGAAGCGTTATTTACAACTTGTCGCCTCCTGTAGGTCTACAATATCCGAGCTGAAACCACAAGTATTTCTAACAACCAACCCGGGAGGACTAGGACATCACTGGGTTAAGGAGAGATTTGTTGACGTTGGCATACCTATGGAACCGCACACCACCGCAGACGATATGACCCGTATATTTATACCCGCAACAATTGACGACAATCCTATTCTCATTGAAAAAGATCCACGATATGTAAAAATGCTTGACTCACTTAGATCAAGTGACGAAGAGTTGTGGAAGGCGTGGCGACTTGGATCATGGGACACATTCGCGGGTCAGTTCTTCCGTGAGTTCAGGAGAGATCTTCACACAATACGAGCGTTTATACCACGAGCAAGCGTGCCGATACATGTAGGCATGGACTGGGGTTATACCGCCTCATTCGTTTGCCTTGCTATGGTTATGATTGAGGAGAAGACGCAAGACGGGGTTGCGTTTAACCGTGTTATAGTTTTCCGTGAGATAGACGGAGTTGAAAAGAAGCCCGAGGAGTGGGCGCGCATAATTGAGAAGCACATACCAATGGAGCAAGTTGAGTACATTATGGCCGACCCTGCAATGTTCCATAAGGTACAAGACGGTTCAATATCAATAGCCGATCAATTCAAAACTGTATGGATAGACAACGGGTACAAGCTGAAACCTGCGAATAACGACAGACTAGGAGGAGCGGCAATCCTTCATAAGTGGCTATCTATAGCTCCCGACGGCCTACCGTACCTGCTAATATCTGAAAGTTGCGAGAACTTAATTAAGACATTGCCGCAGCTTATACATGACGAACATAATGTTGAGGATGTTGATGGCGGTAACATTGACCACCATTATGACGCTCTTAGATATAGTCTTATGCACTTAAAGTGGATAGACGCAAACGTCGGAGCCGCCTCTTCAGCACTTAAAAGTAATAAATATCCTGCCGCGCCACACGTTGTAAATGGTAAGATACTAGGAATAGATTTAGATGCGTTTGCAAAGCCAGTTAAAAAGCGAAGCTGGAAGTAATTATGAGAATACTAACAGTAACGGGACAACTTAGACAAAAAAAGAAGATATGCACAATTATAATTGAGTATAACGACGAGCAGTGGCACTTTTTCTATTGTAACGATTGTCGTAATCCCGTCTTTCAATATAAAGGAGATGTTATTAAAACAATACCGGGACTTTCAGTATCTACTACACCGATACTCAATATGTGTTCAAATAATCAGTGTCAAAAAATATATAATATTGTTTGGATGGTATATAATGGTGTATAATTTAACTACTAGCATTTTAGCTCGCGTGTGGCGGGCTTTTTTTAATGGATAAAACACAAACAGAAGAGCTAACATACACAGCTGATCCACTCTCACTCGACTTATCCGACTACGAATTGGTACAAGTCATAAACAAACGAGTAACAGACTCCAAGGCACACTTCTCAAAACATAATATATCTACAAGACAAGATAAAAACTTGAAATACCTTGTCGGGAACCAGGTAGACGAGTCTAGTCTTAAAGACTTCAACGTCAGATACATGGATAATATCTTATATGAGGCTGAGGCTTCGATTAAACCGATTGCCTTATCACGGCTTCCTGACCTAATTGTTAAGCAGGGCGGTGAGGGTGAGGAGTCTAAAAAGGCCGCGCAGGACTTATCTGAGATCATAAATAACGACATTAGGCGCCGTGAAAACCGAAAGGTACTATCAATCGCTTTTAAACATATTCCAATATATCTAACCGCCATTATTAAGGCAGTTTGGAATCCTGAGAAAGGTAAACATGGCGATTATGAGTTTATCAACGTAAATCCTAAGGACATAGTATTTGACCACACCGTAAAATCAAACAACACGGAGGATATGGACTTTATCGCCGAGGAGATTGAACTATCGGTAAAAGAAGTTATAATGCGTTTCCCAGAGGCCGAGGAGGGTCTACTGAGTGAGCTTGGAATGAATACAATACCCTCTGAGGGACAACTTGCTAGCAAGATCAAATATCTAGAGGTATGGTTTACCTGGTATAAAAAAGACGGCGCCAAGTATGAACGTGTCGAGGGCTTGGTGTGTAAGTTTCGCAACATAATTCTTAAGAAAATGAAAAACCCAAACTGGGACTGGGAGGGAGATACAAATACATTCACCTACAATACTAAGTTGCAAGAACGTGTCCAACCGCAAGAGGATGAGATGCGTGATATGGTCATGTCACCTGAGGATTCACCACTTGAACAACAGACCGAAAAGATATACCACAATCACTTTGAAAATCCACGAAAGCCGTATATCGTGCTAGGATATGATCAGTACAACTTAGGACCGTATGACGCAACCTCACGCATTGAACAAAACATTTACTTACAAGACAACGTAAACATGCAAGGACGCAAGATTACCGAGCTTGCACAAAATGCAGGTGGTAAGAATGTATGGTCAAAGCTGGGAGGACTTAAAAAAGAGGACATTGAAGAGATGGATATGACCGATCCGTACGAGGATGTATTGGTTGACGGTGAAGTTAATAGAGTTCATAGTCATATACCAGGACAACAACCAACTTCGGCGCTATTTCAAGCACAAGATCAAAACCGTAACCGTATATTCTCTAAAATGGGAGTGTCGGCAACAACACGGGGATCAGTCGAGACTGATACGGCAACTACCGCACAAATAGCACGAGAGAGCGACTTTGGACGTATTGATGACCTAACCGAGGAGACGGTAAACTTTGCCGCACAAGAGATGGCCGGATGGGCAATGCAGTTTATAAAACTCCGCTACACAGACAATCATGTACGACGCATAGCGGGTAAAAACGGTACGGTTGCACTTAAGCGAGTACAACGGGACATGGTAGAGGACGGTATGGAAATTGAGGTGTTCGCGTCAGGAGTTGATAAAGTTATGCGTAAACGTGAAGCATACGAAAAGGCAAAATTAAAGTTGATTGATCCGCTTACGTTCTTTGAGGACATTGACGCTCCAGACCCCGAGGAACGTACAAAACGCTTACTAATGTTCTTATCTAAACCAGAACAGTATGTAGTCGAGTACGGCATGGGACTTGGTGGGACAGAAGGCCAGGTAACCGCACTAACAGGACAAACACCAGAAGCGCTTATGGCACAACCCGAACCAGGACCAGAAGACGCAATGCCACAAGACTTATCGCAGGAACTGGCACAACCCACCAATACGTTCGAGGGTGATTTACAACAACTCATGCAAGGACAACAACCACAAATAACACAACCGCCAGATGATAATTATTTGGCACAACTTAATCAATTTATTCAATCGGTTGAGTTTACGGGACTACCACCTGAGCAACAATCTATAATTGCCGAATTTGCTCAACAGGTTATTGAGATAAGTCGAGGTCAACAAGAACAGCCAATGCCACCGATGGTAAGTTGACGCTTGACAAATACATTAGTATTGTTATACTCATTATATGGTCAATGATGACACAAAAATTACTCCTTACGACACTACAGATGTAACTTCAGAGGATACAAAAGAGGTACTTGATAAAATTGAAACTTATTTAGGAGATGACTTTTTATCACGCAAGTTTGACGAGGACGCAACACTTGACCTACAAGAGAACGAGAAAGAAACACCGATAAAAGAAGAGGAACCAAAATCCGAGGATAAGCCAGTTGTTGAAGATAAACCTGCAGAACCTATTGTCGACAAACCTGTAATTGATGAGGACAAGATGGTCGAGTCGATAGCCGATAGGGTACGAGATAAGTTAGTTAAAGATCTTGGACTATCTGACAAGGAGATTGATGACGACGCTCCACTATGGGAAAAAGAAGACAGGAACCCACAGTCGTATAGAGAGATCGCAAACTATGCCGCACAGATGATCGAGAAAAAACAAGAGGCTAAAAAAATTGAGACGGCAGAGTCGGAAAAAAAAGCTCATGAATTGGACGAGGAACAATTTGGTGTTTTTGAAAAGTCAATAAACAAAGAATGGGACGACCAGATGGCCGAGCTTGAGGCGAGCAATAAGATACCAAAAGGAGAAGAAGGAAAAGCCGCGCGTTTAGATTTATTCGCAATAATGGGGGAGATCAAAGACAAACGCATAGCTGAGGGTAAACCCATGATCACAAACCTTAAAGAAATATACTACGAACATTATCTGCCACGTCAAAATAAAGTAAAACAACCTGCAGGGGCTGACGCACCTGTCGGAACTGGTAAGAAGTCGGTAACAAGTGGAGACAACCAACCATATAGTTACAACGAGCTCCGAGGCAAGTCCATGTATGACCTTATTTCAGAATCTACATAAAAACTTCTTGACATTCTCAAACGAATATCTGCTATAATTTAATTGATACGGAATTTACCGCCTTTACGGGCGGTTTTTTTGTGCCAATTTTATAAATTTAAACAAAATACTATGGCATACGACGGAATCGTATACGGAAACAGAGTAGATAACTTCAGCGAAAGAAAACTTTACGCTAAAGTTGTCGATAATGTACTATCTTCAGCTTCGTATTTTGCTCGCGTAATGAGCATGGGAAAACCAATGAGTGGTAAAACCTATGACTACACGGTCAAAATAACCGATTCTGGTTTAGGTGAATTTTTCACCGGTCTTGAGTCATTATCACTTTCAGCATCAGACACCACAATTGCGCTGAGCTATGCACACACTGCATTTGCACAACCAGTTGTGTCTATCATGCTTGAGAGTTTCGCCAACGATGGTCCTGAAGGGACTATTGATATGGACGTTTACAAATTAGAAGAAGCAAAAGCCGAGGCGGTATCACGACTTGGTTCAGCCGTTTTTGGTACAGGATCAGGGGATCAACCATTGGGACTTGGTGCAATCGTTGATGACGGGACTGATGTATCCACAATTGGTGGACAATCACGAACGACATTTAGCGCACTTAACGCTACACGAACAGCGTCAGGTGGTACTCTTACACTTGCAAAACTTGCAACGTTGTACGACACCATTTCAGCATCAGGTATTGACACTGAGACTCCAAACATAAACGTCACGACAAAAACTGTCTGGTCGTTATTTGAAAGTCTTTTGTCTCCAACTGTTCGAGCTGAATACGCTTCAATCGGATACAATCAGATTGCAGTACGAGGTACACAGATTGTAAAAACTCCTGACCTTAAAGGTCACGCAGGATTTACAGCTCTTACCTACCGAGGACGACCGGTTATCGCTGATGACAAATGTACATCAGGCAACTGGTTTGCGTTAAACGAGCGATACATTGAATGGAGAGGTCGAAATAGCGTACCTACCAAGTATCGAGGAAAGATCGAAAAAGTCGATCTTGGAACACCTACCACAATCGAAGGAGTAGCGGCCGACATGCCTACATCCTACGGATGGTTTTTCCAACCATATCAGATGCTTCCACAGCAAGCAGGTATGGTCGCACGGTTATACGTTATTGGACAAATGTGTACCTCACAACCTCGCCGATCAGGCAGATTAACAGGTATCACAAGCGTCTAAGTTATAAGTTAATACAAAACTAATATGGCAACAATCAACGGCACAGTATCAATAGCGCCTAACGACTTATATTCCAGTACCGCCGACAGACAGGGAGGCTTGAATCCAGGAGCAATGGTCACAGACGGTAACACGGGTAAAAAGTTTAGATACGCCCTAAATGGCGCAGTCGCACTTGTTGTAGGTAATCTTTTGCAAGAACCTGCAAACGATACGACTTACGCAAATATGGCAGTCACTGCAACCGCAGCAGGTGAACGAGATGTAAATGTTACAAACGGTACGGCCACTATTACCAGCAAACAGTTTGAAGGTGGAACACTTTCAGTCTATACCGCAGGTGGTATTGCAGTCGCAGATGAGTACACAATCGTTTCAGTACGAGGTACCTTAACGACAGGTGGCGCTCTAGTAGTGACACTTGACCGACCACTTAGAACTGCATGGACAACCTCAGCAAAGGTAAACATGAAGCGTTCAATGTGGAGCGGAGTTATCGTATTCCCAACTACTCAAACAGGAGTACCTTGTGGAGTAGCCGTCTTCCCAGTCGCAGCAAACGAATATGGATGGGTACAAACACATGGAGAATGCGCAGTTTTGTCTGACGGCTCAACATTCGCTGTAGGATCTGACTTATCAAGCGGATCTTCAACAGCAGGAGCTGTAACAGTTGGAACAGCTGGTACTACAAAAGTACGAGTTGGAGCAGCTAGACAAGTAGCAGCAGCAGCAAAAGGAATCTCAGCATTTTTGCAAATTGACTAATTGGAAAGAGCCTGGCGGTGGTTTAGGCTGCCGCCAGCTTTAGAGAATTAAAAGACTATTATGAAGCACGCAAAAAAAACCGAGAACAAAATTGAGAAAAATTATGCAGACACTAAGGAAGAGAACCGATTAGCTTACAACTGTGAGCCATGTAAAGGGTTAGGATTACAGGACGAGCATACATTGTGCTCAATGTGCGATGGAACAGGGAAATATTATTAAAAGTTTACCTTTTACCTCGCTAGACGAGAGAGGGTTAGAACACAAAAACTATGGCAATTTTACTAGAAGATCATTTACCAGTTATTAAATACAACGGGTTAAATACAGACAAGGCAGTAGTCCTTGGCTCCACTTTTGCAGTCGCAGGAGCTGCTACATTCACAGGATCGACAGCATTTACAGCCGGATCATCTGGTGCAGGCGCACTTAGAACGATAACCGACAGTGCATTAGTTGGAGCAACAGTTGCTCTTACCGCAGCACAAAACGGTCAGACATTTAACAACAGATCAACGAGTGCAAGTCCTTCGTGGACACTACCAACCGCATCAAACGGTTTATGGTACTCATTCACCGTCTCTGACGTTACAACAGGCTTCACCATTACAGGTGGAACTATGAAGTTTAAGACTACAGCAGTAGGATCGACACTTTCAGGCACTACTCTTACAAACACACAGGCAACAGCGGTCGTAAACGACACTATTACCTTAGTTTGTGACGGTACGGTCTGGAGAATGGTAGCTCAGTCTGGCATATTTGCAGCAAGCTAATTAGATTGACAATAATGGAGGAGGCGTAAAAACCTCCTTCATATTAAACATCATATAAATTATGGCAACAACTACAGCGGCATTTTCAAGAGACGGAAATGGAGTACCAATAACAACGGATGGTATAACTTCAATTAAGTCACTAACAACTGACGCAACAAATACCACCTCGGTTAATCCTATATTTACCGTTACGGGTATCGTTGAGGTGCGCGGCCTATGGGGAGTTGTGACAACAGCATTAGGATCAAACCATACGGCAGCCGCGTGGAGACTTAACGATCAAACGGCACAGGTTGATATATCGGCAGTCGCTGGAACCGTAATGTCCTCCGCTACAGTCGGATCAATTATCCAACGAACAGGAGTTGCGGCAACCGCATTAACTCTTTCAACGTCGGCAGCAGGCAGGGTAACTGACACAACAGCTGTCAAGTTACAATTATATTCACCATTTACAGTAGTAAAGAAAACAGGAGCAACAACACAAATCGAATATGTGTATGCAACTAATCAAAGTCCAACAACAGGAGCTATACAGTTTTTCTGTCGCTGGATTCCTTTAAGTGTAGATGGTTCGGTAGATGCAGCGTAGCCTATGTCGGCTCGTATATATGAGTCAATTGAGTGATTGTTAACTAAATAATATGTTAATAAATCCCTGGTTGCTAACTCGATATAAGGTGTGGCGTGGGTTACCTCTTGACATTGCAATATCTTTTGTGATACATTGTTTATATGAAAGCTGCGGATTTACTGCAAACATTACTCACCGATAATAATCTTTCTATAAACCTTAATACTCCTATTCCCGTGCAAGCAACAGACGGCTCATGGCATGTAGCAACACCAACATTAGTAGTTTCTTATACAATACAATATGGACAACCAAAAACAACGAGCGGCGGCGACTCTAAAGGAAATGGAACGAAAGAGCCACGACCAGATAATGGTTCACAACCCACTCAGTGAGCCTTACCCTTTCAAGTGGGACGGTTTTATAACACTTATTCCGGCTGTTACACAGGACAAAGGCTACGGCAAGGGTAACGCACTTCTTGATCGAGGTTTAGCTAACAAATACGTTAAAGAAATGACCGACCTATTCCTTACAAAGCTCCTCGATGACGCAACTAATGCCGAGAATGGACGTCGTATTGAGAAGGGTATGAAGGAGATGACTGAGTATGAAGAACAACCTGTATTTGAGACTAAGTTTCGTATTAACGACCCTGAGAAACGCAAAGAAACACTTGATACTGTATGGCTTGGCGTGTATCACGAGTATGGAATGGACGTACCAGCTACACCTGAGGACACCATGATATCAGATAATCGACCTATTGATGAACAACTGCTTGATACCATGAACAAACCATATATTAAGGACAACGCTTCAACGAAAGAGCACGCAGACTTCAATAATAGTGAGGAGTTACAAGGTAAGGGAGTGTTTGCGCTTCGATCAATTGCAAAGGACATGGGGATAGACGTTGAGAAGACTGCTAAAAAGGACGATATTATAAACCGCATACAACAACCATGAATTTTAGACGAAAAATAGGGCTAATTCTTGGACTTGCGATAGGTGCTGAAACATGGGACAGAGCATTTGCCGAGTCTTCACGAGCGGGACGGCTCGATGATCGTGTAAAAAATGAGATACTCCTAGAAATTTGTAAATATATCGACGTACATGAAAATACCAGTATTCAACCCATTAAAAAGTGACTTCTCAGTAACCTACGACGTTAATGGTACGGGCGCTCCTGTCACGTTTACCGTTCAGGCCCACAAAACAGCAGAGTTTGATGAGGTCGTTGCAAATCATGTCAAAAAACACCTCGCTACCGCCGTATATGATCTTCGAGGTGGAAAAACTAATAATGAAGATGATATGAAGGCTATTATGAAAGAACTAACTATATGATTGCACAAAATATAGAGAAAATAACAACACTAACCAACTCACTGACAAATGAGCTATCTATTATCCTTTCATGGAGTACGGAACTTGAACAGCTTGATAAGCAATACAACGATAAACTACAAAAACTGCACGATGTGGAGGCACGGGTGGACGCAAAACTGCACGAGAATAAGCAATCGGTTATATCGCTTGCTAATGATAAAAAAGAGCTTGAAGAGCTGCACAAAAGCATATCAAATAGACAAACACTGGTCGATAAACAAACTGAGTTATATAGTGATAAGGCAAAGGAAATTGACCAACGTGAGAGTATATTGATAGAAAGGGAAAAAGTATTGTCTGAGCGGGATACGACTATCACTGAAAGGGAAAGTAAGCTTAACAACTTGAAAAGCATCCTTGAGAAGGAGCAAGAAGGTGTAAGAGAATTTAAGGCTAAGCTGGAGTATCAAGAAGGGCAATTAAAGAAAAAGTCGGATAGAATAATGAATATTATCAAGTAAGTTTGTTATAATTAAGCAAAGGACATTTAGCCCGCATAGCGCGGGTTTTTTTATATAGAAATCTAATTATGGCCGATAACCAAGCACGTCGCGATCCGAATAGAGTACCATCACTTATTGGAGTTGATAACATATCGTTTGAAGATACTCAGACGGTAGCGGTCAATGCCGATCATGAACTACTCGTTGCAGGTACTTTCACAAGTAGCGGTGGCGCTATTTCTGACGGCGTGGCTAGTACATTAAAAGCTACCGTTGTCAACTATGCAAACTCTAATCCACTTACCGTACGACTTACTGATACTAATGGTGATTATGTAGGCGCAGGCGGAGGCACGCAGTATACCGAGGACGCAGTAGCCGCTGCAAACCCGACAGGTACTGGCGTTAATCTTATACGTCAAGACACACCGGCGACATTAGTTACAACTGACGGGGACAACGTCGGCCAACGTGGTACGAATTACGGAGCAGCGTATACTCAGGTTGTAACCTCAGCAGGAGCATTTGTAGACACGTTTGGTGGCGGGACTGAATACACAGAAGACGCAGTCGCTGCCGTTAATCCTGCAGGCAACGCCTTAATAGTAGTGCGCGAGGATGCTAGGGCCGGGGCATTGACCTCAGCAGATGGAGATAACGTTGCATTAAGAGGAAATAACGCTGGAGAATTATACGTTAAGCATACGGATTCTGTAGCAGTTACGGGTACAATTACTGCTAATATAGGAACCGTTGCGACGCTTGCAACTGCAGCGAAACAAGACACTCAAGACACCTCTATAAACACATTGCTAAAACCTGCCAGCACTCTTTCTGCGGTTACAACAGTCTCAACTGTAACGAACCTCTCACAAATGGGTGGCGCGGCAATATCACTTAATACAGGAGTACGAGACGCAGGCACACAAAGAGTAACCATTGCAACTAACGACTCCGTACCAGTTACGGGAACTGTTACAGCTAATGCGGGAACCAACTTAAACACCTCAGCGCTCGCTCTTGAGGCGGGCGGAAACCTCGCATCAATCAAGGCAAAAACAGATAATATACCCGCGCAAGGACAAGCTTTAGCGGCTGCATCAACGCCAGTAGTGCTTACAGCTGCACAGATAACGACCTTGACACCTCCTGCAGCCATTACAGGATTCGCTACTTCCGCCCTTCAATCAACTCAAGACACATCAATAAATACACTTCTAAAGCCTGCTAGTACGCTTACAGCGGTTACGACTGTAACAACGGTTGGGGCAGTAACAGCTATTACAAATGCGCTTCCTGCAGGAGCTAATGCAATCGGAAAATTAGCGGCTAATTCGGGCGTTGATATTGGAGATGTAGATGTACTAACAGTCAATGGAGTGGCACCATCTTTTGGAACAGGCACGAGAGCTGCAACTGTTCAAAGAGTAACAATCGCCACCGATGACATAGTTCCTGCCTCACAAAGCGGTACATGGACAGTACAACCTGGAAACACACCGAACTCTACTCCGTGGCTTACAACAGACACGCCCGCAGCATCAGGCGGTCTAACTAAGTTCCACTTAGTAGGCGCGGCTACAGACAACGCGACAAACATTAAGGCCAGCGCAGGTCAAGTATACTCAATAACAGCGTTCAATTTAAACGCATCGCCACGCTATCTTAAATTTCACAACACAGCAGGAGTACCTACAGCGGGTGCTGGGGTAACTGACACATTCTTAATTCCAGGAAATACTTCAGGAGCTGGGCTTGTATTAAATATAGACAAAGGCATAGCGTTTTCAACAGGGATCGCCATAACTATGGTAACGGGAATTGCTGACGCAAATGCAACGGCCATAGCAGCATCAGAGGTAGTTATCAACGTGTATTACAA
>Ga0163153_10005154_pt1 | contig 15666 bp, 10 predicted proteins | sample OliLakLV19MP6IB1_FD_148629 | JGI IMG/M metagenome (GOLD analysis project Ga0163153, IMG submission 148629) | Freshwater microbial mat bacterial communities from Lake Vanda, McMurdo Dry Valleys, Antarctica - Oligotrophic Lake LV.19.MP6.IB-1 | ecosystem: Environmental > Aquatic > Freshwater >... | reverse complement strand
CAACAGCCCTCCGTGGCAAAAACGAAACTCAGCGACATCGTCGCCGGTTACGCATTGCACGGAAACCCCAGTTTTGAGACAAGGCCTAGCCCGACGCGCAAGCGAGGGGGAGTAAACGCTGTTCGGGGTTCGACGTCTACTCCCCCTCGCTTGCGCGTCGGGCTAGTGTAGTTCGATCCATCGGCGCGAGCACTCAAACCCTCAAGCAGCCGCGGAACCCGCGAGCGGCGTAGTACGATTCCGCGCCGTTGTGGTAGGTGAACACCTGGTCGTAGCGGCGGTCGCAGAAGATGGCGCCGCCGAGTTTGCGGATCACGTCCGGCGTTTTCACCCAGCTCGACGTCTTCGTATCGAACGGTCCGAGCTGTTGCAGCTCGCGATATTGCGCTTCCGACAGGATCTCAACGCCCATCGTGGCGGCCATGCCCAGGGCGCTATCTTTCGGTTTGTGTTCCTTGCGAGATTCCAGCGCATCGGCGTCGTAGCAAACGCTTCTGCGGCCCGCGGGACTTTCCGCTGAGCAATCGAAAAACACGAACTCGCCTGACGTCTTGTCATGCCCAACGACATCCGGCTCGCCGCCGGTACTTTCCATTTCCTGGAGTGACCTCAGTTTTTCGGGATGCGCCTCGATCTTGGCTTGGATCTTCACCCAGGCAAGGCCACGGTGGCGATCCAGATTCTCTTCAAAACGCGCCTTCAAGACGTCGAGCAGTGTTTCGCCCTGGTCGGCCGACAAGTTTTGCTGTCCCCGCGCGGCTTTTTTCATATCCGTGCATGATCTCCCTGGAACCGGCGTATTCAATCCATACTAACGCCAAGAATCCACGCTCGATATACTTCGGGCCGTAGCCGGCGCGGGGGCTTGAACTTACTTACCTCCTTGTGCCATATTTCACGATCTTCCAAAACGCCTGGCAATCCATTTCCCGAGCGACGCTCTCGTGGCCGAGTTTTTCATCCAGACCTGCGGCTTACCTGGGTGGCTGGGCTACCTGGTCGCGGGGCTGATTCAGTGCGTGATCCTGATTCACGTCCCGCTCGTCGGGGCGATGTTTTTCGTCTGGGTGGAACGCAAGGTTTCCGCCCGGATTCAGGACCGCCTGGGCCCGACCCGCTGCGGCGGTAAGTTCGGTTGGCTACAGCTTTTAGCAGATGGCATCAAGCTGCTGAATAAGGAAGATTTACGGCCCGGAGCGGCCGATGGAATGCTGTTCCGAGTGGCGCCCTATGTGAGCTTCTGCGCGTCGTTTGCGGCACTGATCGCGCTGCCTTTTTCGGACGGTTGGGTCGTGCAGCGGATGGACGCCGGCGTGTTCTTCATTCTGGCGGTGCTGGGGATCGAAGTCTTCGGCGTGATTCTGGCCGGCTACGCCTCGGCGTCGAAGTGGTCGCTGTTCGGGGCGATGCGCGAAGCGGCGCAAGTCGTGAGCTACGAAGTCCCGATGGGCATGTGCGTCGTGGTGCCAGTGTTAATCGCCGGCTCGATGGACATGGTGACGATCGCCAACAAACAGGCCGGTTTGTTCACCAACTGGTATCTGTTCCACGATCCGTTCACGTTCATCATCTTCTGGGTCTACTTCACCTGCGGCACGGCGAGCGTGAACCGCGCTCCATTCGACCTGGCCGAGGCCGAAAGCGAATTGGTGGCCGGTTTCCACACGGAATACTCCGGTTTCCGCTGGCTGATTTTCTACATGGCCGAATATGGCTCCATGTTCATTGTCGCCGGCTTAGCGTCGATCCTGTTTTTCGGCGGCTGGAACGGCCCGATCCCGATCGCCGATTGGCTCGGACTGCATTACGCTCCTGGCGCGACCGATTTTTCGATCTGGGGATTTGCCGGCAACCTGTTGGGCTGCTTGAACTTCATGTTCAAGTCGATCATCGGCGTGACTGTGATGATCTGGGTCCGCTGGACGCTGCCGCGGTTGCGCATCGACCAAGTCATGACCACTTGCCTGAAATACTGCACGCCATTGGCGGCGGCTTGCTTCTTGTTGGCCACGCTCTGGACGCTCTCGGGCATTCCGTTCATTAACGACATCGCGCCGCGGCCGTTCCAAGCGGCGGTTGCTGCCCCGGAAGTAGAATCGCCCGCGCCTCCGGCCGTGGCTTCGTTGTCTCAGCCAAGCGAGGAGCGATAGCCATGGAACCGATCAACTGGCATTCGTTCTTCTTCCTGCTGTTCGGCGCGCTAACCGCGGTGTTCGCCGTGGCGGTCGTGGTCACCAGCAATATCGTGCGGATGGCCTTTTACCTGATTCTTTCCCTCGGCGCGACGGCCGGCCTGTTTTTTCTGGCCGGGGCCGATTTCGTCGGGGCGATGCAATTGATGATCTATGTCGGCGGCACCTTGGTGCTGCTGATCTTCGGCGTGATGCTCACCGCGCAAGGCCCGTTCATCTCGATGAAAACCGGCGGCGGCGAATGGGTGTTGGCCACAATCCTGGGTGGCGCGCTGCTGGGCCTGTTGGTCAAGACGGCCTTTAGCGTTGAGGATTGGCAGGGGCCGGCCGCCGTGGCACATGTCGAAGGCGAAGCGGAACACGCTGTCATGTTACCGGCGCAATCGCCCACTTCGGCCCCCATTGGGCTCGGCTTGCTGGGCGTCCGGACTGACAAGCTGGATCCAGCGAAATCGGCGCTCGCGCCCGGCATGGCCGGTTACTTGCTGCCGTTCGAAATTGTTTCCGTTCATCTGTTGGTGGTGCTGGTCGGCGCCGCGTACCTGGCCAGAACGAAAAAGCGCCGCGAGGCGTAAGTTCCAGCGAATTGAAACTGCGGATATGGACCTGCTCACTCAGCCTGTCGGCGTCGCCCATTTCATGGCCATCGGCGCCGTGCTGTTCGTTTCCGGCGCCGTTTGCATGGCGACGAAGCGGAATGCGCTCGGCGTGTTGATGGGCATTGAACTGGTGCTGAACGGGGCGAACCTGAACTTCGTGGCGCTCAGCAGCGAATATCTGCGCCGCGACACGGCGCTGGCGCTTGGCATGGACGGACATTTGATTGCGTTGTTCGTCATCGTACTGGCCGCCGCGGAAGCCGCGGTGGCCTTGGCGATCACGCTCAACTTCTACAACAACCACTCCACGGTCGACGTCGACCGCGCGGACGACCTGCGCGGTTAGATCACGACTAGGAATCGGCTCGAAGCGACGATGGATGCACTCGGCGATAATTTGTGGCAGTTGCTCCGGGCAGCCTGGCTGTTGCCGTTGGTGTCGTTCACGATCATCGTGTTCGGCGGCAAGCGGCTCGGCAAAGCGGGCGTGTTGGCGGGCTACTTGGCGACCGGGGCGATCGTCGGCGCGTTCGTCCTCTCGATGACGGCCTTCGGGCTCTGGCTCAACGCTTACGGCGTGCCGACGCTCGAACATCATGGCGGCGAGCATCACGCGCAGCTTGAACCCGCAGACAGCGCGTTCACGCTGGCGAGTTCCCAGGAAGCGGCCCCGGCCGAAGCACCTCACGCCGACGAAGCTGGTCACGCCGTAAAGCCGAACTTTCACGCCGGCGAGTGGTATCGCCTGGCCGAATTCGGCAACTTGAAGGCGTCGATCAGCTACCACATCGACGCGCTCACCATCTGCATGTTCTGCATGGTGACGTTGATCGCCTCGTGCATCCATTTCTATGCCATGGGCTACATGCACGATGAATTGCACGATATCACCGACCACGAAGTGCATCTGCACGACGGGCATCATCTGCATCGGCCCGGGCGCTATTACCGGTTTTTTCAGTACCTGTCGCTGTTTTGCTTCAGCATGCTGGGGTTGGTGATCGCCGGCAATGTGCTGATGGTGTTCGTGTTCTGGGAGTTGGTGGGCGTTTGCTCGTACTTCCTGATCGGCTTCTACATCGAGCGGAAGAGCGCGTCGAACGCGGCGAACAAGGCCTTTATCGTCAACCGCGTCGGCGACTTCGGCATGCTGATCGGCATGATGGCCCTCTGGGGAAGCCTCGGCACGTTCACGTTCGCCGGCAGCGATCTGGACAAAGACGGCACGATCGCCCAGAGCGAGAAGGGAATTTTCGACCTCTTGCGCGATCCAGAGCACGGGTATCTGCTCGCCCCCGCCGACGGCATGGTCGTGGCCGCCGCGGCCGCCGATCCCACCGTGACCGTAGGGCCCAGCCCAGAGAACATTCAAGCCTGGCGCACGCAGGGCTACGGTTACTGGCTGCTGGTCATCGCCGGCGTCGGCATCTTCTGCGGTTGCGTCGGCAAAAGCGCTCAGTTCCCGTTGCATGTCTGGTTGCCGGACGCGATGGAAGGGCCCACGCCGGTCTCGGCGCTCGTCCACTCGGCGACGATGGTGGCTGCTGGCGTTTATTTGGTTGGCCGCTTCTATCCGGCCTTCGCGCCCGAGGCGCTGTTGGTCATTGCTTACGTTGGTGCGATCACACTGTTCCTCGCGGCGACAATCGCCATCACCGCCACCGACATCAAACGCGTGCTCGCCTATAGCACCGTCAGCCAGTTGGGCTACATGATGCTCTCGCTCGGCATCGGCGGTTGGATCGGCGGGATGTTCCACCTGTTTACGCATGCGTTCTTCAAAAGCTTGTTGTTCATGTGCTCCGGCTCGGTGATTCACGCCACGCACACGAACGAAATGCCCAAGATGGGCGGCCTGCGGAAGAAGATGCCGTGGACCGCCTACACGATGCTCGTCGGTTGCCTGGCCATCGCCGGCGCCGGCTTGCCGATCGCGCTCTTCGGCTGGCATATCGGGTTCAGCGGCTATTACTCCAAAGATTCGATCGTCATGCACTCGCTGTGGTACGGCCAGGTGATGCCGAAGCACGCGTGGCTGGCGTTCATGCCGGCCGTCGGCGCCGCGATCACCGCGTTCTACATGTTCCGGCTCTGGTTCATGACCTTCGCCGGCAAGCCGCGCGATCATCACATTTACGATCACGCGCACGAATCGCCGCCGGTGATGTACGTGCCGCTGGTCGTGCTGTCGGTGTTCGCCGTCGGCGTGGCGTGGACGATGCCCTTCACGGGGTTGAGCTTGGAAGGCCTGTTGGATTCCGCCCGCTGGCCAGGAACGGATCCCGCGCAAGTGCTGGGACTTTCCAGCGTCATCGATCCGCATGAGTTCCACGGCCAGGCGACGATCGTGGCCTTCTCGACCGCCCTCTCCGGCATCCTGCTGGCGGCGGTGTTCTACGGCTGGGGTTACCTCAATCCGGAAGATGTGCGACGGCAGTTCTCGCCAATCTACAACTTCCTCCGCGGCAAGTGGTACTTCGACGAGTTGTACGAAGTCATTTTCATCCGCCCGACACATTTTATCGCGGCGCGGATTGCGAACCTGGATAAGAAGTGGATCGACGGCTTCATTAACGCCCTCGCGCGTTGGACGAAAGCCGTGGCGAACTTCGATGACGTGATCGACCGCTACCTGATCGACGGCCTGGCGAACGCGATCGCGCATTGGACCTTTTCGACCGGCGTGGCGCTGCGAGGCGTGCAGACCGGCCGGCTCCGCCAATACGTGATGTTCATCGTCGTCGGCACGGTGGCCTTGTTTGTGATGATCAGCTTCTACGCCAGCAGGGCGTAACGAACTTCGGATAGATACCCGGGAATTCCATTCATGCCTGTCGATCCCACGACATTGCTTTCGTTGCTGACCTTTTTTCCGGCTATTGGCGCGCTCGTGCTCGCTTTTTTGCCGAAGGACAAGCCGGACGCGCTCAAGCTGTTCACACTGGTGATCACGGGCGTGGTCTTCGCGGCGTCGCTCGGATTGGTGTTGCCCAGCACGGGTTGGTACGATCCATCGAACGCCGGCATGCAATTGACGTTCGCGCATCCGTGGATTCCCACGTTCAACATCGATTACGCGATGGGGCTGGACGGCATCTCGATGCCGCTCTTGTTGCTGACGACTTTCGTCTTTTTCCTCTCGATGTGGGCGAGTTGGCCGATCGAGAAACACGTTAAGGCCTATTGCATCCTGTTTCTGATCCTGGAAACGGGCGTGATCGGCGTGTTCATGTCACTCAACTTCTTCCTGTTCTACGTGTTCTGGGAAGTCATGTTGCTGCCGATGTATTTCCTGATCGGCGTCTGGGGCGGCCCGCGCCGCGAGTACGCCGCGATCAAGTTCTTCATCTACACGCTGCTCGGCGGCGTGTTCATGTTGATCGCCGTGTTGATGCTGTACTTCACCAGCGATGTGAAAGCCCTCACGCCAGCGCAGTTGCAAACGGCCCACGTGGTGGACGCGAGCCTGACCGGCGACGACCTCGCCGCGGCCGTGAATCAAATTCAGAATCAGCCGGGCAAGGCCCATACTTTCAACATTCTCGCGCTCCAACAGCTCGGCCAGTTCACCGATCAGTTCAGAAGCGACAAGCCGGAAGACCTGATCCTCGGCAAAACGATCGAGTGGTGGGCGTTCCTGCTGCTGTTCGCCGGCTTCGTGATCAAGGTGCCGAGCGTGCCGGTACATACCTGGCTGCCGGACGCGCACGTCGAAGCGCCCACGCCGATTTCGATGATCCTGGCCGGCGTGCTCTTGAAACTCGGCGGCTACGGCATCATCCGCATCTGCTATCCGATCTGCCCCGAGGCAGGCTATGAACTAGCCTGGTTCGTGTGCGGACTTGGCGTCGTTAGCATGCTCTACGGCGCCTTCGCGGCCTTGGCGCAGAAGGACTTCAAGCGGCTCGTCGCCTATAGCTCGGTCAGTCACATGGGCTACGTCGTCCTCGGTCTCGGCGTTTGGAGCGCGTCTTACAAGACCGGCTTCGATCCCCAGTACTGGGCAATGGGCATGAACGGGGCGATGTTCCAGATGATCGCCCACGGCATCGCCTCGCCGGGCATGTTCTTCATGGTCGGCGTGATTTACGAGCGCGTGCATCACCGCAACCTTGATGAGTTCGGCGGCCTGTTCGCCAAGATGCCCGTCTATAGCGGGCTGGCGTTCGGGATCTTCTTCGCCGGCCTGGGGCTACCTGGTCTGTGCGGATTCATCGGCGAAGTGTTCGTTACGCTCTCGGTTTGGAATTACAGCCAGGCGTTGGCCGTGATTGGCGCGTTCACCGTGATTCTTACTGCCGCGTACATCCTGTGGACGCTGCAACGCGTCTACCTGGGACCGGAATACAAGGGCCCGCACGGCGATCACTTGCATCCGATGACGCCGCGCGAGTTGGCGATCGCGGCGCCGATTCTGTTCCTCTGCATTTTCTTCGGCGTGTATCCCAACGCAGTGTTCAAATACATGTCCCCCAGCGTCACCAAAACGGCTGTCGATCTCGCGGAGTGGACCCAGCGAGAAGATCCCGACAAGGAGCGGAGGGAGTCCGAGCAGCAGACCGCGGCGATCACCACGCCCATCACCACCAGCGCTCTGGCGCCGACGGGACAGTCGTACTAACAACATGTGTGGCTGGGGTCGAATGTACTCATTCGCCCCCAGTGATACGAGGATTGGGTCGATCACCAATCAGACATTTTGCTCTCGCCTGGGGGCGGACGAGTACGTCCGACCCCAGCCACCCGAGCTGTAACTCGGGGCCTAACGGGGAGTCGGCGACTTGAATACGTTTCACGATTTTTTCGCGGATAGCGGCAAGCTGTCGTTAGTCCACGACACGATGACGGTGTCGCTGCCGGCCTTCAAGCCGGAGTTGGCGCTCACGGTCACGATCGTCGTGATGCTGCTGGTGCGCGTGCTGAATCTGCGCTGGATCAACGGGTTTTGGCTGGCCCTGGCGGGTTCGCTGGCGGCACTCTACTATGCTGCGCCGGGCGATCTGCTGGCCACGGATGCGCCGATCGTCAGTCAGGAGTTGTTCACCGGCTTGATCAAGTACGACGCCTTCACCGTATACTTTCGCGCGTTGTTGATGGCATTCGCGGTGCTGTTCGTGCTGTTCACTTGGCTGTCCGGCATTCCAGATCGCGAGGACAGCACCGATTTCTTCACGCTCGTCTTCGGCGCCACAATCGGCATGTGCCTGATGGCCTCGTCGAATCACTTGCTCACCGTGTTCCTCGGCGTCGAGATGGCCAGCGTGCCGTCGTATGCCTTGGCCGGCATGCTCAAGGGCAGGCGCGAGAGTAGCGAGGCAGCGCTTAAATACGCCGTCTATGGCGCGGGCGCGGCCGGCGTGATGCTCTACGGCATTAGCTTGGTAGCTGGCGTGCTGGGCACGGCGCACCTGCCCACGTTGGCGCATCAACTCGCGGTCGTGCTGAGCGAGCCAACTTATGGCGATCGCCACGTGGTGCTCGTCCTCGGCGGACTGATGGTGATGGTCGGCCTGGCTTTCAAGCTTTCCGCAGTGCCGTTTCATTTCTGGTGCCCGGATGTCTTTGAGGGGGCCAGCGCAGAAGTCAATGCGTTCCTGTCGGTCGCTTCCAAGGCGGCTGCGTTGGCGCTACTGATTCGCGTGGCGATTGGCTTTGGACATCTGCCGGCGAACGAAGCGCCGACGGCCTCGCTACCCGTGGCACAAGTGACAACGGTCGCCTTTCAGCATGAGACGCCGACGGTTGCCGAGGCCGAATCGCCGACACCCGCGGCGACGGTGGCCGTGAGCAACGAAAGCCTGGCCCCGGCGCGGAAATTCATGGCGGGACTCGTGGCGTTGATCGCCGCGATCACCTGCACGTTCGGCAACCTGACCGCCTACGGCCAGACGAACATTAAGCGCTTGCTCGCCTATTCCACGATCGCCCACGCCGGCTACATGATGATGCCGGTGGCGGCGATGCTCTTGTTGCTCGGCGATCCCGCGCGTCAGGTCGAAGCTCGCAATGCCGCCGCGTCGATCGCGTTCTATGTCGGCGCGTACCTGTTCATGAACCTGAGCGCGTTCGCGATCATCGCCTTCCTACGAAATGCGATGCGCAGCGAAGAGATCGCCTCCTACGCGGGACTCGTGCGCCGCTCGCCCGGCGTGGTGATCTGCTTCGCCACCGTCATGTTGAGCCTGCTGGGCTTGCCGCCATTGGCCGGTTTCGCCGCCAAGTTCGTGGCCTTCAGCGCACTGGCCGACGCTGGGCAACCGCTGACGTGGACGCTGCTCTTCGTAGGCGGCATCAACACCGTCTTCAGCTTGTTCTACTACTTGCGCGTGGTGAAGGTGATGACGCTCGATCCGGAACCCGACGATCGCCCGCCGTTGGAGTTTTCGCTCGTCTCGCGCGACGGCGCCTTCGTCGCCTTGATGACGTTGCCGGTGATTTTGCTCGGCGTCTGGCCCGATCTCTTGTTGCGGTTGGCCAGCGCCGCGACGCAGGGAGTATTGTCCTAGGCCTCGTTTTCTTCCTGCCTCCTTTACTTCTCTGCTCCTTTACTTCTGTGCTCCTTTACTTCTGTGCTCCTTTACTACTCAGCCCTTCCATGTTCATGACCGCCTCCGCCCGATCGGTTGCGCTGCTGAATGCGCTGTTTCAGACCATTCACCGGTCGTTGCCGATGTACCTGGCCGAGGCCGCGGATCCTTGGAAGCATGCCGGCGATGAGCGCGCAGCCGAGACGCTCGCCAACATCGTGGCCGACCAGCGCGCCTTCACCGCGCGGATCGCGGATGTGATTCTAGACCACGGGTCGCTCGAGCCAGGCGGCTACCCGATGGAATACACCGACACGCACTTCCTGGCGCTCGATTTCCTGATCGGCGAACTGATCAAGTACCAGCGCCGCGACGTCGCCCGCATCCAGCGCATCGTCACGGCCCTCGCCGATGACCACGACGCCCAGGAAATCGCCGAAGAAACCCTCGGCGCCGAGAAGGCGCATCTGGAAATGCTGGAAGAACTCAACAGGTAATGACGAATGCCGCTTTTTGGCATCGTCTCGCGTTGTGGCATGGTCTTAAGTTGTGGCAGGTCTCCCGACCATGCCACCGGCCTGACCGAAGGTCTCCATTGCTCGTCATGGCGTTTTCGCACCGTGACACGGTCGGGAGACCGTGCCACAACACAACAAACCGTGCCACAACACAACCGATTCGTCATTCGACCTTCGACATTTTGCCGTCTACTGCTTGAGCCGCGCTCGCAGTTCCTTCTCCAGCTCCGCGATATGAATGTTGCGGTGAATGACGTTGCCCTTTTGATCGATCAGGATCATCGTCGGCAAGGTCAGCACGCCCAGCTCGTTGGCGAGGCGGCTGTCGAGTCCGCCCGGTTCCCAGACTTGCGGCCAACTGAGCTTGTTTTCCTTCAGGAACGCCGTCAGATCGGCCTGGTTGCCGTCGAGGCTGACGCCCACCGCCTGGAATCCGCCCTTGCCGCCGTACTTGGCCATCAGGTCGGCGATGTCGTCCAGGTCGGCGCGGCACGGTTCGGCCCAGGTGGCCCAATAATGCACCAGCACGTACTTCCCTTTGAACGGCGCGGCCGCCAGGTCGACGGTGCCCTTCATATTGACGGCGTTCGCACGGAGCACGATCGGCTTGCCGACGGAGTTAAGGCGGCGCACCGCGCCGGCCGCCTTCTGCGCATTGGGCGCCGAGGCGAACTCAGTCACAATGCGCTGATACCACGTCTTGGCTTCCTCTTCCTGGCCGGCATATTCCTGCGCGATGCCAAGTTGCAGCATCGCCTCCGCTGCGTCGGCGCTCTTGGGATTCGCTTCGACGAATTTCTCCAGGCTTTCCAACCACTTGGTTTGCACCGCCGGGAAATCGACGTTTTCCTGCTGCACGGCCGCGCCGTATTCCGCCATCAGGCTGCGGAACTCGACATAGGCGGCCAACTCGTCGTCGCCGCCGTCGGCTTTGAGCTTGTCGTGCAGCGTTCGCAGACGCTCCGCACCGCTGGAGAATCCGCCGGCCTGCACTGCGGCGCTGGCCGTATCGGCCAATTGGCGAATCCACTGGGCGCGATCTTCCGGCGCCGTGCTGGCCGCGGCGAGTTGTTCCAGTAGATCCACGCGGCGCACGTTCAGCTTGTCTTGCTCCTCGGGCGTGGCAGCCTTGGCGAGCGCATCGTCCATGCCTTGCAATTCGTCGAGCAGTTTCTGTACTTCGTCGCTCGGCGCTCCGGCGACGCTCTCCGCGCCTCCTTCGCTGCGCGGCGGCAGCGACGGCTGGAAGAAGAAGCCGGTCGAAGAGAGTTGCTCGCCAGTGGCCGGAATCGATGGCGCATCGATCAGCCGCCAGTTGTCGCCCACGCGGACGAGCGTGCCGATCTGCACCTGTCCGTCTTTGCCGGCGGTGTCGATCATCGCCAGCACGTTTTCATAAACGGCGATATCGCTGGTCGAGCCTTCGGTGCCGGCGGGCACCACGCCCGGGCGCGAGCCGCCGAAATGCAACCACTTCGTGGCGGCGCTCAACGACTTCTGTGCTTTGGCCATCTCGGCGAACGTTTTCGGGGCGTCGTTCAGGCGCTGTGTGAGCTCTTTCGTACGCTCCGGTCCGAGACCGAGGGAGGCCAATTCATCCTTGCTGACGAGCAAGCGCGTGAAGCGTTGGGCGTCGCCGGTGGCCAGCGCCGCCACCGCCTCGGCGGTCGCCTCTTCGGCCGAAATCTGCTTCCAGGAATCGATCGCGCCGTTCTCGTCGGCGTCCAGACCCCAGCGGCAACCGGCCGTGTTCAGCCAACGGTACTGATCCGCCTTGGAGCTGTTTTTTTGCGAGTCGATGTCGCGGTACACTTCGAGACCGTTTTGGTAATAGCACCAGAGATCGACCACGTTGTCGCCATTGGTGTCGGCGAAGCGGCGGAGCATCTGCCCCGAGGCGTCGCGGACGATCCAGCCGGTTTCGCCGGAGACGTTCTCCGCCTTGATCGTGCACTTCGAGGCTTCTTCCGCCGTCGGGCGGTCGTATTCGACCTCTTTTTGGACGGGCGCCAGTTTCAAGGCGGCCTCGACCGAGGGCGCATCCGCACGCACGGAACCCGCCAAGGCCGGCAGGGTGACGGCCAGCGATCCAGCCAACCAGGCACGGCGTCGAACCAAACTCATGGTCGAATTCCTTTGCTAAGATTCCCAACCTTCCGGGGCGCGCACGGCCGCTCTCGGCACCTACCTATCTTCGGCGCGGCCCTACGGTCGGCATCAGCCCTACAGCCCGTTTTCTCACCCCCGCCGTTAGTGAGTAAGCGAACCCTGGGCGGCGGCGGGCGTCTTGTTTGTCACCGTCGCGTCGTTTCTTTAAAGCCCAGGGAAGGCCATCCAAATCGAACCATCGTCCGCAGTTTTCGAAGGCCTTCCCTGGGCCTGTCAGCGACTTTCGCGGACAAGCCAGAAAAAAGTGGTAGACTTCCATTCTCCGTCTCCAGGCGGTTTGACAGTCGGGGCAAGACTCATAAAATACGAGGTTTCCCCGCCGCGGCCGCACGGCCGCCCCGGGCGTGTAGCTCAGTTGGTTAGAGCGCGTCCCTGATAAGGACGAGGTCCGAAGTTCGAATCTTCGCACGCCCACTCCCCTGACTTGGCAAGGTTCGCGGAAATGCGTAACTCCTGGCAAGTCAGGGGTTTTTTATGCGCGCTGATTGAACTGCGGTTCCTCGAAGCGTCCTGCTTCGGCCAGCTGGACGTCGCTTACACTCCGCCAAACAGCGTCACGCACTCAACGCCGTTCCATTCGTAGCCGCCAGGGTTCCAGAAGATCGATCCGTCCTGAGGTTGCGTGCGCCCTTGAGCGTCGGTCGCGGCAATCCAAATCAAATTCGGCCCCGCCTGGATCGCGACTCTGGCGCGCCACCTCGACCACGCAAACGGCGACTTCGCCAATTCCAACTCCGCGCGCCGCCAGCTCGCGCCTTGATCCGTGGAATACAACACCGCCGTGAGAGCCGCCGCACCATCGTTCCACGCGTAACCCTGCAGGACCGCATCGCCGGTGCGCACTTGCTCGCCATCGGCGTGCGAAGTCACCAGCGTAGCGATCTTCTGCTTCCAGGTCGGCGAACTATTGCCAATGCGAAACGCGTACTTGTCGCCGGGCTTGATCAGATCATGCGGCGTACGATAGCGCTCGGCGTGATGCTCGTTCGAGCTTTCCTCCGCCTCGAACCGCAACCGCGAAAGCCACTTCATCTGCACCGTGCCGTAGTAGCCGGGCAACACAAACCGCACCGGCCCGCCGTGAACGGCCGGCAAGGGTTCGCCATTCATCGTGAGTGCCAGCAGGCCGCGATCCAACGCGTCGTCCAGCGGCACGCTGTGCTCGAAATCCGCCTTGCCAATTGCCGGTGCATCGAATCCTTCAGCGGAGAGATAGCGCGCCATGGCCGATGGCTCAACGCCGAGATGTTTGAGCACCGCCGTGAGTCGCACGCCCGAGAACTTCACGTTGCCAACTCCGCCGCGTCCCCATTGCGTGCCTTCCGTTTTGGCAATGCGCGAAAACATCGAGCGGCCGTTGCCGGAACACTGCAGCACCATCTCGACTTCGGTCATTTCAAGTTCACGCAGCGCCGCGAGGTCGAGCGTGACTGGGCCGCGCATCAGGCCGATGAGTTCGATTTTCCAGTCTCCGGCGCGCGCCGGCGCGATCGTGGCCATGCCGGCGGGATTGGCGTTGTTGCGAACGAAGAGCGTTTCCTTCGGAGTGAGCAGGTGTTGATCCAGCAGCGCGAGCGGAGACTCCAGGACGAGGGGTTCCGCGGTGTGGATGAGCAACTGGTCGCTCTTCCCGGCGACGAGAGTGTCGGAGGAGGCGGGCGATGCCCAGGAAAATCGAGCCGAGCCGAGCCAGCTCAGGGCGCCTAGTCCAGTGGCGGCGTGAAGGAAGTGACGGCGCGTGGGCATAGCGGAGGTTCCAAAGCAAGGTGGGCGGGCGTTATAGGCGGTGCGATCCATTTTATTCGCGCGGTGATGCGATCGACAGGATGCCGCGCGTCGGCCAGCGGAGGCGCAAGGCAAAGTCGTTGCGGTGACCTAGAGTTTTGCACCGCTGGTATGTCCCGCCCAAGTTCCCTCCGCAGGAAGTCCTTCCGATGTGGTTTCGCTCGAAGTCCCGCCGCGCGTCTACAATCCGTCGCGGTTCGCTGAACAAACTGGGACGCCAGCTACGTTGCGAGCCGCTGGAAGAGCGGACACTGCTGGCGGTCACCATGTTGCACGATGTGGCGCCCAACTCCGGGAACTCGAACGCCGCCGACTACATTCAGTTGGGCAATCTGACGTTCTTCGTGGCGAATGACAACTCGCACGGATTGGAGTTGTGGAAGACGGACGGGACGAGCCAAGGCACCGAGATGGTGATGGACATTGCGCCCGGCGCGCCGAGCAGCGCGCCGGAACAGCTGACGGTGTTCCAGAACAAGTTGTATTTCACTGTCAACGATCAGGTGCATGGCCGCGAGCTGTGGGTCACCGATGGAACCGCACCCAACACGCAGTTGGTGATCGACATCGACACGATCGCTTCCTCGTCGCCGGACTACTTGACGGTCGTTGGCAATGAGCTCCTGTTCAGTGCGTACGACGCCACGCACGGCACCGAGTTGTGGAAGTTTAACGGCACGACAGCCTCACTGGTCCAGGACTTGCGTCCCGGCAGCTTCGGATCGACGCCGGAATATCTTACGAACGTGGACGGCACGCTGTTCTTCTCCGCCAACAATACGGACGCTATCGGGCGCGAGTTGTGGAGGTACGACTCGGTGAACGGGGCCGCGTTGGTTCGCAACATTGCGGACTTGAGCTTCGAAAGCGGCAATCCGCAGGAATTGACCGCCGTCGGCGACAAGCTGTTCTTCACGGCGGTCGGCCCGTCGGACAACTACTTCGGCCGTGAGCTGTACGTCTCCGACGGCTCGTCAAGCGGCACGGTCATGGTGCAGGATATCAATCCCGGCGTCGCCGACAGCACGCCGATGTACCTGCACGACGTCAACGGGGAACTTTGGTTCTCAGCCAACACAGCCGCGGCGGGCCGCGAGTTGTGGCGGAGCGACGGCACTTCGCCGGGGACCGGGATCGTCAACGACTACACGCCGGGCAGCGGCGGTTCGAATCCGATCTCGATGGTCTATCAGACCGCCGGCGTGTTCGTCCACTACGACACGTACAACTACATCATCTACTTCCCGGATTCGGGACCGGTCGAGTACCGCGGGAACAACCTTTACCCGGGCACGCAGTTTGTCGGCGGAAACGGATACCTGTACTTCTCGCGGGCCAACTCCGGTTTCAACTACGAGTTGTGGCAGATCAACACCACGACCCGCGCTGTGACGCTGGTGCAGGAGATCAATCCCAGCGCCGGCAGCTACCCGAGTGCGCTGGCGTACCTCGACGGCGCACTCTACTTCACCGCCAACGATGGCACGAACGGCGCCGAGCCCTGGACACTGACCTTCGCGCCGGTGGTTTCGATCAGCGGCCTGCCAGGCGGCAACACCGGGCCGGAAGGGACGGCCATTAACGTCTCGGCGAATATCACCTCGCCCGGCTCCGGCGGACCATATACCTATGCCTGGAGCGTGACCAAGCAGGGCGCCGGATCGGCTTTTGCGACCGGCACGAGCAGCACGTTCGCTTTTACGCCCGATGACAACGGTACGTATAACCTGTCGCTCACGGTGACGGACAGCGCCATGCAGGACGGTGTGGCGAACCAGGCGTTGACGATCACCAACGCGGTCCCGACCGCCACGATCGTCGGCGCGCCGACGATCGTGGCGGTCGGGACCGCGTTGGTGATCGTCAACGCCTGGTT
>Ga0163153_10005152_pt1 | contig 15670 bp, 8 predicted proteins | sample OliLakLV19MP6IB1_FD_148629 | JGI IMG/M metagenome (GOLD analysis project Ga0163153, IMG submission 148629) | Freshwater microbial mat bacterial communities from Lake Vanda, McMurdo Dry Valleys, Antarctica - Oligotrophic Lake LV.19.MP6.IB-1 | ecosystem: Environmental > Aquatic > Freshwater > Lake... | reverse complement strand
ATGCGAGGTCGCGCACGTGCAGCCAGCGGCAGCCGAACTCGAGCGCCAGCCGGCGGACCTTCGGATCTTTCAGCATGCGGCCCAGTTGGGCCGAAAGCACGGCCGGGTCGCGCAGTCGGCCGGCCGCGGCGATCGAGCGCAGCTCGGCATCCGGCGCGCTCGACCAGAGGAAGTAGCTCAAACGGGTCGCCAGTTCCCAAATGTCGACCGGCGCCGCGCGGGTGCCCGCGGCCGCCGCTTCGCCCCGATACAAGAAGGCCGGCGCGACCAGCACGCGGGCCAGCAGCATGCGGACGGCCGTTTCGTGGTGCAGATCCTGCTTGCGCAACTTGGCGTAGAGCGATCGCAAGTCGGCCTGCTCGGCCTGGGTGAGCGGACGCCGCCAGGCGAGCGTCGCGAAATCGAGCACCCCCTCGATATGCCGCGGCTCGGCGGCGACGACCTGCCGCTTGAATTCTTCGGCCCGCGCGAGGATCGGCTTACGGAGCGGCTCGAACGCCGAAGGGTCGGCGTCTTGCGTGGCGAATTGATAGAGTTGCTCGAACGAGTCGACCAGTTTGAGCGGGGCCCGGCTGACGAAGGTGAGGTCGTCCCAAAGCCGATCGAGTTCGGCCGCCTCGTCGTCGTCGAGCATCAAGCGGCGGAGTTGGTCGTCCTCGCGATAGTAGAGCGTGAGCGTGACAACTTCATCGACCGGCACGATCTTGGTGTAGCAGAGGGCCGCGGGGAAGAGCCGGCGAAAGTCGTCGAACGCCGCCTCAAAGCGGTGCCGCGCGGCGCCGCCGTCGGCCGTGATGACGGGCGAACCGTAGTTCGTGCGCAGGTTGTTATCAGACCATTTGCCCGGCGCGATTTCGCTCACCGCGTTGCCCGCGACCAAGCCGGCCTGCGGCTCGGGCTTCGTCGACAGGAGCCGCATCTGCACGCTCCCTTCGCCGCCGGCGCTCGGATGGAGCCGGCCGCCGGCGACCAACTCGGCCCCTTCCGCCAGTGCGGCGGGGAGACGAACTTCGATGACCGAGGGGGCCCGCACCGAGAGGTCCAACGGGTCGACCGGATCGCCGGCCGGATGCTTGCCGAACAGGACGGGATCGACGCCGTAGGGCGAGGGTGAGCCGGCGGTCGCCGAATTCGGCGTGGGCAAACGCATGGCCGCCGAGAGCAACGGGCCGTTGATGGCCGTCAGCCGGCGGTACTCCTCGCGATCGGGCCCGGTGGCGGGTGCGATGTCGAGCGTGAGTAAGCGCCGCACGTCTTGGGCTAGTTGGCCGCGGCGGCCGGCGTCTTTGGTCTGCAGCCACTGCGCAAGGATCGAGTCGGGCGGGATCGTCGCAACGGAATCGGTTGCGACGGGCTCGCCGAGAAAATGCCAGACTTCTGGATGACCGTGGCCATCAGCGTGCGGGTTGCCCGCCAGAACGTCGCTGGAGAGGTCCTTGGCCAGATTCCACTGCCGCGATTCGTCGCGGAGCACCAGATCGACGGACGTCAGATCGCAAGCATGCTTGCCGTCCAGCGGCTCCACGACAAGCGCCACGACATCGCCGGGCAAAACCTTGAGGTCGGCAATCGGTTCGATCTTGAACGGCGCGGCTCCTTGGGTGGCGCCGCCGGCCAAGCGGACGCGGTGGTGGCCGCGGCGAACTTCGAGCCGCCAGGCGACGCCGTTGCCGCATTCGGGATGGGCGTCTTCGACGATGCCGTCGATCGAGAGCGTGGTTGCCACGGGGCTTTGCCAGGCGACGACGGCGGCGACGGTCGGCGCGGGGTGCACGGCCACGCCGTGGGCCTTCATCTTGCCCGGTACCCGGACTAACGCATCCGACGAATTCGCCAGCAGGCTGAGGGCGTCGGGACCGGTCCAGCCCTTGATAAAATCGTACCCGGCCAAGCCGTTCAGCTTTGCGGCGATCGGCGGCCCGAGCTTAACCTCACCCGTGGAACCGATTCCCAGATAGTCGAGCCAGCCGGCGAGCAGCGCCGGATCGACGGAGTGTTTGCGGGCGAGCGCCGCGACGTCGGTGCGCTCGTTCGCGCCTGTTTCGGCGGCGGCGGCGACTTCGGCCGCAGCCGCCAGGCAGGAGACGGCGCCGGCGGCGATGAGTTCACGCCGCCGCGACAATGCTTCGAGCGCGGCACGCACATCGCGGAGCGGCAGATCGGCTCGACCGGGCGCGACGAGCCGGGCGTTTTCCCACACGGCATCGTCGGAATGCGTGGGTTTACCCTTGCCGGAGCCGTCGCCGGCGTCGCTCGTCGCTAAGTAGACCGTCACATCGGAACCGTCGGCGGGCGCGGCGAGTTTCAGGCGCATCTCGTGCCGCGATACGAGCGGGTTGACCGGTTCCTGCCAGGCTTGGGGGCCGTTCTTTTTGCCGATGTGCCCGACGCTCGTGAACCGCCAGAGCGACGTTTGCCAGGCTTCGATGGCGCGGGTTACGGCTAGCGTATCGTCGGGCCGGCTTTCTCCGGAACGCGCCTCGTCGAAGAGCCGGCGAATACCGTCGACGAGGAGCGACGATTCTTTATCGTTGAGTGCGGACCAGAGTGCCGTGAGATACTTTTCGTTCAGATCGTGGGTGCGGGCGACGTCGGCGAGTTGCTTCTTGCCGGCGCGGAGGGCTTCGCGTTCGGTGAGGAGGGCCGCCACGTACCGTTCGACCGGCAGTCGGCCGCCGGCGTTGGTATCGAACTTGATTCCCTGCAGGTTTACGGCCGTGGCTCCGCCGGCGCCGGCGTAGCGGGCGTAGAACGCGCGGATCTTGGCGAGTGTTTCGTCGGTTTGGTCGCGCTCGCTCGTGAAGGGGGAGAAGTGGATGCCGCGGGGCGTGAGCACGGCGTGCTCGGCAACTCCCTTCGCCGCGTCGAGGTATTTCGTCAGCAGTGAGGGAGACATGACGAGCGCCGCGCCGACGTTCGTAAAACCTTCGCCCGCCGCGCCGTCGACCGGGAACTCACCGGTAGGATCGAGGGTGGCGACTCCGGTGAGGTCTTGGAGCGTGTAGGCATACTCGACGTTCGAGAGCCGCCGCAGGACGACCGGCCCGGGATCGCCCGCGCCTGCGAGGGCTACGTCGTCGAGCATGGCCGTGACCCAGCGGGCGAGCAGCTGCTTTTCAGCGGCCGAGGGTTGCTTGGCGTCCTTGGGGGGCATCTCGCCGTTGGCCAATTGTTCGAGCACGCCTTGCCAAACCGCCGGATGCCGTTTGACTTCGTCGAGCGAGCGGAATCGCTCGAGATCGAGCTCCCCCTTCTGCTCGGCGGCAGAGTGGCAGGCGAGGCAATACGTGCGCAAGAGGGGCTGAATGCGGTCGGGGAACGGATCGGCGGCGATGGCCGGCGCGCCGGAGCCCAGCAGGGCCGCCCAGGTAACGATCCATCGCGGTAAGCCGATCATTGGGTTGCGCCAAGTACGCGGAGCGGATTCATCACGGCGGGAGAGGAAGGGAACCATCACGAAAACACGAATGTTCGAAAGCACGAAACGGATAAGGGGGGAAACTAGGAGGGAGTTTAACCACCGATGAACACCGATGAACGCAGATGAAGACTGAAGGGACCTGTGCCGGAGAGTTATTTTACTCCGGGCGATGATCGATTTTGTCGAGCGGGTAGATGGGGCGGGGAATTCGTCGCCAGTGGAAGGCTTGCAGGTTCGATTGGGTGGTGCCCGGGGTGTCGACGCGGATTAAGGCGCTTCGCCGGCGGGCGAAGAATTGGAAGTTGCTCGCCGTTTTCACGACGACCATTTTCGCATCGGCCGGATCGACGCCGAGGTGCGCGTAGAGGATCGGGTGGTTGATTGCAAAGCTACGGTGTTCGAGAAGCGCGATTCGGATGTCGCCGACCTTGATGAGTGCCGTGCGCTTCAGATCGCACACGCCACGGTCGGCCAGATCGACGACGAAGCCGGTGGAAACGGCCGCGACCTCGGCCGTGACCTCGATCGGCCGGCAGAACTCGCGATCGACCTTGCCGCCGAGCGTGAGCGTGATCCGCGCGCCGACCCCGGCTGCGATTGCCTTATCGACGGCCTCGGCGTCGACCATCGGCACGAGCGCGAGGCCGCCGAGGGGTTGGCCGCCGAGCGACTGATTGAGCAGCGCGGCGAGCAGGGACGTGTTGTCGCCCGGCGCGCCGCCATACACCGAATCGCCCGTGTCGCTCAAGATGACGAGCCCTTCCGTGGCCGCCGATGCCCGGCGAACGGCTTCGGCAGGCGCGACGCGCTCGGACGCCCAGAACTCGTCGCGAAGTCGCCAGGCGAGGTCGGCCATTTCGGCCGCCAGCGAATCGGCCAGCGCCGAATCGTCGTCGGTGTGGACGACGACCGACCACCCTCCTTCGGCCACGTCGAGCCAGGGCTGCATGGGATAGGGAGATACGTCGAGCACTCCCCGGTGTCGTTCCAGCTCGCGGGCCCGGTCGAACCACTGCTGCATGGGCCCGGCGGAGGTGAGGAACTGGTCCTGCGGCGTGATCATCGGGATTTTTCGCCAGCCGATCGTGGGGCGAATTTCACCGTGGAGCATGCGGAACAGGAGCCGGGCCGCTTTGCGGCCGGTGGCCGGCGGATCGTGCGGCTGGGTCTCGTGCCCGACCAATAGATCGGCGCAGGCGACCATTTGCCGGGTGATGTTGGCATGATGGTCGAGCGCGACGACGATCGGCCGGTCGTCGCCGACGACTTGGCGAACGGCCGCGAGTACGCGTCCTTCGACGTCGTCGGTTTGTTCCGCCGCCGCGGCTCCGTGGAGCGAGAGGAATACGCCGTCGAGCGGCAGCGACGCCTTCAACGGCGTGATCAAACGATCGATGAGCAGGTCGAGAGTTGGACCGGTGATGGTGCCGCCGGCGCCGGCCCAGGCGCGGATGAGCGGAAACAGCGTGACGCCCCCCTGCCCTGTGTTGCCGACTTCAGCCGCCACTTCGAGAAACCCGCCGAGCGGCCCGACGCCTTGCATCCGCCGGAGCATCTCGTCGCCGAAATAGAGTCCGTAGGCCTCGAAGTCGGCCACGTCGGCGACCATCGGGCTGAACGAGTCGGTTTCCTGGGCGATTTCGGCGAAGGCGATACGCATGGGCCGGCGCTGGTTAGCGGAGGAGAAATAGTAACCGCGAATGACGCAGATGAATGCGGAGAGACTGAGGGACTGAGAAGGGAGTTTAGGTGCGGGCCTTCTCGGGCTCCTTGGGCTTTTGGTCGAAGCTAAATACGCGCTGGGCGTTTTCGTAGAGGATTTTTCGTTCGGCCGCTTTGTTGGGGGCCAGCTTGCGGATGGCGGCGATGGTTTGCGCGCCTTGGCACTTGGGGCCTTGGCCTTCCGCGTCGGCACAATCGCTGCCGTACAGAAGTTTGGCCTGGTGCCGGTCGAGGAAACCGCGAGCGTGGTCCTCGTCGCGGGTGAGCGCGTTTAAGCCTGAGCCGGCCGACATGTCGGCGTACATGTTCGGGTAGTCGGCCAGGTAGCGGTCGGTCAGGCCGCCGGAAGTCACCGGGCCTTTCGGGTAGAGCACCTTCTGGTCGGCGTGGTTCTTATCAATGTTGGCCCACCAGGTTTGGGCGTGGCCGATGAAGATGGTCTTGGGGTGTTTTTTGAGCATCTCGCCGAAGCGCTCGAAGCCCAGGTTGTAGGTGCCGTGCTGGAAGTGCAGCAGGATCGGAACCTGGTAGTCGGCCGCCAGGTCGTAGAGGATGCGGCTCTCGCGCGAGTCGCACTCGACGGTGAACTTCTGTTCGCCGATGATCACGCCGCCGAGCTTGAGATACCTTTCGATTTCGGCCCGGGCCTCGGGCAGGTCGGTTACTTCGTTGGCGCCGAAGTAGAACTCCCGCGGGTGCAGACGGGCCATCTCGGCGACGGATTCGTTGCCGCCGGCTCGCACGCCCCCCAAGCCGTTGTATTTGCCGTCGTTGGTCGACGGACGCCGCACCTGGCTGCCGGCGGGAAGCAGAATCGATTGCGACACCTCCATTGCCCGCTGGTGGGCGAGCAGCCGCGAATTATCGCGGTCGTGGTAGTTGGTGTGCTGGTGGATGTCGATGATCGGTTCGGCGGCGGGCTTGTCGACGGCGGCCGGATCGGCCCCGAATAACGGCGATGCAATGGCCGTGGCGCCAATGGAGAGGCCGGCGGCGAGAAACTGGCGACGAGGGAGATGATTCACGGTTGTCGGTTCAGGGTTCGGGGTTGCGAGCGATGGTTGCCGGCGCGCGTTGGGATGCGCGGGGTGCGAAAAGAATTTGTTTATGGTAGAATATGCGGCATGGGAATGATCATCTTAAAATGCTCGCGTTGTGGCCTGTCGCTTCTTGGGGCGGCTCCGAAGTCTCCGCAAGCCAAGTCGGCCCCCAAGAACTGGCACTGCGCCAATTGCAGTAGCAAGAAGCCCGGCAACGAGGCGGGAAAATTTCTCGCTCGCAGGTCGGGCCAAGGTTGATGCCGGGCGAGGGCGCTGGTCTCGCTGATGTGGGGCCTTAGGGGTTCAGCGTTGAAGGTGCGCGCGGCCATAGCAGGCCGTAGCTAGAACAGGGCCGTAATCGGCGTGCCGGTGCTTGCCGGGCGCGTGAAGCCATCGGGGCTGAGGCGTGTCGCCGGGTCGACCCCCATCGCGTGGTAGAGCGTGGCGGTGAAATCTTCGAGCGTTACCGGTAGGCTCCGCACGTAGGCCGCCGTCGCATCGGACGAGCCGTAGACCGTGCCGCCGCGGATTCCCGCTCCGGCCAGCATGGCCGAGTAGCAATTGGGCCAGTGGTCGCGGCCGATGGCCTTGGAGCCGCGGCGGATTTTGGGCGTGCGGCCGAACTCGCCGATGAGCACCACGAGCGTGCTATCGAGCAGGCCGCGCTCGCGTAAATCTTCCAAAAGTGCGGCGACGGCCTCGTCGGCACAGGGCAAGGCCCAGCCCAGACCGTTCCAGCCTTTGTCGAAAATGCCGATGCCCGCGTTGCCGTGCATGTCCCAGGTTTCGAGGCTCAGGAACGTGTCGCCCGGTGCCAAGCCCGTCCACCCGACAACACTGACCAGCCGCGTGCCGGCCTCGATCAGCCGACGGGCCAACAGCAAGTTCTGACCGAGCGGATGTCGGCCGTAGCGATCGCGCATCGCGGCCGGCTCGCGCTCCAACTCGAACGCTTGCTTGGCCGCCGTACCCTGGAGCAGCTGAAAAGCCCGGTCCTGAAATTTGCCCCAGGAGGCGGCCGTTGGGTTCGCGCCTCCCTGGCGATTCAGTTCGTCCAAGAACGCGCGGCGCTGGTGCATCCGATCGTGGGAGAGGCTGTCGGCCGTGTCGAACGCCTTGAAGCGGAACCCGGGCGAGGAGGGGTTATCGTCGTGCGTGGTGCCGACCAAAAGCGGGCTGTGGGCCAGGCCCAAAAAACCGCCGGTCAGGTACGACGGCTCGGGGGGAGCCGAGCCGCCGCCGAACTTTTGCAGCCAGACGTACGACGGCACGTCGCCCGCCGAAGGCCGCAGTTTGGAAACGACCGATCCGAAGGCCGGAGCATCGGAGGGGGGCGACGAGTTGCCGGCGAGCAGCATGCGATTGGCGACGTCGTGCACCGGCACGCCGTGCGTCATCGAGCGAATGACACAGTATTGTTCGGAGAGCTTCGCCAGTCGGGGCATCAGATCGCCGACTTGAAATCCGGGCGTGGCGGTGGCTATCGGCTTGTAGGGTCCGCGGATCTCATCGGGCGCGGCGGGCTTGGGGTCCCAGGAATCGAGCTGGCTCAGGCCGCCGTACTGGTGAATGAAAATGCACGACTTGGGCCGGCCGGAAGAACCCGACTCGGCGGCGAGGAGTTCGGGGAGCGAGAAGCCCCAATTTGCCGCGCCGCAGCCGGCCGTGGCACCGAGGGCCAGTCCGCCGACCTGAAGCAATCGACGGCGTGACAGGTGGCGGTCTGGCGACACGCGTCTTGCGCCGTCGGTTTGAGTGGTGTTGCGCGACATCGTTAGTGATTCTCGAAGCGGTAGAGCGGCGGACACTCATGCCGACCAATCGTACACGGAAAGGAGGCCCGATTCAGGAGTCGACCCTTTGCCGACGGCCAGGGCCACGGCCACCCGCTTGCCGTCCGGGTGCACGTCGAGGCCGTGGCAGGGACCGGGGGTGGCCACGAAGGCCGCGGATTTGCCCTGGATGGAATCCCAACTGCGAAACTCGCCTTTGGCGAGGTCGCCGCCGGCGGTCAACAGGAAGCCTTGCGGATGGAACTTTGCGGAATAATAGAAGCCCCCCTTCAACGCCAGGGCGAGCTTGTGTTGCAGCTTGCCGTCGCCGGCGTCATAGATCATCACGCAGGCTTGGCCGTCGTAGCCGCTTCGTCCACAGGCGACGATTTGCGAGCCGTCGGGCGATAGGGCCAGGGCGCGGATGCCTCCCCATTCGATATCTTCGACGCGGCGATAGCCCGACAGCTCGGCCACGTCGATCGACAACTGTTCCTTGCCCGAGGCGATCTCCCAAACCTTGACGCGGGGTTTTTGGGGCCGGCGATCGGCCGTGACGATCCGCAGGCCGTCGGGGTGAAGCGCGACGCCGTAGACCGGGAACTCGATCCGCGGAAGTTCGTGGAGCAGCTTGCCGTCGGCGGTTTGCCGGATGCGGACCGTGCCGTCGCGATCGCAGGCGGCGAAGGTCTTGCCGTCGGCGGCGACGGAAAGGCCGTAGATGGTGCTCGGATGAGCCTCGACGGAGTAACGCAGCACGGGTTCGTTGCCGCTCGAATCCCAGGCGATCAGGCGACCGGCGTAGTCGGCTGAGAGCGTCAATTGGCCCGCGCGAGCCAACGCGCCGACCCAGGTTTCATGACCGGCGAGCACCGTCTTTCGACCCGACGCCAGATCGACGGCCAGGATACCCCGGTCGCGTCCGCCGGCGAACAGGAAGCGACCGGCGGCATCGAACGCGCACGCCAAGAGCGGCGCTTCGTGCTTGAATTCGGTCGCAAGCTTCGACTGGGCCGGATCGATATTCATGAGGCGTCTTGGTAAGAGCGTCAGGCGAGAAGCGGGGCGATCGGTTTGGCCGCGGGATCGGCCACGGGGTTGGTTCGGCCGCCGATTTCGTACATGCCGTGCGAGTCGATGCCCAGCGCCGTGAGATAGGTGTGAAACAGATCGCCGAGCTTGACGGGGTCGTCTTTCACCTCGGTGCCGGTGTCGTTGGTCGAGCCGTAGACGAGGCCGGGCTTCACGCCGCAGCCGGCCATCGCCACGCTCCAGGCGCGTCCCCAGTGATCGCGACCGCCGAGATTGTTGATTTGCGGGGTGCGGCCCATCTCGCCGCTGATGACGACGAGCGTGTGCTCAAGCATGCCCCGATGCTCGAGATCGTCGAGCAACGTGACCAACGTCCGATCGAATTCGGCGCAGCGAACCTGGTGCCAGTAAAAATTATCTTGGTGGGCGTCCCAATCGAAGTGCGTGACCCGCACGCAGGAGACGCCCGATTGGAGCAGCCGGCGGGCGAGCAGGCAGTGTTGGCCGAAGTCGTGCTTGCCGTAACGATCGTGGTCGGCCGGAGATTCCTTCGCCAAGTCGAAGATCTCGCGGCGTTGCATCAGCACCTTGGCCTGTTCGTAGGTGGTGTCGTACGAAGGAAGGGGCGCGACGGCGCGACCGCGTCCGAAACGGTCGTTCGCCGCCCGGCGGACGCGCTCGACCGTGTCGGCGACCGCGGGCTTGAGGCTCGGCGGCGGCAGCAGATTTTCCGGCGGCCGATTGTTGAGAATCCGCACGGCTTCGTACTTGGCGCCGAGGAAGCCGGCATCACCGATGTCGGTGTAGGCTTTCGGGCCGTCGCGACGAATGGAAACGTAGCCGGGGAGCATGTCGCCGGGCCGTTCGAGCAATTTGGCCGCGGCCGAACCGAGCACCGGATAGCCCGGGACGATCCGGCCGGACTGCATCGCGTAATGCCCCTGAAAGTGATCGGGGATGTTCGAGTTCACGCTGCGGACGACGGTCAGACGATCCATGATTTTGGCCGAGTGCGGCAGCAGCTCGCCGATCCGCACGCCGGGCAACGATGTCGCGATGGAACGGAACGGACCGCCGGTCTTGGCGCCCGGCTTGGGATCCCACGTTTCGAGCTGACTCGCTCCGCCCGAGAGAAACAACAGCAGCAGTTGCTTCCGCGGCGCCTCGGCCGACGCGGCCCGCAGCGGATACGCGAGCGCGCCGTAACCGAGGGCCCCGGCGGCGCCGGCGAGCACGGTACGGCGAGATACCGTACTGCGGGAAACGGCGAGGTTCGACCGGCGGCGGGACATGGCGACCTTTCGGGTCAATGGTTCAAACGAAACTCGGCCGATAGCAGCAAACCCCACAACAACGATTGCAACGTTTCGCGGCGTTCGGCCGGCGTCTTACTTTCGGACAGCAGACGGCTCACCTCGCCGGTCTCGACGGGTGTCGGCCGGCGAGCGAGAACGCTCAGATAGAGTTCCTCGGCCAAGGGAGCCGACTCGGACATGGCGCCCAAGCGAGCCAAGGTCGTGCCGGGCTCGTCGGCGAGCAGCGGCAGCAACTTCTCGCTGTTGCGCAGGTAGAGCGCCTGATCGACGACCGGTTGGAACTCGCCTTCCGCCTGGCCCGGCAGGCCCGCGAAGGCGGTGAGCAGGGTCGCACTGAGCCGCTCCAACGCCTGGTTGGCGGCGAGTCGCGTTTTCCAAGCCGGCTCGGGCCCGGACGAGGGCGCGGCGGCGGTTTTCGCAGCGTCAGTTTTCGGAGCGGCGGTTTTCGCAGGTTCGCTCTTCTTAGGCGGCGCGGGCTTCTGCGCCGCGGCGTCGAGTTTCGCGTAGTGCTGATCGATGCGACCCGTGGCCTGCAGCCACGACCAACGAAGCTGCTCGGCGGTGAGCCCCCTGAGCGGCGCGACAGCGTAGGCCTCGGCGGGCGGCGGGCCGGCGCCGGCCGGCAGCAGGCTGGAGCGTTGGTAGGCGTCGCTGAGCGTGAGTTCCCGAACGAAGCCGCGGAGGTCGTAGCGGTGCTCGACCATCCACCGCGCGAGTCGATCGAGCAACTGGGGGTGCGACGGCGGGTTCTTGGCGTGATGCATGTCGAGCGGATGCACGAGGCCGCGGCCGAAGAACTGCGCCCAGAGCCGGTTGGCGATGTTGCGGGCGAAGCCTTTCGTTTCGGTACGAGGCAACTGCTCGGACAATTTCAGGCGGCGGCTGTAGGTCGGAATGCCGCGCTCTTTCGGGCCCGGTTTGACGACGTATTCCTTCCCCTTCTCCGGTGCCGGATCCGCCAGCATGTCGCCGCCGGGCAAGCGCGGGTTCGTTTCGCCTTTCTTGGCGGTGAAGACCGAGGTGAAGGTCGTCTTCCCCTCCGCCGTCTCGGCGACCTGCGCGCCGCGGGGCATAACCGGGTGCACTTTCATTCGCTCGACGAACGCGTAAATGCCGTAGTAGTCGGCCTGAAGGTAGTCGGCGAACCGCGGGTCGTCGTGGCACTGAGCGCACTGCAGATCGACCCCCAGGAACAAGCGGCCGACGTCGCGGGTGAGAGAGTGCGGCGCCACGTCGCGGACAAGATAGAATTTCACCGCTGCGGGGCGCTTCGCTTCGGCCCCGTCGCTGCCGAGAATCTCCCGGACCATCTCGTCCCACGGCCTGTCGGCGGCGAAGGCTTCGGTCAGGTAGGCTCGCCAGTCGGCCGTGGTGACGTCGTAGGAGGTGATCGTCGGAACGCGCCGCTCGACGAGCATCACGTCGAACACGCGGGCCATGTGCAGGGCGTAGTCGGGGCTCGCGAGGAGCGCGTCGATCAGCCGTCGACGTTTGGCGGGAGCCCGGTCGTCGAGAAACGCGCGGGCTTGCCGCGACGTGGGAATAACGCCGGTCAGATCGAGGTGGATGCGGCGGACGAATTCGGCGTCGTCGCTCGGACCGGCGGGCGTAATCTTCAACTCGGTCAGCCGGCGAGCGACCAGCGAGTCGATTTCCTGATGCAGGGCCGGCTCGGCGGCCCGGGCGGCGGACATGGGGGCCGCCGCGCATGCCGCGAGGCACAGCAAACGACCGAAGAGGCGCGCGATTAGTCGCGGTAAAGGCATACGGGCCGCAGGTGGGAAGGCGGGGAAAGGCCGGGCGGGGCGAAAACTGCCGGCCGCCCCGCTACCGCTATTCTTACGGTGCTATTGCTGCAGCGCTTTTTCGTTCAGCGCGGAAGGGGACGCATCGGCAAAATTCGATGGTTAATTCTAATCGACTGAGGACTGGGGCGGCAATCAGTTCTCTCGTCGACTTTTCTTAAGAAGGAGCCGAGGCTCTCGGATGTTCGGAAGCCCGGCATGGCAAGCGGTTTCGAGACCCCCTCTCGCGACGTGTGCGGCGGCTACGCATCCGCGCGCAACTCTTCCCGCAGCCGCCGGATCAACAGGTCGGTCCGCCGATCGTCGAGGTGCAACGGGTGGAAGACGAGTCGCGTTCACGCATACCGTCGCTCGAACACGCCGACCGCCGTTTTGACGACGAGCAGGTGTTGACGGACCCGCTCTTCGAACGGGCATTGCATGCCGGTTTCGATCGTGAAGGCGGGACCGTATTGCTTGGCCGCAAAGTCGACGAGGTTCAGGCCTTCGCCCCGCTTTCCGGCGTCGAGCCAGAATACGCCCCGCTCGAGCTTTTCAAAAAACGAACCGGGGGAGTAGGAATCGGGCGCCAATTCGGAGCCGCCGGCCGCCACGGCGCGGGCGGCTTCGGCCGCCATGCGTCGCTCCCAGATCTCGTCGTCTTCGGTGCGCTGCTTGCGCGCCGACATCCAGTAGAACGCGCCGTGATCGTGTTCGTGCAGGTCGAACGTCAAGGCGGGGCGGACTTCGGCCATCAGGTTCCGCAGGCAACGGACTTCGGCCGGAGCCCAGCGGGTGTCGTGAAACCGATTGAGGTGCAGGATCTCGCCGTCGGGCGTGACGATGAGCGTATAGGCTCGCTCAAGCGGGGCGGAGCCGGGCGTATCGGTCCGCTTCGAAGCGTACCAAATCCGGCGGCCGCGCAGGGGTTCGAGGAACGGGGCCCCCTTTTCGAATTTGTGGAGCAGCCCGCGGTTGGCGTAGCCGTATTCGCCGATCAGGACCAAGAGCGTGCCGTCGGCGTCGACCAGCACCTCGCCGTGACGGCGGAGGAATTCTTCGAGTTCGTCGACCGATTCGAGCCGCGGCGACTCGCCGAGCCCCAGGCTCAAGGCATGGCGGTATCCACTGAGGCCGATCGGATCGCGCGCCGGCACCACCCAGACGGTGTGATCGGTTTTCAGTTGCTCGATTACTTCGATGGTCGCCAGCGCGCCGGCATGCTCGGTGGAATGCGCGCCGCCGCTGATGAGGATGGCGGGTAATTTGTCGCCGCCGCATTTCACGGCCACGATCGGCGACTGATCGGGAGCCCGGCCGAGAACCCGATATTTGCGTCCGCGCTTTTCCAGCAGGGACAGGACCTCGGCGTAGCTCGTTAGCGGCCGGAACGTCGATGACGGCTCCTCCGCCGAGCGCGATTCTTGCGGCAGGCAGGCGGCCGCGGTGAGCGCGCCGCCCGCCTGCAGCAAGGCGCGACGAGAAAGGGGAGAAGATCGCAGTGACGGAAAATCGGTCATGGCTGGGGCACCGGTTCGGTTTTTTCCACGAGTCGTCGCCGCAGTTCCAGCGGGTAATCGGTGAGCACGGCGTCGACCCCGGCCGTCGCGGCCTCGAGCCCGCGGTCGTGTTCCGGTCCGACGACGGTCGGCCCGGCGATGATCGTGTGCTTGCCGGCGGCGCGGACGGCCCCGATGTCGGCGGCCGTCGGAACGAAGCGAACGTAGACCCAATCGGAATCGGCCGAGCGGATTGCCTCGGGCAGGTCGGCCTGGGTCTGGGCCAGTGTCGCGGTGTGTGTGTTTGGGTCGGCGGCGCGCAGGCGCGTGCGCACTTCGGCGTGGTCGATCGTGCGGCCGATGAAGAGCAGTCGGTCGAGAACGCCGTGTTGCCTGGCCAGGCGAACGACGTCGGCTTCCACTTTCTCGTCGTCGGCTTTCATGTCGACGGCGTAGATGCCTTTCGATTCGGGATGCGCGGCGATCAACGAGAGCACTTCGTCGATGGTGGGGATCCGCGTGTCGCGAAAGGCGGGGTCGAACCAGGTGCCCGCGTCGAGCTTTTGGAGTTCGGCGAGGGTTCGCTCGGTGACCGGGCCGCTGCCGTCGGTCGTGCGGTCGAGCGTGTCGTCGTGGATGCAGACGAGCGCGCCGTCTTTGCTCCGCCGGACGTCGAACTCGAATCCCAGGTGCGTTTCGAGGCACGCCGTGAAGTTCGGCAGCGTGTTTTCCGGAGCGTTGCGCAAGAGGCCGCGATGGGCGACGGCCGTGACTTCGCGTTCGGGCGTTTTGAGGAAGTGCTCGAAGAAGGCGTAGATTTGCGCGTTCGATTCCGGTGTGGGGCCGTGGGCCGGGCGATTGGTCATGGCCACGCGCTCGCGGGTGCCGAGGAACTCGTTGACGGCGATCGCGTGGTTGAGGGGAATCCAGCGGGCGCGGAAATCTTCGGAGCCGCCGGAAACCAGAAACGGACGGGGGGCCATCAGGGCGTGCAACTCGTGCAGGTCGCGGCCTTGCTCGCGAAGAACGGCGTAGGCGCCGGTGCGGGGATTGTCGGCGGTGACCAGGCCGGGCTTGCGCGTTCGCGCGGGGTCGAGGCCTAAGTACCAGGGCTCCCAATAGTTGATGCTGCCGCGAGCGTCGTCGAAGACGACGCCGCCGTCGGACCAGGCGGCGCAGGCGAATTTGTCGTACAAGCAGGAGGCGAACATGGCCCACTTGCAGCCGTAAGAGTGGCCGACGACGCCGACCCGCCGGGGGTCGACGTCGGGGCGAGCGGCGAGCGCGTTGTAGCAGTTGGCCGCCACGTAACCGAGATAGGAGAGCGGCTGGCAGACGGCGCCCGAGGCATCGGGCTTGCGGGCATCGCCGCCGGGGGAGCCGATCGAGAGGCTGACGAATCCGCGGCGGGTGAGTTGGAGGGCGAAGTCGCGGAGTTCGCCTTTCAGGCCGATGCTCGTTAACGGTTCGTAATACGGCACGACGACGGCGGGAAACGGTCCTTTCCCTTCAGGGACCAACAGGTAGGCGTCGAGCATTTGCTCTTCGGCGACCTGGACGCGGACTCGATGCTGCGTGAAGTTTTCGCGCTTGGTCGATTCGACGATTTCGAGCTTCGGGCGCTCGACGAGCGGGGGCCAGGTTCCGAGCAACTCGTCCCAACGTGCGCGGATTTCCTGACGGCGGCGCGACCATTGGTAGGCGTTCTCGACCGGTTTGCCGTCGTAGAACTTGAGCGGTGAAGCGTAGTCGCCGAACCGGCCGGTGAACTCGGCGGGGGGGCGGAAGTGTTTTTGCAGATCGTTCCAGGTGATGGACGGATCGGCGGAGCTGAGCACGGCCGCTGAGAGAGATGAAAGGCAGACGATGGTGGCGACGGCGATTTTCATGAGGTTACGGGTTGCGCTGCGACGCAGCCCTCTGGAGGGAGGAGATGGACACGTCGGCGGAGAGAAGAAGCGAAGGAGGGAAACCATCACGAAAACACGAAAGAATGAAAGCACGAAACGGATTGAAGAAAGAGAAGCGGACTTTCACCACTGAGGCACAGAGGCACAGAGGCACAGAGAAGACGGGGAACTATC
>Ga0163153_10005150_pt1 | contig 15674 bp, 12 predicted proteins | sample OliLakLV19MP6IB1_FD_148629 | JGI IMG/M metagenome (GOLD analysis project Ga0163153, IMG submission 148629) | Freshwater microbial mat bacterial communities from Lake Vanda, McMurdo Dry Valleys, Antarctica - Oligotrophic Lake LV.19.MP6.IB-1 | ecosystem: Environmental > Aquatic > Freshwater >... | reverse complement strand
CCGCGACGTCACCAACTCCGACGATCCGGAAGTGAAAGCCGCGCGGGCCCGGTTTGGCGAGATCTTGGCCGGCATTCCCGAGCCGAAGCCGAAAAGCGGGGTGAAGAACACGCCGAAAATCAAAGGAGAGAAGAAAGCGGCTCGCCAGGCGAAGAAGGCGAAAAAAGGGAGCGGGGGGAAGTAGAGACGGAGGGACGCTTTAACCGCCGATAACCGCCGATAATCGCGGATGTCGAGGGAATTGAGGGAACGAGGGAACGGAGAAGGAGTTTTTCCCACCGATGAACCCAGCGCGGCTTAGCCGCAACCAAACGCAGGAAGGACGAAGAGGAGATTTTCCCACAGATGAACACAGATAAGACGGGGGGAGAGAGAAAAGGAGGACGGCAACCGAAGGAAATTTGAAGCTGCCGCGTAAAATCTTCGCGGGACGCAAAGAATTCAAAGGTTAGTAGTACAGATGAACCCAGATGAGGAGAGGGTGGTGGGTTGCTCGAGTGAGTGACTTCTGAAGGCGGCGAATGTAGGAAGCGTTCGATAAGGACCAGATCTCGGGCGGGTGGGCCGTTTTTGATCGGCTTACGGCATGATGATTGCAGACTTTCGTCGGTTCACGGCCGAGTCTTCCCGACTCGCGGACCGTGTGTCGCCGTCGCGGAGGTCTTGCCATGCGCGCCGTTCTCACACTTGTCGTCCTGATGATCATCTGCGGCGCACTCGTGGCCGACGAGCGACCGAGCTCGTCCCCAAAGCCGGGCTTGCCGAAGAAATTTACGGCCGTCGATACGTCGCGGCTGTTGGGCTCACCCGATCCGCTGCCCTTGGAAGCGGAGCGGATGTTTGCGAAGTTGCAGTTCGAACGGCCGGTCGAATTGACGTTCGCCCCCGACGGCTCGAAGCGGCTGTTCGTGCTGGAACAAAAGGGAGTGATCCGCACGTTTGAGAATGATACTGATGAGAACGACGCCGAGGCGGAGCGGGCCGAGGCGTTTCTGGATCTCCGCGACGTCGTGTTGAGCGAAGGGAATGAGGAAGGCTTGCTCGGCCTGGCGTTTCACCCGAAGTATGCCGAAAACGGTAAATTCTACGTCTACTATACGGCCAAGCCGCGGTCGTCGGTCATCGCCTCGTATCAGGTTTCAAAGGACGATCCGAAGCGGGCCGTGCGCGACTCGGAAGAGCGGCTGCTCGTCATTCCGCAACCGTACCCGAACCACAACGGCGGCAGCATTCGCTTCGGGCCGGACGGCTACCTTTACATCGGCATGGGAGACGGCGGACTCCGTGACGACCCGCACGACAACGCGCAGAACTTGGATTCGCTGTTGGGAAAAGTTTTGCGGATCGACGTCGACCGCCCTGACGAGGGACTCGCCTACGGCATTCCGAAAGACAATCCGTTCGTCGACTTGCCGGCGGCAGTGGGGCGCGACGGTGCCCGCGGCGAAGTCTGGGCCTACGGTTTTCGCAATATCTGGCGATTGGGTTTCGACCGGAAGACCGGGGAGCTGTGGGCCGGCGACGTCGGCCAGGACCGCTTCGAGGAGGTCGACCTCGTGCACCGCGGCGGTAACTACGGCTGGAACTTGCGGGAAGGGATGCACGACTTCCTGCCGAACACGCCGGGCAAGGACGATCGCTACATTGAACCCGTGGCCGAATACTTTCACGGTGAGGGACAGTCGGTGACCGGTGGGTTCGTGTACCGGCACGACCGGTTGGCGAAATTTCGCGGACACTACTTCTTTGCCGACTACTTGAGCGGCAAGGTGTGGACGGTCGGCAGAACCGACGACGGCGGAATTGCCCCGAAGCGCGAGGCGGCGAATACGGGACTCCAGATCGCGGCCTTCGGCGAAGACGCCGACGGCGACATGTATCTCTGCGCCTTCGACGGCCATATCTATCGGCTGCGCGAGCGCGATGCCGAGGTGGCGGCCGAAGCGAACAAATTCCCGCGCAAGCTTTCGGAAACCGGCCTCTTCCAATCGGTCGAGCGGAACGAGCCCGCCGAAGGACTGATGCCCTACGAATTGAACGTGCCGTTCTGGTCGGACTACGCGGTGAAAGATCGCTACCTGGCGTTGCCGGAAGCGGCGAGCGTCGAATTCCGTGACGAGGGAGCTTGGAAGTTCCCGGTCGGCACGGTGCTCGTAAAAACTTTTTGGATGCACCAGGACCGAGGAGCAATGGCCAAGCCGCGGCGATTGGAAACGCGTCTCTTAGTGCACCGCCGCGAGGGTTGGGCGGGCTACACGTATGTTTACGACGACGCAGAGCGCGAGGCCCACCTGATCAACGACGGACGGACGGTTTCGCTCGAGATCGAACACGGGGAAGGAAAGGAGAGCCAAACCTTTTACTTTCCGTCGCGGGCCGACTGCATGGCGTGCCATACGAAACAGCACGGCTTCGTGCTGGGAATGGAAACCCCGCAACTAAACCGGGTGCAGAACTATCACGGCGATCAGGAAAACGTGATCGGCATGTTCGGCCGCTTGGGCGTCTTCAAGGAACCGCCGCAGAAATCGCCGGACGATCTCAAGCGGTTTCCCGATTGGGGGTTCGGCAACTTCGACCGGAGCGGGCCGGCGAACCGGAACGCTTCCGTCGCCGATAAGTCGCGCGAGCCCGAAGGAGACACCGAGACGTTGGCTCGGGCTTGGCTCGACGTCAATTGCTCGATGTGCCATCGGCCCGACGGCATCGCGCCGATGAAGCGCGATTTCCAGTTCGAAACGCCGCTGGAAAAGATGAACGTGGTTAACCAGCCGATCGGTCAACGGCGCCGCCGGCCGCCGGACGTCCGCCTGATTGCGCCGGGCGAACCGGAGCGTTCGGAGTTGCTCACCCGCGTTTCCACACGCGGCCCGTACCAAATGCCCCCCCTGGCGACACATTACATCGACCCGCGTGGTTACGAGATTTTGCGGCGGTGGATCGCCGCGATGCCGAAGGAAAAAGCGGGCGCCGGCGGCGCGGAGCCGCCGAGATAGCGGGTTTTGGCGGCGTGGGACGCACGCGATTTCGGATCGCTGTTGGACGCGGGCACGCATCGGGGTATGCTGATGCCTCCCGCCTGCTTCCCCCGCCAGATCGCGACCACGACCGAGGAGACCTTCCGATGGCGCATCGCCCTTTCGCCTCGCACGATGCCGCGCATGCGTCGGCTCTGCGGCGCAATTCGTTGTCGGCGCCGCCCGCCGGCGGTATTCGTGTCGGCTCGCGACGCTGGTTTTTGCAAACGGGAGCGGCCGGGCTGGCCGGGCTGGCATCGGCCGATTTGTTGCGCGTGCAGGCGGCCACTGCTGCCGCCAGCCCGTCGGGCGACAAGAAGTCGGTGATCTTGTTTTGGCTTTCGGGCGGGCCGAGCCACTTGGACATGTGGGATCCGAAGCCCGATGCGCCGCGCGAAATTCGCGGGCCTTACGGGACGATCGCCACGAAGCTGCCGGGAGTTCGTTTCTCGGAGCACTTGCCGCTGCAAGCGGCAGCGGCCGACAAGCTGACCGTGATTCGCTCGGTCGATTGCTCGAGTAGCAACCACACGCCGATCACGATGCAAGCGGGCAACTCCTACGCTCGGCGCACGAACGACGGCAAGGACGGCGGCGGCTATCCGTCGATGGGGTCGATTGCGGCGAAGTACCGCGGAGCGAACGCGCCGGGCATGCCGGGCTTCGTCGGCCTGGCCGAAAGCTGGACCTCGGACGTTTGGGAAGCGGGCGAACTGGGGCGCGATTTCGCGCCGGTGAAGGGACTGGAAGTCGCCGATAAGCTGGCGATGCCCGAGGGTCTCACGCTCGAGCGATTGCAAGACAGGCAAACGTTACGCCGCCGATTCGACGAGGCGGCGCGGAAGTTCGACGTGCGCGGCGCCGCGGGCGATCTCGATCGCCATCAGCAAGCGGCCTACGACATGGTGCTGTCGGGCAAGGTGCGGGAAGCGTTCGATATTTCGCGCGAGCCGGCAGTCATACACGAAGCCTACGGGCGGGGGAGCGTCGGCCAAAAAGCGCTGCTCGCCCGGCGACTCGTTGAAGCGGGAACGAGCTTCGTTTTGGTCAGCGGGGCCTGGGGTTACTTCGATCACCACGGCGACGAGGTGAAATGGGGCGGCATCGAGAAGGGCCTCACGCCTTTGTTGCCGACGATCGATCGGGCCCTGACGACGCTTATTAACGACCTGGAATCTCGCGGGCTGTTGGATTCGACGCTGATTCTGATGATGGGCGAGTTCGGCCGATCGCCGGTGATGACCGCCACCGCAGGCCGGGGCCACTGGACGAACGTGATGTCGATGCTCGTCGCCGGCGGCGGATTGCGGCACGGCCAGGTGATCGGCAGCACCGACGACAAGGGGTACGGTATCGCCTCGCGCCGCGTGACGCCGGAAGACCTGGCGGCGACGACGTTCCGGCACTTGGGAATTCCGCTCGACACGCATTGGGTCAACCCGCAAGGCAGGCCGACGGCGATCGTGCAAAACGGCGGCCGGCCGATTCCCGAATTGGGCTGAGCGGGCTGGGTTAATCGATTGAGCGGCGACGGCGGACGCTCGCATTACGGCGCCGAACGTACCTACCTTGAATCGCCGGGCGGCGTAAACTAGCGTCGGAACGGCCGTCTCTTGCTCCCTCTCCTGCATCGGGATTCCTGCCATGAAAATCTGCACTTTGGTTGCCTGGGCGGCGATCGTTTGCGGGTGCTTGGGGTCAACTTCCGTTACGGCCGCCGAGGAATCGGACGGCAAGCTGCGAATCGTGGTATTCGGCGGACATCCGGACGACGCCCAGTACAAGGCCGGCGGCACCGCCGCGAAATGGGCCAAGCTGGGGCACCACGTCAAATTGGTTTCGGCCACCAACGGCGACATCGGGCATTGGCAATCGGCCGGCGGCCCGTTGGCCCTGCGGCGACTGGCGGAAGTGAAGAAGGCCGACGCCATCATTGGCGCCACGACCCACGTGCTCGATATTCACGACGGCGAACTGATGCCGACGTTGGAGAATCGACTGACGTTCATCCGGATTATTCGCGAGTGGAAGGCCGATATCGTAATCGCCCATCGGCCGTGGGACTATCATCCGGATCACCGCTACGTGGGCGTGCTGATGCAAGACGCGGCGTTCATGGTGACGGTGCCGTTCGTCTGCCCGGACGTGCCGGCCTTGAAAAAGAACCCGGTGTTTTTGTATTCAAGCGACGGTTTCAAAAAGCCGTATCCGTTTAGCGCCGATATTGCCGTGAGCGTCGACGACGTGTTCGACCTGAAGCTGACGGCCATCCACGAAATGCCGTCGCAGCACTACGAAGGAGGGGCGAACGGGAGCGAAGAGCACGTGGCCAAGGTTCCGCCCGCCACGGACGAAGCAGGCCGCAAAGCCTGGCTACGGCAACGCTGGACGCAACGCCAGGGGGGCGAGGCGAATCGCTTTCGTGAAACCTTGATTAAATGGTACGGGCCGGAACAAGGGGCGGCCGTGAAGTTCGCCGAGGCGTTTGAGATTTGCGAATACGGCCGGCAGCCGACGCCGGAGGAGATCAAGGTTTTGTTTCCGTTTTTCCCGTGACGGTGCCCTCGATGAACTTGCTTGCTCGTATCGGGTGGTTGTTTGCCTGCCTGTTCGCGGCGGGAGTCGCGGCGGCGGAGCCGCAGATCGACGACGTCGTGTTTCGCGCCGCGATCGACGGGCACGAAGAGCGCTACGTGCAAATGCTGCCGGTCGGATTCGATCCGGAGCAACCGCACGATCTCCTGCTGGCGCTACACGGGCACGGCTCCGATCGGCGGCAATTTGCCGAGCAGACGCGCGACGAGTGTCGGGCGGCCCGCGACATGGCCGCGAAACACCGAGCGATCTTCATTTCGCCCGACTACCGCGCCAAAACGTCGTGGATGGGGCCGAAGGCCGAGGCCGACGTGGTGCAGATCATCGGCGAGTTGAAGCGACACTATAAGATTCGCCATGTGGTCGTCTCGGGCGGCTCGATGGGAGGGACGGCGAGCCTCACGCTGGCGGCATTGCATCCGGATCTGGTCGACGGAGTCGTGGCGATGAACGGCACGGCCAACTTGTGGGAGTATGAGAATTTTCAGGACGCCATGCGGGCTTCGTTCGGCGGCGACAAGCAAACGGTTCCCGAGCAGTACAAACGGCGGAGCGCCGAGTATGCGGCCGAGAAGCTGACGATGCCGATCGCCTGCACGACCGGTGGCCGCGACACGGCGGTGCCGCCGGAGAGCGTGCTGCGGTTGATCGGGGCGCTCGAGAAACTCAAGCGGCCGGCGCGGCTCATCCACCGGCCGACGGGAGGCCATAGCACGAACTACGCGGACGCGGTCGAGGCCTACGAGTTTGTGTTTGGCGAGTTGGAGAAGCGGGCGAAGTAGAAGCGTCGCGGTGATCGCGAAGTCGGCCGTTGTGATTCGCAAAGTCCAACGAACGGCGGGTCAGCGCGGATCCGGCCTTCGTGCGTTAGCGATCCACATTGCCGCTCGACCCGCCCTACTTCGGAACCCGCGAGCCGCGCGATTGGAGCGTCCGTTCGACCATCACCCGTAGCAACTCCTCCAAGCGAGCTTGCGCGGCGGGGTTTTCTAGGATGCCGATCGCTCGGGCGACGGCTTCGAGCGTGCAGAGTCGCGCGGTATCGGCCTGAGCCCGTAACCGATATTGCGACGGAGGGCCCGGCGGCAACGTGACGTGCGGAATGCCGGCGAAGGCCGGTTCGCGACGGACGAATCGTTTGGTTTGCGTCCAACTGCCGTCGGGCACGATCAATGTCGCGGGTCCGTCGAGCCGGGCGACGAACTCGGGGTTGAGCTCGGCCGCGTACGGGCTCGGGAATAGCAGCAGCGCATGGCGTCCCGGTTCGACGAAACCGGCGGTCGACATCGGTTGGTTCTTGCGGCCGCGAATCCGGAGTTCGCTATGCGTGAGCGCCTTGACGGTGAGGCGCGCCGTGTTCGACGTCAGCACCTCTTCGGCGGTATGCATCAAGATAAGCACCCGCGTTTGTAGCGCGAGGCTCGGAATCTCGGCGCAGAAGCAGAGCGATTTTTTTATCTCGCAGCCTGGACAGCGGTGCTCGGCCAGGAGTCGTCGCATGCGCGATGGAAGTGGGGACGGGTGCGATGAGCGGAAGGTGTGGCCGTTGTTTATACCGGATGAACACGGCGGCTTGATCGTTTTGCGGCTATTTGAGGCAGGCCGTCGCGAACGGCGGGTCAGCGCGGGCGCGATCTTTCTACGGTGGTTGCTCTTGGGCCGCTCGACCCGCCCTACTTCAGATACAACGCGCTGAAACGGATGTCGGTTTTCTTTTTTCCTTCGAACGTCACTCGGACGCGGAACTTTTCCGGCAGGCTTTCGAGATCGACCTTATCGTCCCAGGTGACCGGCGTTTGGAATCCGCCCGTACGGACTACGGCCGCCGCTTCGCCCGAGTAGCCGGTGAGCTGTTTTTCCTTTTCGTCGAGCAGTTCGATCCGCAGCCCGGCTTGCGGGCCGAGACCTTCGGCGTTCAGGTACAGGCGACGGGGGCCTCCGGCCGGAAACGGGATCGGCGATGTGACGAATTCGCTGGTGGTAACCGGTAGTTGGTAGTCGCCCGGACCGGTGCCCGAGGTGTCGACCACGAGGTCGCCGAACCGATCGCGCGGCAATACGGCGATGCCGACTCCGCCCCGAGGAGCGGCTTCCTTCCAGCGTCGCGGGTCCCAGGCGCCGTAGTAGACGAACGTTTCGTCGCCGATGTTCTCGAAACCCTGGCCTTGTAGTAAACCGCCTTGGTCCCACTGGTCGTCGTCGCCGCGCTTCAAGAACGTCCATTCGCGAGCCGGCTCGCGAAAGTGCGTGCCGTTGTTACTGACGACGAAGCCCAGGTCGATCGTGATGTCTTTCCACTCCTTGGCGCCGTGCCACATTCCGTACACGCCGAGCAGAACGTTGCGGCGGTTCCAGACGCTGATTCCCTCGTGGCACTGCTCCCCTTCGAGGCTGCGGCCGGGGCCGAGCGGCACGTGCTGCGGGTCGCGGATGAACCCGACCGTGTTCGCGTGCGACCAGTTTTTGAAATCGGCCGAGTGGTACATCCGCGTGACGCGTCCCTGGTAGGGGCGTGAGGCCCACAGGGCGTTCTGGCCGCAGACGTAGTACAAGCCGTCCCACTTGTAGAGCCCGCCGCAGGGCTCGAAGTGCACGGCCGGCAGTACGAGGTCTTTCTTCGTCAGCTGCGCGTCCTTGGGTTCGCCGTCGAAGAGCGGCTTCCAACGGAGGCCGTCGGCACTCGTGAACGGGGCGAGAGTTCCCAGCCGCGTGTTGTGCTGAAAGTAGACGTGCGTCGAAATCTTGTAGCGGCGCTCCGGGTCCGTGTCGTCAGGGTCGGCGAGCACCTTGAGGTTGACGAAGCCCAGCGGCTCGGTGCCGATGTCGACAAGGTTGTTGGCCTTGTTGCCCCGATACTCGACCAAGCCCAGTTCCGGCTTGACCCAGGTAATGCCGTCGCGGCTTTCGGTGTACGCGGCTCGCCAGCGAGAGTAAGGAACGGGGTTTTCCTTGTCGTCGTCGTAGGCGACGTACCAGAGGCGAAACTTATCCCCCTCGCGAATCACGGAGCCGTAGAACTGGACCCCCATGGCGTCGACCGTACCCGGCCCGCCGCGGGCGACGACCGGATTGGCCGGGTGTTTTTTGGGTGCCCGCATCGCCAGTTTGAGGTTTTGCGAATGGGGAATCGCGACGTCGTCGAAGGCGAAGATGGTGACGGCTTGGGTTTCGTCGAAGAGAGGCGGCGTTGATTCGGCGGCGCGCCCGAACGGTGTAATGGCCGTGATCGCCCAGCCGGCAGCGAGGAACTGTAACCAGAATCGAAAGGAAAGCATGATCGGTCCGCCCGGCTTTGTGACTCATTTCGACGAAGGAACTTTCTTCGAACGGTTGTATCATCGTCAGGGGCGTCGCGACATGCGCGGTTGTGCGCCGAAGCGACGGAAGGGTGCGAAATCGGTCAAGAACGGCGGTGCGGAATCGCCTAAAATCGACCGTCGTCCGGTTCCAACGATTCGTTTGCCCTCCTCGCCGTCCGTAGGAGACCCCGCTTATGTCGTATCCCGTTTGGCGCGGCGTCTTTCCCGCCGTCACCACGCAGTTCCGCGAAGACCTCTCGCTCGATCTGGCGGCCACGTCGCGGCATTGGGAGGTGCTCATCCAGTCGGGCGTTACCGGGCTGGTCGTCGCCGGATCGCTCGGCGAGAACCAAACGCTCGAGCCGGCGGAAAAACGCGAGCTGGTGGCTGAGGCCGTGAAGGTGGCCGGCGGACGCGTGCCGGTATTGAGCGGCGTGGCCGAGATGAGCACGGAGGCAGCCTGCCGCTATGCCCGCGATTGTGAGGGACTCGGCGCGGCGGGCCTGATGGTTATGCCCGCGATGGTCTATCGCTCGGACGCGGCCGAAACGATGAACCACTTTCGTCGCGTAGCCCAGGCAACCTCGCTCCCTTGGATGCTTTACAACAACCCGGTCGGCTACCCGGTCGACGTGACGCCGGCCCAGTTCGCCGAGTTGGCCGACGTGCCGAACCTGGTGGCCCTCAAAGAGAGCTCGGCCAATACGCGACGGATCACCGAGTTGCGGCTGGCGGTCGGCGATCGCTACCAGATTTTTACCGGCGTCGACGATCTGATTCTCGAATCGGCGGCGCTAGGGATCGACGGCTGGGTGGCCGGAAGCGGAATCGCCTTCCCGCGGGAAAACCAGGCGCTCTGGGAACTGACATGCGCCGGGCGGTGGGACGAAGCCCGCGCGATGAATCGCCGGCTCTATCCGCTGTTGAAGCTCGACACGCACGTGAAGTTCGTGCAGTACATCAAGCTGGCGGTGCAGGAGGCGGGGCTGGGGCGCGAGTGGGTCCGCGAGCCCCGGCTGCCCCTGACGGGTGCCGAGCGCGAGGCGGTGCTCGGCATCATCCGCCGCGGCTTGGCCGAACTGCCGACGCTCAGGAAATGACGAATATCTAATGACGGATGACGAAAGAATGACGAAGGGTCGTCCCTGGGTTTGGTTTAACCGAGTTGCGGCGCATCGCAGCCCTCTGGAAAATCTCGCCATGAACTCCGTTCGATTCGTCGATTCGCATACCGGCGGCGAGCCGACACGGGTCGTCGTCGATGCAGGCCTCGATTTGGGGAGCGGTCCGCTCACCGATCGCGTGCGCCGCTTTCGAACGGAGCACGATGGGTTCCGCCGCGCCGTAGTGTGCGAGCCGCGCGGGTCCGACGTACTGGTGGGGGCCTTGCTCTGCCCGCCCGTCGATCCGACATGTGTTGCGGGCGTGCTCTACTTCAACAACGTCGGCTACCTGGGGATGTGCGGGCACGGAACGATCGGCGTCGGGGTGACGCTCGGCCGGCTGGGGCGGATTGGTGCCGGGCGGCACCGGCTGGAAACGCCGGTCGGCGTGGTGCCGTTCGAATTCGACGGCAAGAACCGAGTGACGCTCGACAACGTGCCGAGCTACCGGCTGACGGCCGACGTCGGGGTCGAAGTCGAGGGGCACGGCACGGTGCGCGGCGACGTGGCTTGGGGGGGCAACTGGTTTTTTCTGGTGCGCAAACACCGCGAGAGGCTCGAACTCGGCAACGTCGAGCGCTTGACGGCCGTCACGCAGGCGGTGCGCCGTGCGCTTCGTGAGCAAGGCATCACCGGGGCGGGCGGAGCCGAGATCGATCATGTCGAGCTGTTCGGACCGCCGGCCGACGCGCGAAACCAGAGCCGCAACTTCGTGCTCTGCCCGGGCGGGGCCTACGATCGGTCGCCTTGCGGAACGGGCACCAGTGCCAAGCTCGCCTGCCTGGCGGCCGATGGAAAACTTCAGCCGGGCGAGCCCTGGCGGCAAGAGAGCATTTTGGGGAGCGTGTTCACGGGCTCGTACCGCTACGAGAACGATCGGATCATTCCGACGATCGCCGGCGAGGCCTACGTGACGGCCGAAGGTTTTTTGTGTTTTGACGCGGGCGATCCGTTCGCATTGGGCATCGAGGGCACGGCAGCTGATCGCACACGAGAGTCGCCATGAGCGCGGCGGCCGGACGCGAGCGAACGATCGTCGTCGGCGGCGGAATCGTCGGCATCGCCTGTGCCCATTACCTGGCGAAGGCGGGAGCGGCCGTTACGGTCATCGATCGCGGCCCGATCGGCGGCGGCTGCTCGCAGGCCAACTGCGGCTACATTTGCCCGAGCCACGTGCTGCCGCTCACAGAGCCGGGAGCGGTTCGCACGGCGCTCAAATCGCTGTTCCGGCCCGGTTCCGCGTTTCGCGTCAAGCCGCGGCTGAGCCCCGCGCTTTGGACCTGGCTCTGGCAATTCGCGCGGCGATGCAATCATCGGCAAATGATCGAAGCCGGGCGGCACCTGCAGGCGATTCTCGATTCGTCGATGTGTGAGTATCGCCGGCTGATGGTCGATGAGGCGCTCGAGTGCGAGTGGCGCGAAAACGGCTTGCTGTACGTGCTGCAATCCGAGCACGGCATGCGCGAGTTCGCGGAAAACGACCGGCTGCTCGGCGACGAATTCGGCGTGAAGGCCCGGCGGATCGAAGGGAACGATCTGCCGGCGTTCGATCCGGCACTCGCCGACGGCCTGGCGGGCGCTTTTCATTACGAAGGAGACGCCTCGGTTCGCCCCGACCTGTTGAACACGCGGTGGGCCGAGCGTTTGAAGACGCGGGGTGTGGAGTTCGTGGAACGGTGCGAGCTGCGGCACGTCGATAAGTCGGCCGGCCGGGTGCGGCGGCTCGTCACTTCGACGGGAGAGATCCCGGTCGAGCGGGTGGTGTTTGCGCTCGGGGCGTGGAGCCCGCAGTTCGAAAAGCAACTGGGATGCCGGATTCCGATCGAACCGGGCAAGGGATACTCGGTGACGACGGCGGAAACGGCGGCCAACCCCAAGTACCCGATGCTGTTTCCGGAACACCGCGTCGGTGTTTCTCCGTTCGAGAAAGGTTGCCGGCTGGGGTCGATCATGGAATTCGCCGGCTACGATACGTCGATTCCGCCCAGCCGGATCGAGCAACTGCACGCCGCCGCGAGGCATTATTTGAAAACGCCGATCTCCCCAGGCGGTGTGAGCTGGTACGGTTGGCGGCCGATGACGTGGGACAGCCTGCCGATCATCGGCCGAGTGCCGCACTTGTCGAACGCCTATCTCGCCACAGGGCACAACATGCTGGGGATGAGCTTGGCGACGGCGACCGGACGGCTGGTGGCGGAATTGGTCGAAGGGGTTCCAACGCATATCGACGCCGGGCCGTACTCGCCGGAGCGATTTTCGTGAGGACAGGCGCAGGACGGATTCACCATGAACAGGGCCGTCCCTCTTCAAGGCACGAGATCGGGGGCCATCGTTCTTGCCTTCGCGGATCGGTCATCGCGACTTGACTTCATTCCGATTCAGGCCGAACCGTCAACGAAGGTTGCGATACCAGCGGGCTAGGGTTTGCGGCGAAACGCCCAACCGGTGCGCCGCGAGGATGACCTGGTTCAGCATGGTCGTGCGCACGACCCCCCGTTTTTGCCAGCGGCGCGGCGAGGTGACGATCGCTTTCGGAACAATCGCAATCTGGCCGAGTTGTCGCAGCCGACGAACGAGTTCGACATCTTCCAGCAAAGGCCACTCCGGAAATCCGCCGACCCGATCGAACATCGTGCGGTTGAGAAACAAGGCCTGGTCACCGTACGGGCGTTGGAGCCGTTCGGAGCGCAAGTTTGCCGCGCATTCGATCATACGGTAAGCGACGCCCGGACCGTCGATCCCGAGGCGAAATGCTCCGCCGACCGTGCCGGGCTCCGCCAGTGTCCGACGAATCAGCACGTCGAATCCGGGCGGCAAATGCGTATCGGCATGAAGAAACAAGAAATGCTCCCCCAGGGCTGCGCTGGCGCCGGCGTTCATCTGCACGCCGCGGCCCGGAGTCGAATGCAGCACTCGCGCGCGATAGCCGTCGGCGATCGCGCAGGTGTCGTCTACGCTCCCTCCGTCAACCACGATCAACTCCAGATCGGCTTCACCCGCCAACGACGCCAGCGTTCGCGAAAGCTCCGCTTCCTCATTCAAGGTCGGAACGACGACCGAAATCATCCCACACATGATTTCCGTCGCTTCTTCACCGACGGTTCGCCGCCAGTGGATCAAATCGGCCGGCTCGTCGACGTCGGAGAGCGATTCGAGTCGGGCGACGCTGCGCCGCTCCCGCACCGCAACGGCCTGGGTCTGCGCTAGGACGTCGGCCGTCCCCCAGGGGATGTTTTGAAAAAGCCCGGGGCAAGGACTACGCAGGCCGATGAGATAATAGCCTCCGTCGAGCGCCGGCCCGAGAACGACGTCGTGTTCGCGCAACGCCTGGAAAGCGCGGGCGATTCGGCCGGCCGAGAGATCCGGACAATCGGTGCCGATCACGACCGTCGGTGGAAAGCCGGCGTGTGTTTCCAACGCCTGCAGGATTCGTCGTCCCAAATCCCCTTCGCATTGGGGACGATAGGTCGGTCCGTCGCCGAACAGCCCACGCATCGCCGGAGCATCGCCGCCCGCAAACCAGATCTCGACGGCCGCGTCGTGACTGCGTCGGAATTGTTCGACCTCGCGCAACGTGCGGGCCGTGAGCGATCGATGCACCGCGGCGGCGCGTTCGGCTCCGAGGGCGGGGATGAGCCTTGTTTTGGCTCGCCCCGCTTCCGGAAAACGTGTGAACACGAGTAATCGGACCGTCACCTCGTCGCTCCGCTCGTCTTGAATTCGATGCCGTGTTGAATTCGATACCGGGGTGCCTCGTTGATCGCGGTCACGTGCAGCCGTCCTACGCGGCCCGGCAAACAGGTGCGCCGCGCTAATTTACCGCGTCCACGACAGCCATTTGTGAAACAGCTTCTTAATTCCCGGAGTGAGTCGCGTTCGATTGTATTGATCGCCCAGTTTGCGGACGGCCTCCGCATGGGTCGGATACGGATGGATCGTCGAGCCGACTTGCTTGAGGCCGAGCCCGTGGGTCATGGCAAGAGTCAGCTCGCTGATCAGGTCGCCGGCATGCGAAGCGACGATCGTGGCGCCAATGATCTTGTCGGTCCCACGCTTCACATGCACTTTCACGAACCCCTCCTCATCACCGGCGAGAATCGCCCGATCGACGTCGTGAAACGGCTGAATGAACGTGTCGATCAGAAGTCCTTGCCGCTCCGCTTGGGATTCGTTGATCCCGACATGGGCGATTTCCGGCGACGTATACGTACACCAGGGAATCACGAGTCGGGATGCTCGCGCTCGCCCGAAGAACAGGGTGTTTTGAATGACGATTCGCGCCATGAAGTCGGCGGCATGGGTGAACTGATACGGCGAACAGATATCCCCGGCGGCGAATATTCGCGGGTTTGTCGTCCGCAGACGATCATCGACCTTAACTCCCTTCCGGTCGTAATCGACACCGACCGCCTCCAGGTTCAGGTGCTCGACATTCGGTGCACGCCCAACGGAGACGAGCAACTGATCGACAAGTTCGTCATACCGTTGACCGTGTGACTCGACGGTGAGACCGATTCCATTTTCATTTCTTACCTGGAGATCCTTGCCGCAGCAAAACAGGCGGACGCCGTCACCCACCATCGCTTTCTGAACGACCTCGGCCGCGTCCCGGTCTTCACGAGGCAAGATGCCGTGTTCGGCCTCGATGAGCAGCACCTCGGAACCGAGTTGGGCGAAGGCTTGGGCCATTTCACAGCCGATCGGCCCGGCGCCGATGATGCCCAAGCGGTGCGGTCGTTCGGTGAGGGAGAACAGCGTTTCGTTCGTGAGATAGTCGACCGATTGCAGGCCGGGAATCGGAGGAGCCGCCGCCCGGGCTCCGGTGGCGATGACGGCCCGTTTGAACCGTAACGTCGTTCCTTCGACGTCGATCGATTGCGAATCGAGAAACCGGCCTTGCCCAAAATAAACGTCGATGCCGAGGTCGCGAAACCGTTGCGCCGAGTCGTTCGGACTGATCCTCGCCCGTAGGCGACGCATCCGCCGCATCACGGCGCCGAAGTCAACGTCGGTTTCCTTCGGCAGATTGACGCCGAACTCGCGGGCTTTGTCGATCGCCGCCGCCATCCGGGCCGCAGCGATGAGTCCCTTGGAAGGGACACAGCCGACATTGAGGCAATCACCGCCCATCAGGTTCCGCTCGATCAGCGCGACCTTGGCGCCCAATCCGGCGGCACCGGCGGCCGTCACCAGGCCGGCCGTCCCGGCGCCGATAACGACGAGGTTGTAGCGTCCGGACGGTTGGGGGTTGGTCCAATCCGTCGGATGGACGTTGGATTGAAGTTGCCGATTGAATTCGTCCGGCGGTTCCAGTTGCGTCATTTCGAACATGGGTGTTGTCGACCGAATAGGCGATTCGCGACCATTCTCGGCTCGCTCTTGGTCGGTGCGTTTTAGTTCGAGCTTGTCTTCGATAGGGAACGCCGCGGTCGAAGCACGTTCACGACTTTCTTCACGACCAACGGAAAAAGCCCTAGTGCCTCATCCACTCTTAATCTTCGGGTACAGCCGCTTCAATTTTGTCCGGGCATCGTCGATTTTGAATTGCCAATCCACGCCGCGTTGTTTGGCATTCGTTTTGTCCGCCCAGCTCCCGATCT
>Ga0163153_10005145_pt1 | contig 15686 bp, 12 predicted proteins | sample OliLakLV19MP6IB1_FD_148629 | JGI IMG/M metagenome (GOLD analysis project Ga0163153, IMG submission 148629) | Freshwater microbial mat bacterial communities from Lake Vanda, McMurdo Dry Valleys, Antarctica - Oligotrophic Lake LV.19.MP6.IB-1 | ecosystem: Environmental > Aquatic > Freshwater >... | reverse complement strand
TCAACGCGACGCTTCGGCAGCCGCACGGCAAACGTGCTGCCCTGGCCCGGACTGCTCGACACTTCCAGGTCCGCCTGAAGGCGCAGCAGGACGTGCTTGACGATCGCAAGCCCGAGCCCGGTACCGCCAGTGGCGCGGGAGCGGCTGCGGTCGACGCGGTAGAAACGTTCCGTCAGCCGTGGCAGGTGCTCCGGCGCGATCCCGATGCCGGAGTCGGTGACGGCGAAGACACCGGTCCCGTCGGCATCCACCCGCCACGCCAGCGTGATGGTGCCGCCCTGCGGCGTGTACCGGATCGCGTTCGACACGAGGTTGCCGAAGGCGCTGGCGAGTTCGTCGCGGCTGCCGAGGATGGTGGCCGGCGCGCCAAGGTCGAGCGCGACGGCGTGCTGCCCCTGCGACAGCGCTTTCGCATCGGAGGACACCTGCAGCAGCAACGGAATCATCGCGAAGCGCTCGTCCGCCAGCGGGTTCTGCTCGCTTTCCAGCGCCGACAACGTCAGCAAGTCCTCCACCAGCCGCTGCATGCTGCCTGATTGTTCCTGCATCAGCTGCAGGAAGCGCGTGCGCTGGCGCTCGTCGAGATCCAGTTCCTGCAGTGTCTCCACGAAACCGCTGATCACCGTCAGCGGCGTCTTCAGTTCATGGGACACGTTGGCGATGAAGTCGCGGCGCATCCGCGCCACGGCCTCGATACGGGTGATGTCACGGCCGATCAACAATTTCTCAGCCACACCGAAGGGCACGATCTGGATCGACAGCGTCACGCCGGCGTCGCGCTGCGAATCGATCGTGATCGGTTCGGTGAAGTCGCCGATCTCGAGGTAGCGCACGAAGGAGGGCTGGCGCACGAGGTTGGCCAGCGGCGCACCGGCGTCCTGCGCAAGATCGAGACCGAGCAGCGCTTGCGCGCGCGCATTGGCCCACTTGATGCGATCGGCGGAGTCGAGCACCACCATGCCATCGGGAATGGCCTCGGCGGCACTCTGGAAGCGCTCGATCGTGTGCGACAGGTCGCGCTGGTACGCCACGCGCGTACGCGCGCGTCGATACAACGCCGTGAACGGCACGCGCCAAGGCCCTGCGCCTTCCGGCACCGGCGTCGGCAATGGCGCCGCGGCCCAGCGCGTCAGGCGCTCGAGATTCCACGCGTGAAAAACGAGGTAGGCGCCCCAGCCGATGGCCAGCAGCGCCAGCGCCGGAACGGGGCCTGCCACGGCCCACGCCAGCAAGGCCAGCACCAGGATGGCGGCGGGGGCGGCGAGAGCCAGCAGCATCGGCATGTACGCGGCGCGTAGGTCAGCGCGTCGCGGATTCCATCAGCGCGGTGCCGCCAGGCGGTACCCGCTGCCGCGCACGGTTTCGATCAGGCCGTCCTGGCCGAAGGGTTCGAGCGCCAGGCGCAACCGCCGAATGTGCACGTCCACCGTGCGCTCCTCGATGTAGACATGATCGCCCCATACCTGGTCGAGCAACTGCGTACGCGAATGCACGCGCTCAGGACGGGCGAGGAAGAAGCGCAGCAGCCGGTACTCGGTCGGGCCGATGTGCACCGGCTGTCCGTCCGCGGTGACGCGATGCGTCGACGGGTCGAGCTTCAACACGCCAGCCGACAGCGGCTCCTGCGCGGCCTCCGGCGCACGCCGTCGCAACACGGACTTGATGCGCGCCTTCAATTCGCGCGGCGAGAATGGCTTGGTGACGTAGTCGTCGACCCACGCTTCGAGCCCCGCCACGCGATCGGCTTCGTCGGTACGTGCGGTGACCATGATCACTGGCAATTCCTTGGTGCGCGCGTCGGCCCGCAGCAACTTGGCAAAGGCCAATCCGGAAAGACCCGGCAGCATCCAGTCGAGCAGCAGCAGGTCGGGCAGCGACTCCTTCAACATCTGCTGCGCGGTTTCGGCATCGGTAGCGGAACGCACTTCGTAACCGGCATCGACGAGATTGACTTTCAGCAATTCGAGGATGGCCGGCTCGTCCTCCACCACCATGATGGTCGGTGTCATTGTTGCCTCCCCACGCTTGCCGCTTGCGCGGCCGCGCTCACCGGGCGCACGTGCGTGGACGTGCTCATTCTTCCGCCACTTCGGCGCGGATCTGCTCGGCGGTGGCGTGCCGCACATCCTTGCCCTTGACGAGCTGCACGACGGCTTCGGCGATGTTCTTCGCGTGGTCGCCGATACGCTCGACCGACTTGGCGATGAACACGATCTCGAGCGCCGACGTGATGGTGCGAGGATCTTCCATCATGTAGCTGATCAACTGACGCATCGTGGCGGAGAACGCAGCGTCGAGTTCCTCGTCGAGATCGATCACCTGGGCCGCGGCCATCGCGTCGAGGCGCGCGAAGGCGTCGAGCGAAAGCTGCAACATGTTGCGCGCGCGCTCGGCGGACCGCGCAACGTCGAAGGCACGCATCTGCGCGAGGCGATGGTGCCCTGAGGTCTCCGTCGCCTTGTAGGCGATCTTCTTCGTTTCATCGCCGATGCGTTCGAGATCGTTGACGATCTTCGTGACCGTGAGGATCATCCGCAGGTCGATGGCCGCCGGTTGACGCTTGGCGATGATCTGGCTGCACTGCTGGTCCATGTCGATCTGCATCTGGTTGATCAGCTGCTCGTCGGCGCCCACCAGGTCGAGAAGCGCGCTGTTCTCCTCCGCCTCCAGCAGCGTGATCGCGCGCGACAACTGCGTTTCGGCCAGGCCGCCCATCGACAGCACGCCGCTGCGGATGGCCTCCATCTCGTTGTCGAACTGCTTGTGCGTATGGTCGTTCATTGCGTTCTCCGGGCTTGCGCCAGATCAGCCAAAGCGGCCGGTGATGTAATCCTCGGTTTCCTTGCGCTTGGGCTTCAGGAAGATCTGGTCGGTTTCGCCGAACTCGATCAACTCGCCCAGGTACATGTAGGCCGTGAAATCGGATACGCGCGCCGCCTGCTGCATGTTATGCGTGACGATCGCAATCGTGTAATCGACCTTCAATTCCGAGATCAGCTCCTCGATCTTGGCTGTCGAGATTGGGTCGAGCGCCGACGTTGGCTCGTCGAGCAGCAACACCTCCGGCTTGACCGATACGGCGCGGGCGATGCAAAGCCGCTGCTGCTGGCCACCGGACAGTGCCATGCCGTTCTGTTTCAGTTTGTCCTTGGCCTCATCCCACATGGCGGCCTTGGAAAGCGCCCACTCCACCCGCTCGTCCATTTCGCGTTGGCCGAGATTTTCGTAGAGTCGAACGCCAAACGCGATGTTGTCGTAGATCGACATCGGGAACGGTGTCGGCCTCTGGAAAACCATGCCGACTTTGGCGCGCAGCATGTTGAGATCGACGCCACTATCAAGAATGTTCTGGCCATTGAAATGAATCACTCCCGTGGCACGTTGCCCCGGATACAGCGAATACATCCGGTTCAACGTGCGCAGCAAAGTCGACTTGCCGCACCCCGAAGGCCCGATGAAAGCGGTGACGCGCTTCTCCGCGATTTCGAGGTTGATGTCCTTCAGGCCCTGAAACTTGCCGTAAAAGAAATTCAGATCCTTCGCGGTCATCTTGGGCGGAGAAAGCGGCATCGAGGCGACAGAGGCCGTGGGCCGGGTAAGCAGGGTCGTTTCAGTGTTCATTTCGCGCGTCCCTTAACGAACGGAGGCCTGCCGGAAAACCGTCCGGGCGAGAATGTTGAGAATCAAGACAGTCAGCGTGATCAGCAGTGCACCGGCCCACGCCAGCGACCGCCAATCGTCGAAGGGGCTGAGCGCGAACTGGAATATGACCACCGGCAGATTGGCCATCGGGGCGTTCATGTCCGTGCTCCAGAACTGGTTGTTGAGTGCAGTGAACAGCAACGGGGCAGTCTCTCCGGAAACTCTTGCAACGGCGAGGAGAATTCCTGTCATGACGCCGCCACGCACCGCCTTCAGCGTCACCATCAGGATCACCTTCCACATCGGCGCACCAAGTGCGACGGCCGCCTCCCGCAGGCTGCTCGGTACCAGCGAAAGCATGTTCTCCGTGGTGCGCACGACCACGGGAATGGCGATCAGCGCCAGAGCGAATGACCCGGCCCATCCGGAAAAATGCCCCACCTGCGCCACGTACACCGTATAGATAAAAAGCCCGATCACGATGGACGGCGCCGACAGCAGGATGTCGTTGATGAAGCGGGTCGCGCGCGCCACCCACTTGTCCTTGCCGAACTCCGCCAGGTAAATGCCGGCAAGTATGCCGATGGGCGTGCTGATGAAAGTAGCGACCAATACGATGACGAAGCTGCCGAAAATCGCGTTCATCAATCCGCCCGCGGAACCTGGCGGCGGCGTCATCTGCGTGAAAAGCGTGGGTCCCAGGGCCGAGAATCCCTTGCCAAACAGAACTGCCAGGATCCAGATCAGGAAGAACATGCCGAAGGCCATCGTGGCCAGGGACATCACCAGGTTGAAACGGTTGACGAAGAGACGCTTGCGATAGAGGTTGTTCATGCCGTATCTCCGTCAGGTCTTCTTGCCCTCGCCCTTCGCCAACTGAGCAATCAACAGGCGAGAAAGCGTGAGCACGATGAGTGTCAGGACGAAGAGCACCAGCCCGAGTGCGATCAGCGAGGCCCGATGGACCGGATCCGAAGCCTCATTGAACTCGTTGGCCAATGACGAAGCTATCGAGTTGCCGGGTTCGAACAGCGAAGCACTGATCTTGTAGGCATTGCCGATGACGAAGGTGACCGCCATGGTCTCGCCCAGTGCGCGCCCGAGGCCCAGCATGATACCGCCGATCACGCCGACCTTGGTGTAGGGCAGCACGACGTTCCAGACGACCTCCCAGGTCGTTGCGCCGATGCCGTAGGCGGATTCCTTCAGCACCGCCGGCACGATCTCGAATACGTCGCGCATCACCGAGGCGATGAAGGGGATGACCATGATGGACAGGATGATCCCGGCCGACAACATGCCAATGCCGCTCGGCGCGCCCTGAAACAACGGCCCCAAGATCCAGAGATCGCCGAAGACCCGCGTCAACATGGGCTGGATGTAATCGCCGAAGATCGGGGCGAAGACAAAGAGCCCCCACATGCCGTAGATGATGGAGGGGATAGCCGCCAGCAGTTCAACCGCAGTACCCAACGGCCGCTTGAGGACGGCGGGGCACATTTCGGTGAGGAACAGTGCAATGCCGAAACTGACGGGAACGCCGATCAACAGCGCGATACCGGACGTCACCAGCGTTCCGTAGATGGGCGCCAACGCGCCGAAATCGCTGGTGACCGGGTTCCACACATTCGTGACGAAAAACCCGAGGCCGAACTTCTCGAATGCAGGGATCGCGGTGTAGCCGAGCGCCAGAATGATTGCGACCAGCGTCAGCAGAACGAACAACGCGAAAAACATCGTGGTCCGCTCGAACAACCAGTCCTGCCATTGCCCTGCAGCCTGCTGCGGGCGGGGAGGACGGGTTTCGCGTTCGGTTCTGGATTCGGTCTGCCCAGGCATCGGCATGGTCGCGGTAGAACTCGCTCCCGACATGATATCCCCTAACGAAAGCCGGCCGCGAACGCAGGTTCGCGGCCGGATACCTGCAGAGTCCGATGCTCGACTACCGGACGGCGGAAGCTGCTGCGATCAGTTCCAGATCTTCTTGCCGGAAGCATCCATGACCTGCGACTTCCAGGCGTCCGCAATCTGCTTCACGAGGGGCTCCGGGATCGGAACATAGTCGAGGTCCGATGCCATGGCACCACCGTTCTTGAACGACCAGTCGAAGAACTTCATGACTTCCGCGGCGTTCTGTGGCTTGTCCTGCTTCGTATGCAACAGAATGAAGCTCGCGCCGGTGATCGGCCAGCTCTCCTTGCCCGGCTGGTCGGTCAGGATCGCGCCGAACCCGGGTGTTCCTTTCCAATCCGCAAGTGCAGCTGCGGCCTGAAAGGTCTTGTCGTCGGGGGCAACGAATGCCCCGTCGCGGTTCTGCAACTGCGCATAGGTCATCTTGTTCTTCTTGGCATACGCGAACTCGACGTAGCCAATGGAACCCTTGATGCGCTGTACATATGCGGCGACGCCTTCGTTACCTTTGCCGCCCACGCCTTCCGGCCATGCCACGGCCGCGGCAACACCGACCTTGGATTTCCACTCGGGGCTCACCTTCGACAGGTAGTCGGTAAACAGGAATGTGGTGCCGGACCCATCCGAACGCCGGACGACAGTGATCGGGTCGGCCGGAAGCTTGATCGAGGGATTCAAGTCCTGGATCGCCTTGTCGTTCCAACTCTTGATCTTGCCCAGGAAGATGTCGGCGAGCACCGGACCGGTCAGGCGAAGCGCACCCGGCGCAATGCCTTCGACGTTCAGGATCGGCACGACCCCGCCGATGATGGCCGGGAACTGCATGAGGCCGGACTTCTCGAGATCATCCGCCTTCAACGGCATATCGGACGCACCGAAATCCACGGTCTTGGCCTTGATCTGGGCGATGCCGCCGCCCGAACCGATGGATTGGTAGTTCATGCCGACGCCCGTCTTGGTCTTGTAGGCGTCAGCCCATTTCGCATAGATGGGAAAGGGGAACGTAGCCCCAGCGCCGGTGATGTCGGCGGCCTGCGCCTGCACGCCGAACACCAGCACGGTGGCGGCAAGAAAACCTCGTAACGTGGCTTTGCGGATCATGGATTATCCTTGGGAGATGGAGTTCAACATGCCGCATTTTGGAGAGCGCGTGTGACACGCCCGTGACAACGGCATGACTTTGGATGACAGTCTCGCCTGGACGTATTTTAGTCTTTTAATACAACATGTTAATTTTCCAACTCAGAATGCGTGGCGGATCCGGAAAGCCATGATGCACACGCCCGAGCCAACCCGGCGTCAGGTGGTGGCGTCGCCGTGATAGAGCCGCACCGTGTGCCTCGCGTCGGCGATGTGCGCCAACCGCGCCTCGACGATGGCCAATGCCTCGTCCCATTCGATTTCATCGAATTCGTTGGCGCCGCGCGCAGCGGCACGCGCACATGTAAACAGGTGCTGTAGTGCGTTTCCTGTCGCGACGTGCCTTCGCGCGGCAGGGGTCGATCCATGGGTGGGGGCATCATCGGAGCGTAGGACAACTCATGCTTGCATGGCGTCCACCTTCGCGCTGCGTGTTCATGCCGCGGACTCGATCAGCAGGCGCCGCTGCACCTTGCCGGACGGACCCTTCGGCAACTCGGCCACGAAGCGCAATTCCTTCGGTGCCTTGTAGCGACCGAGCGTGCGCAGGCAATGGGCGTGGAGTTCATCCGCGGTGCAGGACATGCCTGGCTTCAACACCACGCACGCGAGAATTTCCTGCCCGTACTCCGCGTCCGGGATGCCGACCGCCGCTGCTTCGAGCACCGCCGGATGTGCGAGCAACGCTTCGTCGATCTCGCGCGGCGCGATGTTCTCGCCGCCCTTGATGATCAGTTCCTTGAGTCGCCCCGTGATGAAGTAAAAACCGTCGGCATCGCGGTAGCCCAAGTCGCCCGTGCGCAACCATCCTTCCGCATCGCGCGCCTGCGCGGTCAGTTCCGGCGCGTTGAAGTAGCCTTGCATCACGGGCGCACCGCGAAGGCAGATCTCGCCGGCCTGGCCCGCCGGCAGTTCGCGGCCGTCCGGCGCGATCACGCGGGCTTCGACGGCAAGCGGCAGGCCGGGCGAGCCGATCCGGCGCGCCCCCGGATCGAGCGGATTGGTAAACGCCACGCTCGCGGTCTCGGTCAGCCCCATGGCCTCGATGATCGAGATTCCGAAGCGCTGCTCGAAGGCGCGGTGCTGCTCCGGCGGCAGCGGTGCGGACGCCGAGCGCGCGAAGCGTACGCCGCGACAGGCATCGCGCTGCGCCACGGACAGGTCCGCGCCATTGCACAGGTACGCGATCATCGTCGGCACGAGGTTGAGCCACGTGGGCCGGTGGCGCTCGACCAGCATCCACCATTGCGAGACCGAGAAGCGCCGCGGCACCACGATGCTGCCGCCCGACACCAGCGGCGCCACGGTCGCGATGCATTGGCCGTTGATGTGATAGAGCGGCAAGGCCGACAGCACGCGATCGGCCGACGCAAGGCCGTGCGCCTGCGCCACGGCGCGCCCCGCCGCGACCACATTGCGATGCGACAGCAGCACGCCCTTCGGTAGCCCGGTCGTGCCCGACGTGTACATCAGCAACGCCGGATCATCCGGTGCCACGGTGACCGGCGGCACAGTGGGTGTGGCCACCGGTGCGACGCCATCGGGTTCGGTAACGCGGACGCGCACGCCTGGCGGGGCCAGCGCCGCAACACGCGTTGCATGCTCGGGTGCCGCAAACACCACGCGCGTCCCGGAATGCGTCAACACATGTTGAAGCTGCGTATCCTGCGCCAGCAGGTTGATCGGCGAGACGACGTAGCCACCATGCATCGCGCCCAGAAAAACCTGCACTGCCGCGCAACCATTGGGCAGCATCGTCGACACCACGTCCCCGGGCACGACACCGAGGCTGGCCAGTTCGCCTGCGAGGCGATCGGCATCGCGCTGCAGATGCACATAGGTCGTGATGTCGCCGGTCTCGGGATCGACCAGGAAAGGCGCATCCGGTTGCGCGAGCGCCAGCGCTTCGATGACGGCGCGCAGCGTCGGCGGCAACGCGCCGTCACTCATCGCCGGCAGCGTCGTGGTACTTGCGGCGATAGGCGCCGAACAACTCGTCCTCGGTCGGCTCGCGGACCTGCCCGGGCGGAAGCGGCGCCACGACGCGCGTGATGTTGAGGAGATGCTTGTAGTTGAAATTGTCGGAGAGGCTGTTGCCGCCCCACGAACCGCAACCCATCGACAGGGAGAACGGCAGTGCGTTGTCGTAGCTGCCGCCGGTGGCAATGCAATGGGCCTGGTTGACGATGACGCGGCATACCGGCAGCGTCTCGCCAAGCCACTCCGCGCGCTCGGGCAGATTCGATTGCAAGCCCACCGAATGCCCGGCCCCTTCAAATTCCAGCACCTGCTGCGCCAGTGCCGCCGCGGCCGCGAAGTCCGCCGCCCGGTATACCGCCAGCACCGGCGACAACTTTTCGCCGGAGAACGGATGCCGTGCGCCCACGCCCGTCTGCGCCACCATCAGGAAGCGCGCGTTATGCAGCGCGGGCCGCGTCAGATTGGCCAGTCGCGCAATCTCGGCGGCGGGCTTGGCCACGACGGCCGGAGACAGCTTCCCGTCCGGGAACATTGCCGCCTGCAACTGCGCCGTTTCCTCGGGCGTCAGCAAAGCGCCGCGTTGCGCCGTCAGCGCCATCAGCATTTCATCGTAGACGCTGTCGACCATGACCAGACTGTTCTCGGACGAGCAACTGGTCGCATTGTCGAAGGTCTTGGATCGCGCGATCCGATCGGCCGCCGCCATGATGTCCGCGGTCTCGTCGACGATGACCACGACGTTGCCCACGCCCACGCCCAGGGCCGGCGTCCCGCTGCTATAGGCGGCGCGCACGTTGTTGCGCGAGCCCGTCGCCAGCACCACGTCGGCCTGCTGCATCAGTTCGCGCGTCATGCCGCGCGACACGGGTGCCGGCAACTGCTGCACCAGATCGCGCGGCGCGCCGACACGGTCGAGCTCGGCGTGCACGAACTGAAGCAGCAGCGTCAGTGTGGACTGGCCTTTGGGTGACGGCGCCAGGATGATCGCGTTGCGGCCCTTGAGCGCATTGATGATGTTGTTGGCAGGCGTGGCGCCGGGGTTGGTCGACGGCGTGATCGCCGCCACCACGCCCACGGGACGCGCGATCTCGATCAGGCCGCGCGCGGGATCGCGCGCGATGACGCCCACCGAACGCGCGCCCTTGAGGTCGCGCAGCAGGCCCATGGTCTTGCGGCGGTTCTTTGCGATCTTGTCGGCCACGTTGCCGAGCCCGGTAGCCGCCACTGCAAGCTCCGCCAGCGCACGATTGCGCTGCGGCGCGACGATGGCCCAGGCGGCGGCGGTGACGGCTTCGTCCACCGCCTGCTGGTCCCATTGCTCGTAGTCGCGCTGCGCGACGCGCGCGCGCGCAATCAGTCCCGCGACGAACTGCGCATCATCGAGCGCAGTGGTCTCGGCGACCTCCGGCCCGGGCTCCCGCATCGATGCTCTATTCAATTCACTCAGGCTTGATGTTGGCGGCACGGATTACATAGTCCCACTTGGCGAGCTCGTCCCGGATGATCTTGTCGAACTCGGCCTGCGTCGTCGGTGCGGCCTCCGCACCTTGCGCCAGTAATTTCTCCTTCACCTGCGGGTTCGCCAGCACCTGCGCGAATGCCGCCTGCAGCTTCGCTACTGCCGCCGGCGGGGTCCTGGCCGGCGCCAGCGCGCCGTACCACGAGTTGACCACGTAGTCCGGCACGCCCGACTCGAGGAACGTCGGCATGTCCGGCGCAGCCACGCTGCGTTTGTCGCTGGTGACGGCGATGGCCTTCAGGCGCCCGGACTTCACGTGCTGCCATGCCGCGGGCATCGACACGAACAGCATCTGCACCTGGCCGCCAATGGTGTCGGTGACGGCCGGGCCGCCACCCTTGTACGGCACGTGCACGATGTCGATGCCGGCCTTCAGCTTGAAGAGCTCACCGGCAATGTGTCCCGGCGAGCCGGTGCCCACCGATGCGTAGTTGAGCTTGCCCGGCTGCGCCTTGGCCAGCGCGATCAGTTCCTGCACGTTGTTGGCGGGCACGCTCGGATGCACGACGAGGATCTGCGGGATCATCGCCGCCAGGCTGATCGGCACGAAGTCCTTCTCAACGTCGAACGGCAGCTTGCTGTAGAGCTTGGGGTTGATCGTGTGCGACGACAGCGTGAAGAGGATGTGGTAGCCATCGGCCGGCGCCTTGGCCGCGATGTCGGTACCTACGTTGCCCGCGGCGCCCCCCTTGTTGTCGATGATGATGGGTTGGCCCAGCGCCGTGCCCAACGGTTCCGTCAGGATCCGCGCCACGACGTCAGTGCCCCCGGCCGGCGGATACGGCACGATGAAACGGATGGGCTTGTTCGGGTAGTCCTGCGCCGCCGCCACCGCGGCGACGCACACCAGCAGCATGCCCAACCCCCACGACCTTGCGCGTTGCAGTGCCATCGCGTGCTCCCTCCTTGCGGACTGCCACCACGGGACCGGGACGCGCGCGTAACCGCACGCGCCTTCGGCGTGTCGACCCGCGTCTACCGCGCCATCGTCGACTTGTACTTGGCGAGGTGCCGCACCGGCAGCGACAGCGCATCGCGGCGGAACGGGTCACCCAGCTCGGCCGTGACCATCATCTCGAGCACGGTGGTCTTGCCTTCCCTTTGCGCCGCGCATGCGGCCTGCAGCGCTGCGCCCACGTCACCGATCTTCTCGATGCGATGGCCTTCCGCGCCCATCGCGCGTGCCACGACCGCCCACGAAGGCTGCTTGTCGAGGTTGACGCCGATGAAGCGATTTTCGTAGAAGTCCACGTGGTTCTTCTTCTCAGCACCCCACTGCCCGTTGTTGAACACGATGGCTGTAACGGGAATGTTCTCGCGCACGCAGGTCTGCAGTTCGCCGAAGCTCATGCCCCACGCGCCGTCGCCCACATACGCGATTGCCGGACGGTCCGGCGCCGCCACCTTGGCGCCGATGATCGTCGGGAACGCATAGCCGCAATTGCCGAAGCTCATCGCGGCGAACATCGAGCGCGGCTGGTCGAAGCGCAGGTAGCTGTTCGACACCGAACAGATGTTACCGATGTCGGTTGAGACCATCGCACCGGCCGGCATCGCGCGTTCGAGCTCGCGCAGCATCTGCCGCGGATGCATGTGCGACGAATTCTTCGCAATCTCGAGCGACCACTGGTCCTTTTCGTGCGCCCAGCCATCGAGCTCGCTTTCCCACGACTTCTTCTCCGCCTGCATGTTCGCAAGCCGCTGCGCCTGGTTGGCATGACATGCCAGCGACTTGCCGGTGAGGCGCGCGAGCAGTGCGCGTGCTGCTGCTCCGGCATCACCGCAGATGCCCACCGAGATCTGCTTGACGAGGCCCAGCATCTTCGCGTCGGCGTCGATCTGGATGACCTTGGCGTTCTTCGGCCAGTAGTCGATGCCATGCTGCGGCAACGTGCCGAAGGGGCCGAGGCGCGTACCCAGCGCGAGCACGACGTCGGCCTTGCTGATCAGCTTCATCGCCGCCTTCGAGCCCTGGTACCCGAGCGGACCGACCCACAGCGGATGCCGCGACGGGAACGCATCGTTGTGCAGGTAGCTGCACGCCACCGGCGCCTGCAACAGCTCCGCCAGCGCGATGGCATCCGGTTGCGCATTGCCCATCACGATGCCGCCACCCGCCAGGATCACGGGGAACTTCGCCGAGGCCAGCAGCGACGCTGCCTCGTCGAGACTCTGCTCGCCGCCGGCGCCACGTTCGATGTTGATCGGCTGCGGAATCGCGCATTCGACATCGCCGTAGAAGAAATCGCGCGGGATGTTGAGCTGCGTGGGTCCCATCTCGAGCAACGCGCGGTCGAAGGCGCGGCCGGTCATTTCAGCCATGCGGGCACGGTTGTTCACGTGCGCCTGGAACTTGGTGATCTTGGAGAAGATCGGCAGTTGCTCGGTCTCCTGGAAGCCGCCGAGGCCGATGGTGCCCGAGCCCGTCTCCGGCGTGATGCACACGACCGGCGAGTGCGCCCAGTACGCCGCGGCGACCGACGTGACGAAATTGGTGATGCCGGGGCCGTTCTGCGCAATGCAAACGCCGGGCTGTCCGGACACGCGCGAGAAGCCGTCGGCCATGTGGCCGCCGCCCTGTTCGTGCGCCACGGAGATGAACCGGATGCCCGCCAGCGGGAACAGGTCGAGCGCATCCATGTACGCCGAGCCGACGATGCCGAAGACATTCTTGACGCCGTGCGCAACCAGCGTCTCCACAAAGGCTTCCGACGCGGTCATGCGCTGCGCGGCCGTCACGGTCTGCGGCAGATCAACGGGTTTGTTCATGGCAATGGGCTCCTCATCGCGGCCAACACGGTCCGGGGGACGAGTGTTCCACAATCGCGCGGTACGTTCAATACATGGATTGAAAATTTGGTTTGAAATATTTCATTTTTCGATATATCGTTACCGCGTGGCCACGAAGCTTGATCGGACTCCTCCGCTGCTGCGCGCGTTTGCGCTGCTTGAACACGTGGTGCATGCCGATGGCGCGGTATCGCTGCTCGAATTGACGGAACTGGCCGGCCTGCCCAAGCCCACCGTTTACCGGATGCTGAACGTGCTTGAGAACGCGGGGCTTCTGCAACGCGAACCGGAGGGACGGCGCGTCACCGCCGGACCGCGCCTCGCCCGCTTCGCGCTCGACGCGCTGCTGAGCGAGGCCGTGCGCGCGCCGCGCCATGCGATCCTGAAGCGGCTGGCCCAAGAAGTGGGCGAAACGGTGAACCTGACGATGCTCGATCGCGGCGAGGTGGTGTATCTCGATCGGGTCGAAACAGCATGGCCGCTGCGGATGACATTGGTGCCCGGCTCGCGCGTGCCGTTGCATTGCACGGCCAGCGGCAAGCTGCTGCTGGCCATGCTGTCGGCGGTAAGGCGCAAGCGCGTGATCGCCGAGATGACCTTCGAGCGCTTCACCGACAACACGATCGTCGACGCGAAGCACCTGGAGCGCGAACTGGCGGCGATCCGCAAGGCCGGCATGGCCACGGACAACGAGGAATACCTCGCCGGACTTGTGTGTGTTGCCGCGCCGGTCACGGCCGCGGGGCGCATCGTCGCGTGCGTCGCTGTGCACGCGCCCGTAGCGCGGATGCCGTTGGCGCGCGCGCTGCTGCATCTGCCCGCGTTGCACGTTGCCGCAACGGCGCTGGGCAAATCCTTCGAAACTTGAGGGCGACGGTTTGTTACGCCTGTAGGCGAGGCTTCAGCCTCGCGGGTTCAACGCGGCGACAAACCCGCGAGGCTAAAGCCTCGCCTACAGCCTCGCCTGCATGTTCGCGGCGGCGTCCGCCAGCATCATGTCGCTGGCCTTCTCCGCGATCATCACCACCGGCGCGTTGGTGTTGCCGGAGACTAACGTAGGCATGATCGAGCAGTCGACCACGCGCAATCCCGTCACACCACAGACACGCAACCGGTCGTCGACGACGGCCATGGGATCGGTCGCCGGCCCCATCTTGCACGTGCCGGACGGATGGAAGATCGTGGCGCCGTACTCGCGCGCGAAATGCAGGATCTCCTCATCCGTGCGCACGTTCGGACCGGGCCGCAATTCTTCGGCGACATAAGGCGCCACCGCCGCCGTTGCCGCCAGCGTGCGCGCGTACCTGATGGCCGCCACCGCGCACGCGCGGTCTTCTGGCGTGGACAGGTAGTACGGCTGCATGGCCGGTGCCACGAACGGGTCGGCGGATGTGATCCGCACATACCCGCGCGAGCCCGGCCGCAATTGGCACACGCTGAACGTGAAGCCCGGAAATGGATGTGGCTTCGCACCCGCCATGTCCGCCGACAGCGTGGCGAAGTGAAACTGGATGTCGGGCGTGGCCGCCCCGGGCACCACGCGCGTGAAGAGCCCGCCCTGATTGATGCCGACCGCCAGCGGCCCTCGTCGAGCGAACAGCCACTTCATCCCGATCACGCAGGAGCGCCACCACGAGTTGAGATCGTCGTTGGTGGTGATGGGCTTGGTGCAGCGGAAGAGAAGACGCAGTTGCAGATGGTCCTGCAGGTTCTCGCCCACGCCCGGCAGGTCGTGCACGACGGGAATGCCGAATTGCTGCAACAGCGATGCCGGACCCACGCCCGACAACTGCAACAGCTGCGGACTCTGCAACGCGCCCGCCGCCAGCATCACTTCCCGCCGCGCATGCACTGTATGCAGCACACCGTCCTGCCGAAATTCCACTCCGACCGCGCGCTTTCCTTCGAACACCACGCGCGTGGCCTGGGCGCCCGTGCGCACCTCGAGATTGGCGCGCCCTCGCGCCGGGCGCAGGTAGCCGACCGCGGTGCTGCAGCGCAGGCCGTTCTTCGTGAAGAGCTGGAAGTAGCCGACCCCTTCCTGGGCACCACCATTGAAGTCGTCGGTACGTGGCACGCCCAGCTGTCCCGCGCCGGCGATGATTGCCTCGATCAACTCGTGCCGCTCGCCGATGTCCGAGCAGGCGAGCGGTCCGTCCGCACCATGGGTGGCACTGGCACCTCGGACGTTGCCTTCACTGCGCACGAAGTAGGGCAGGACATCGCGCCAACCCCAGCCGGCATTGCCAGCATTGGCCCAGGCGTTGTAATCCTCGGGTTGCCCGCGCACGTAGATGAGCCCGTTGATCGACGACGATCCGCCCAGCACACGGCCGCGCGGCCAGTAGATGCGCCGGCCGAGCATTCCCGGATCGGGCTCGGTGTGAAAACCCCAGTTGTAGATCGGGTGGAACATCGTCTTGCCGTAGCCGATCGGGATGTGGATCCACACGTAGCGATCCGCCGGCCCAGCCTCAAGCATCAGCACCGAGTGCTTGCCGTCGGCAGTGAGCCGATTGGCGAGCACGCAACCCGCCGTGCCGCCGCCGACGATGATGTAGTCGAACGCAGTCATGGTCATGATCGTCGCGCACGCGCGCTTGTCAGCTTATCGAAAATTGAAATGTCAGCTGTGGTTGCCGTCGGTGTTGCGCGACTGATGCCGCGTTGCTCAGCCCAGCAATGTCACGGGATCCACCCACGC
>Ga0163153_10005143_pt1 | contig 15688 bp, 16 predicted proteins | sample OliLakLV19MP6IB1_FD_148629 | JGI IMG/M metagenome (GOLD analysis project Ga0163153, IMG submission 148629) | Freshwater microbial mat bacterial communities from Lake Vanda, McMurdo Dry Valleys, Antarctica - Oligotrophic Lake LV.19.MP6.IB-1 | ecosystem: Environmental > Aquatic > Freshwater >... | reverse complement strand
GTCGCCTTGAAGGCGGCCGCGAAGTCGTCGAATCGGGCCGACGAACCGGTTTCCGGCGTCACCCAGCGGGCGATGGCCGGCGGCGTCTCGATAATCCGAGCCGTCCCCCGAATTTCGGCCGTAACGAACCTCGAGGAAAAAACACGCGGGCCGGGCGGGGACCGTCTCGACCACTTGACCGTGCCGCGAAAGAACACGGCCGCCGCCGCGGCCGTCGATCAACTGCCGAAGCTGCGCGGCCTCTCAGGCGACGGTGATGATCTCGACGCCCGCGCGGCCGAGCTGCGTCGCCGGCGAGCCGCTCGCGAGGCTCGCATACGCGAGATTCAAAATAGAATCTCCGAACTGGAGGGGAAGAAGGCGACGGCGCGTCGGGAGCTGGAACGGATCGTCGCAGGCGCGCCCGGCATCAATCAGGCGTTGGACGAGTGGGCCAACCTGGCCGTCGATGCCCGCAACGAGGCGCAGGAGCAGGCGGTGATCACCGGACTCAGCTTGATTCTGGCCGACCAAAGCGATCTGAACGGAGGCTCGACCGTCAAGCAGGCGCAACTCGACGAGATCCAGAAAAAGGTTTTCCAAACGACCCAACCGCCGAAAGAACTTCTCGACGAGATGCCCAGGTTGCTGGCCGAAATCCGCGAAATCAACGGGGTGAACAAACTGTTGGATTTTCTCGAAAACTCCCTGACCGTTCGAGCGATGGCGAAGGCGGTGAGCAAGAAAAAATACGCCGAACTGCTCAAAGAAGTCGTGGGACTGTTCGTGAAGGACCCGCGGGCGAAAGCCGTGCTGGCCGACGTCGAACTGGTCACCGCGGTGGGCTATGCCTATACGGCCGGACATTTCGCACGGGCCGAAGTCGACCGGCTCAACGAGTTCACGATTCAGCAATTGGAGCAAGTGCGGATCTACGGCGGCATGCTGCGAGATTGTACGGATGAAATCAATGAGTTGAAACGGAAACTGAGGTCGCTGTAACGAGACGAACCTGTGCTGAGGGAGAGAGAGCCGACCGGCGAAACGCCTCGACACGTCGTTCGCCGGCGGCGGACTCCGCCGAATCTCGTCGCCCAGCGAGGCGGTCGAACCGGGAGCCTTCCTCTCGGAACGCCAGTTGGCCGCCCGGCACAACTCGTCGATGCGGCGAGTTTCGGACATCGATCGTAAAACCGGATCAGCCTCGCTCGTAAAGTATTCTCATAGAGGATCGTCGCGGCGATGCAGGCGGATCCGCTGCGCGGCGGAAAGAGTTCTTGGATGACGTGCGTCCGGCCGTCGTCGCAGTGTGGACAGCGGGGAGCGCGTAGTTCGACGTCGCAGTACGGCGACGCCTCGCCGGTGATCGACGTCGATTCGTCGAGCGCCACGGCGATCGGTACGTGCAGCAGACGACGACATTGTTCCCACTTGGCGGCGCGAAAGCGATTCGCCATGAATCCCGGCTTCTCGATCGCCGCATGACGTTCGGCGATCTTCATCACTTTGTCGCTACGCTCGGTGCTCGTCAGTTCTTCGTCCTGAATGACGTCGAGGTATTCGATCCGCGGATCTTAGACGGGCCGCTCCGGACTCGAATCTCGACGTTGACGTATCGTTCGGTGTAGTGGTTATTGTTCTTGACCTTGACTTCGACGGGATACCAGACGTTTTGCTGCAAACCCTTGTCGAGGAAACTGACGTCGACGACTTCGGCCCACGATGGGAATCTCAGACGGATGGGCACCGATGCACGCTTTACCGGCCGCCAATGTGCTCAGCCGCACACTTTATCGCGGCATCCGGGGAAACATCGGCGGAAGAGCAGGCGATGAATTACGGCTTCAGTGATGGCGACACGGCGGAAAGTCTGGGCGCGATTAACGCGATTGGCGAGCATCGCACCAGCGCCAGCGTGAACGGACCCCACGGTCTGCCGATCGACGTGGCCGTGACGGCGGCCGGCGACGAGCCGTCGAGTATCGCCCGATTTACGGTATGCACTCCCGAGGGCGAAGTCATTCGCCTGACATCGATTGCGGATATTTCCATCGTGGAGGAGCCGGCGGCCATTCTGCATCATAACGGGCGACGTGTCGTGTTCGTCACGGGGCGTTTTGCAGGTGGTGATCGAGCCGGAACGACTCGCGAAATCGAAGCGTATTGCCGCACCATTCGGCTCTCGGAGGGGCTGACGGTCGAAACGGTGACGAACGATTGAACCGTCGCGCCGTTCGTGATCGAGTCGATACGACAATTACCGTCGCTGCGATGGTCGCAACCACGGATCGCGAAGGACTAGGGATCGACCGCGGCGCGGTGGCACTTGGGAGCCGGCCCTCTCCCAATCGGCGACGCTCGTCAACGGCGCGCGATGCCGCACACCGGATGAGGAACGGCGCGCCGTTGTGACACGTTCGGATCGATAAAAGGGTGTACCGGCAGTGACACGGGCAGGATCGACGCCAAGGGTCTGGTGATCGGTAGTCGTTACACAGATCGGCGCGTTAACGCATCCGAATCCATGGAAAGTCACGGTAAGCGACGAACGAACCCCGCGACAGCCGGCCGAACCGTTCGGCGTTAGAAGACGAGCACCCCTTCATTCCGATCGGTTTTTGGGGAGCGGCATCGAACGTGCAGACGATCGTGCCCGCGAGTTTTGCCGCATCGGGTCACCTCCTGCCAAACGGACGAGCAACATGGCGAATCAACAGTCTCCTGTATCGAGCAGCGAATCCCTTGTCTTGCCGGAAATCGAAGGGGCGCCGGTACGGCAGCCGCCAAAAACCCCCGATGGCGCGCAGCGGTATCGCTTGGTTGCCGACGATATCCGCATGATCTTCGCCCGTACCTCGTACCCTGCCATTCGTCGCCTGCAATGGGAGTGTGACGGAGAATCGCTCGTTCTGGAGGGGGCGCTATCGAGCTATTATCTGAAGCAACTCGTGCGCTCCGCGGTATTCAAAATCGCCGGTATTCGAAGTGTCGTCGACCGCATTGAGGTTTGCCAAGCAACCCGGTAAAGAACGATTCGGCGGAGCGGCAGCGAATCACTCTCGGATTCGCCGTGAGCAATCACCGAGCCGTGATCCTGCGCCGTCCCGAATATGGGGCGCGGTCGCGCAAGAAAAAGAGATCCGAATCTGAGGGGATGAGCCGCTCGAACCCCAGTTACGCCAAGTCGTCACCGACGTTCAAACCCTGCGCTCAGGGCTGGTTGGCCGATTGGATGCCGTACCGCTCGAGCATGCGATAGAGGCTGCGGCGGTTGACCCCCAGGGCCCGTGCAGCCCGTGCCTTGTTGCCTCGCTCGCGCTTGAGAACTTCCAGGACGTGGCTTCGCTGCAGGGCCGCCAGTTCGTCGGAGATCGGCGCCTCGCTCGCCGCTTGGCCCCCTTCAGCCGTCGCTTCGGCTTCCCGCACGATATCTTGCGGCAGGTCGTCCAGAAGCACCATGTGGTCGTCGGCCAAGATTTTGGCTCGTTCAAGCGTATTGATGAGTTGCCGAACGTTTCCGGGCCAACGATAACGCTCGAGCGCCGTCAGCGCCTCGGGCTCGATTTTCCATTCGCTTCCCAGGAAGTGTTGAACGAGAAGCGGAATATCGCCCGCCCGCTCGCGCAAGGTGGGCAAGTTGAGGGCCAGCACGTTGATCCGATAGAACAAATCTTCGCGAAACCGTCCGGCTTTCACTTCTTCGGCCATATTTCGATTCGTCGCCGCCAACAAACGGACGTCGACATGTCGTTCCTTGATCGAACCGATCCGCCGCATGGAGCCGTCTTCCAGGACGCGGAGCAATTTCGCCTGGAGCGAGCCGGGCATCTCGCCGATCTCGTCGATAAACAGCGTGCCGTGATCCGCCATTTCGAAGAAGCCGGGCTTCGCCGCGACGGCTCCGGTGAAGGACCCTTTTTCGTGCCCGAACAGTTCGCTTTCCAACAGGGTTTCCGTCAAAGCGGCGCAGTTGATCGTGACAAGAGGCTGAGCTGCCCGCGAGCTTCGGCGGTGCAACGCCCGGGCGACCAGCTCTTTGCCCGTTCCGCTTTCGCCCTGGATGAGAATCGCCTTGTCGGTCGGGCCGGCCCGTTCGATCAATCGCCAGACTTCTTTCAAGGCGGGCGAGTGCCCGATCATCTCCGCTTGCGGTAGCGAGCGATTCAGGACCGCTTTAAGTTGCGCGTTCTCTTGGGCCAGACGGCGCCGGTCGATCGCCTTGTCGACGACCGCGTCGAACTCGGTCATCGAGCAGGGCTTCGTCAGATAATCGAAAGCCCCCAATTTCATGGCTTTGACGGCCGTCTCGACCGTGGCACCTCCGGTGAGCATGATGACTTCGCATTCGGCGTCGGCCCCCTTGAGCTTTTCAAGCAGTTCCAGGCCCGAGAGATTCGGCATCATCAGGTCGGTGATGACGGCCGCGAACTGACGACGCTCGAGTTCGGCCAATGCGGCCAGGCCGTCGGCGACGTCGCGAACTCGAAAGCCGCGGCGCCGGAGCCGTGCGACCATAGTTTCCCGGAACTCGTCGTCGTCGTCGACGACAAGCAATTCGATCGATTCGGCCATGAAATTCGCCGCTGTTGGTTATCCGACGGCTACTCGAGGCGTCGGCGGAATTTGGGACTCGAGGCGATCTCCGTTCATCCGTTCGGAAACCCGACGCGGAAGCGTGATCGTGAAGGCGGCGCCGTTGGTCGGAGCGCTTTCGAGCAAAATCGTGCCGCCATGCGCCTCGACGATGCGGCTGACGATCGCCAATCCGAGCCCCGTCCCCTTCGGCTTCGTCGTGTAAAACGGGGCGAAAGCCCGCTTGGCCTGGTCGGGCGTCAGGCCGGGGCCGTTATCACGAACGGTTATTTGAACGGCAGGTCGATCTTGCAGTTCGCAGTCTCGGCATTCTACTTCGATCCGCGCGGCATTGCGACACGCCGCGACGGCGTTCTCGAACAGGTTTCGGAAAACCTGGTCGAGGCGAAAGGCGTCGACCTCGCATTTCAGGTCGACTTCGGCGACGTTCTCGACGAGCGACGAGGGATGCTCGGGATTGTGAGTGGTCGTGAGGCTCTTCCAGGTTTGTCGCCAGATCGACGCTAGATCCCAGCGGTCTCGGTCGAGCTCAATCGGAGCGGCATAGTTTCGGACCTCTTCGTGCAGACGGCGGAGGTCGCCGCTCGCTTTTTTCAATCGCTCGATCAGTGCCAGGGCCGAGGGGACGTTTTCGACCTCCAACTCAAGCATTTCCAGGACGGCATTGCCGCGGGCCAGAATATTTCCACTCTCGTGGGTCAGAACGGTCATCATCTGCCCGATCCCCGCCAGACGCTCCGATTGCAGGAGCTTATTTTCGATTTCCCGCAACCGCAGCGCCCGTTCAATGGTCTCCCGCAGGAGGTCGACGTTGACGGGCTTCAGAAGGTAGTCCGCGGCCCCCCCGCGGAGAGCGGCGATCGTCCCCTGCAAATCGGCCGATCCGGTAATGACGATGACGGCCGTGTGGGGCGCCGCGGCCCGGATTCGGGGCAGGTAATCGTCGGCCGTTCCGTCGGGCAGCTTTCGGTCGAGGAGGATTACGGCGTAGTTCGACCAGTCGCCATGTTCCAAGGCTTCTTGAAACGACATCGCCCCGACGACATCGTAGCCGTCCAATTCGAGGATGTCACAAAGATTGGAAAGGGCATCCCGGTCGTCTTCGATGACGAGAATTCTACGATCCATAGGCACATTCCCTGCGACGCGAACTTTCTGCGATCTACGCGATGCCCGCACTTCATGTCAGGCCGATCCCTATCAATCTAGCTCTCGGCAAGTCGGCATTCAACGTGGGCCGAGAGCGATTCACCTGCAAAAACCCGCCTAAACGGCCGTAATGTCGCTTCACTTGCCGGAATGAAGACGAAATTCCGAGGCCGAGTCACGCCGTCGCCGTCCGGCCTGTTTGTCAAGGTGTCGTCGCCACGTAACGACCTGAGCGGAATCGCTCAATTCATGCGGAATCGCCCGCATTTTCCTGTGTGGCCGTCGATCGTGATCGAACCGTTGCCGTGAAACTCCGGTATTTCACGAGTAGCCGATGAAATCCGCCGGAGAGCAACGAGCCGGCATTCGGTTCGCGTTATCCCGATCGTAACAAACTCTCTTAGGAGCCAAAAACATGAGCGCCGTTTCTCACGCCGCAATGCACCAGGATCATCGGGATTGGCAGTCGGAAAACGCGCTGTGGCGCGACCAATTGCGGGAATGGGAACAGCAGACGGCCAAGGCGGTCGAGGATCTGGAGTCGATTAAAGCGGCGCTTGTCCGACACACCGAGATTCTGAGTCGTCACGCGGCGGCCGTGCGGCTCTACGAACAAAAGAGCGCGGAACACGAGCACCAGATCGTCGCCGCCGTTTCCGGGAGCACTCCCGATCTTCCGATCCACACGGACGGCAAGCATTTCGAGGAGATCGCCGACCACCACCAAGTGCGCCTTCGTCACGAAGCATTGAAACGCCATCACCACGAACTCATGGCTCGCTTCAGCTTGCTGGTTCAAACGATGAAGGTGGAGCCGTAATCGGGCCGGAAGGTCGTCGCTTTTTCCTCGTCTCGATCGCCTATCCATTACTGAGGATTCTATGAACCAATTCCGCATTTGCGCGTCCGGGACGCTCGCCGCTCTTTCGGTGACGATTTTGGTAACGTTGGCCGCCTGGCTGGCACGGCCAAGTCAAGCGGAGGATAAACCCAAGGCCGAAGACGAAGTCAGCGTTTGGATGAAGAAGAAGACTCAGTATTCTCACCAAGTCTTCGACGGCCTGGCGACGGGAGACTTCGAGAAGATCCGAGAGGGGGCCGAACGTCTGCGTGTTTTCAACCGGGTCGAAACGTTCGCCCGCGGACGGACATCGAGCTATCGAAGGCAATTAGAAAACTTTGACGACGCGAGCGAAGAGATCGTTCGCCAAGCGACGGCGCGCAACCTGGAAGGGGCCACGTTGGCGTTCACCCAGATGACCTATGCCTGCGTGAATTGCCATAAGCAACTGCGGCAACCCTAGCGTCAGGTATTGCCATGAACGTCGACTTACAGTCCGAGTATCTCGGCTTGACGCTGAGAAGTCCGGTGATCGTTTCGTCTTGCCCGCTGACCGGCGAACTCGACGTGCTTCGACGGCTGGAGGACATGGGGGCGGCCGCCGCCGTATTGCCGTCGTTGTTCGCCGAGCAGATCGGCCGGCCGGGCGGCGTCAAGGAGCCGGAATACTCGTTCACCACCGATCCGTTGGGCCAAAGCCTGAACTGGTTCCGAGAGTTGAAGCACTACAACCGCGGCCCGGACGCCTATCTGCGCCATATCGAAGCGGCCAAGAAATCGGTATCCATTCCGATCGTCGGCAGCATCAACGGTACCCAACCGGGCGACTGGATCCGCTACGCCCGCTTGATGGAACAAGCCGGGGCGGACGCGCTGGAGGCGAATCTCTACTCGGTGATCACCGACCAGGACTTGACGGCCGAGCAGGTGGAATCGCGCTACGTCGAGATCGTCGCCGAGATTCGGAAGCAGATCTCGATTCCCTTGGCGGTGAAACTGAGCCCGTCGTTCACGGCGCTACCCAACTTGGCGCGACGGTTGGTCGCGGCCGGTGCCAACGGTTTGGTCTTATTCAATCGATTCATGCAGCCGGACGTCGACCTGGACAACTTGAAGGTCGCCCCCCGGCTCGTCTTGAGCTCGATCGAAGAGGCCCGCTTGCCGTTGCGCTGGATTGCGATTCTGTACGGTCGGCTGAAGGCTTCTCTGGCGGCGACCGGTGGAATCGATTTTCCGGACGGCGTGCTGAAGGCGCTGTTGGTCGGTGCCGACGCGGTGGAGATCGCCTCGGCCCTCTATCGCCACGGCGTCGAGCATGTTCGGCCGTTGCTCGACGGAATCGCCTATTGGATGGAGACCAACGACTTCGGCTCGGTCGCCAAGATGAAGGGCGTGCTGAGTCAACAACGCTGCCCCGATCCGGCGGCGTTTGAGCGCGCCAATTATACGAAGGCGATCTCTTCGTTCGGCGGCGGTCCTGCGTAGACGTCGGACGCGGGATCGGACTGCATCATCGGAGCGTCCTAGCGGCCCGACACCACAAGTGCGCGGTTCCATCACAGGGTGAGCGTTCTCGAGGCTTGATGACGGTGTGCTCATATTCGACGGGGTTGTTCCGAACTACTATCTGAAGCAGATTGTTCGCTCGGCGGTCATGAAGGTCGCTGCAATACGTCAGATCGTCGACCAAATGGAGGTCTGCGATGCGACCGCTGACGGGGGCGATTCGGCGCAACGCCAACCTGATTGACGACCGCGCGTAAGAAAGGCGTTCTCGTGTATTGGCTGACGCCGGGTATTTTGGTCTTCCTGACGCCGATCGGCTTCGCAGCCGAGGCGTTTTCGGCCGATTCGCAGACGACCATCGTCGAGATCTACGTGCGAAACGACTCGGAGAGTTGCCGGCAGGCCGTCGCGGCGGCGCGCGATGTGGAAAAGGCCCGAGATGGGCTCAAGCTCGTCATTCGCGACGTTATGGCGGATCAGGAGTCGCTGCGGAGCTATTGGCGACTGGCGACGCGAGATCGTATCGCCAAACCCGTCATGCCCGGCGTGTCGTGCGGCGTTCAGTTTCGCGTCGGCTTTTCGGACGCCGCCGCGTTCCGCTCCGAACTCGAGGAAATGCTGACGATCCGGGTGTATACCCGCGAAGGGTGTCTCCATTGCCGCGACGCCAAGCGTTTCTTGGCCGAGTTGGCGACGCGCCGCCCGGCGCTGCGTGTGACGATCTATGACGTCGTGCGCGATCCGGAAGCCCGTCGCCGTATGGAAGAAATCGCCGCGATTCACTCCCAGGCCGTTACCGGCCTTCCGGTAATCGCCGCGGCCGGACGGCTCATCGTCGGCTATCAATCCGATGCGATTACCGGAAAGCGGATCGAAGCGTTATTCGCCGCATCGACGCCGGGCGCGGCCGACGGAATCCGCAAAAACGCGGCGACCGCACCGCGAGCGGGTGGGCAATCGGCGGTCTTCACTGACCCGAAAGTCGAGTTCGCCGCACGGTCAACCTGGCCCGCGGGCCTCATTTTGCAGGTCGGCGCGCCTTCGGACGACGACCTGCCGCCGCCCCCTCCGACCGATCTCGCGCCCGCTCTGCCGACGGGTCCGGGTGCTCCGTCGGCGCCTTTCGAGCCCGCTGAGCCGTCCGCCGAACTGATCGAGCTTCCCTACTTCGGCGTCGTTCACCTGCGCGATTGGGGACTCCCCCTCTTCACGTTGCTAGTCGGCCTGGTCGACGGGTTCAATCCGTGTGCAATGTGGGTGCTCGTGTTTCTCTTGTCGGTCTTGGTTAACGTGCGAAGCCGAGCACGAATTCTGGCTATCGCCGGTACGTTCGTCCTGGTCAGCGGACTGGCGTACTTCGCCTTCATGGCCGCCTGGCTCAATATCTTCGTCTTGATCGGATTCACCCGTCCTCTGCAGGTCGTCCTGGGATGCGTTGCGCTGGGAATCGGCGCATTGAACATCAAAGACTTCCTCGCTTTTCACCGCGGCCCGTCGCTCTCGATCCCCGAATCCGCCAAACCCGGAATCTACGGACGTGTTCGGTCGATCGTTTCAGCTCGTTCCTTGCCGGCGGCCGTTTCCGCGGCCGTCGTATTGGCGATCCTGGTGAATACCGTCGAACTGCTCTGTACGGCGGGGCTTCCCGCCCTATACGGCGAGATCCTCACGCTGCAGCGGCTTCCATGGTGGGAAAACTATGCGTACCTCGGGCTGTACATCGCGGCCTACATGTTCGACGACACGCTGTTATTGACGGCGTTTGTCGTCACCCTTTCGCGTCGCAAGCTGCAGGAGCGGCATGGCCGCGTTCTGAAGCTTCTCAGCGGCGTCGTCATCCTGCTGCTCGGGGCCGCGATGATCTTCAAGCCCCACTGGCTGCATTTCTCGAACTGAGCATGCTCCCCGGAATTCGCCGCCGGGAGACGGAAGCCGTGACCGTGCCGAATCGCCCACTTTCGTGCCAAAACGAGCGAACCGGACTAGGGGCACGGTGACGACGGGCCACGGTGTGAAAGGTTTTTTAGGAAACACCGCGTTTCGGTCGCAATCAGGTCGTTGGCCGACGGCCGGCATCCGATTCGCATTACCGCGATCCGACGCTCTCCGGCTTAAAAATGTGAAACAATAGGGGTCGGTGCGACATGAAATTCAAGACGATTCTCTTCCCCTGCGATTTCTCGACCTCGGAGACGGCTGCGTTCGAATATGCGGCCGACCTGGCTCGCGACTGCGACGCGAAGCTCTTGATCGCGCACGCCCGAGAACCCGCCCCGATCTACGCCGAGGGACCGTTCTACACCGGGATTCCGCAGCCTGATTACGAAGCCGTTCAACAAATGCTGGCGAAAGTCCAGCCGACTTCGCCCGGCGTGCGATTCGAACATCGCTTGCTCTCCGGCGACCCGGCTCCGGCCGTGGCCGAACTGGCCCGTCGCGAACAGGTCGACCTCATCGTGATGAGCAGCCACGGTCGTAGCGGTTGGGGTCGTTTGTTGATGGGCAGCGTCGCCGAAGGCGTCATGCGCGAGGCCCCTTGCCCCATATTAATCGTCAAGCCGCGATGCAAGTTGCGAAGTGAAGCACCTGCGAGGGCCGTTGCGAAGTAGGGCCGGCCGACGTCCGGCCGCAGGGGTGCGCGCATGATCGTTTCCAGGGTACCGCAAGAGTTCTACGCCGATCCCGCGATCCGATCGCGGCTCGTGGAATTTCTTGGAGGTCGGTCGCTTTCGACGGCGACAACTGTCTTCGTAGTCACGTCCGACGGTGATTGGGATCGACCGCGACCGACCGGGGACTTGGTGCAATGCCTTGAGGAGGGCGCGGAAGTCGCACGCTCTCTCTGGGATCGCGAGTCGATGATCGCGCATCTGGACATCGAATACGTCAATTTTGATCATGCAATGGCACCTTACTTTGAGCCGGAGCGCATATTTGACATTCAACGTCCCGTAGTGCGGGCCATCCAGGAATTCCTTTTGACGTACGGGATTTCTCCTTTGCACCTGCTCAGCGGACGAGGTCATCATTTTGTATGGAGGGTACGTCGCGACGGAAAGGCCTTCTCGTTACTCTCTCGTCTCGGGCGTACTCCGCAATCATTGGATACGCGGTACTTGCTACCTCAATCGCCGGAGAGCGAGGTTGTCGGACTAAAACTCGGTTCGGCGTTCGCCGGGCTGGGGCAAGTGTTGGAGTTCGTCACACATAACGTCTTGAATGCCGTTGACGGTCACTGCGAACTTCCTGTCGAAGTGACGGCTGTAGAGGCCGGACCTCGCAGTCGTGGGCGTGAGATAATTTCAATCGATCTCTCCGAGTACGGCGATCCGTTGTACACCCGAAGTATTCGGATGCCCTTCGGGGTGTATCTTAAGGCGCAACACCAAGGTAAGCACATGGGCGAGACGCTTACCGAGTCACTCCCCATCTTGTTCATGATTCCACTTCATGAGATGGACGATCGGCAAGGGTTGCTAGTTAGGCGCGACATGGGTGAGACCATGAAACTCGCTCGGCGCGCCTCGGTACAAATCCCGGAACAAACCGACGGCATGGTGAGTCTTGTAGCGGAATACGAATGTTCGGCACTCGCACGATTTCACCGATACTTCTACGAAGCCGATCATGACTTACCGGAGGATTGGCCCCGAACCTACGATCAAACTCGACTGGACTTATTACCGTTGTGCGCTCGGCGGATTCTTCAGGAGCCCAATGACCTACTGCTCAAACCGGCCGCAGTCCAACATATAGTTCGAGTGCTGATGGGGGTGGGCTGGCATCCGCGGCATATTGCAGGCCTCATCCGCTCGAAGTTCGAACGCGATCACGGCTGGGGCGATCGCTGGCATCGGTACGACGCCGCGACCCGAGCAGACTTCTATACGCGGTTGTTTGCAGGGTTGCTGGTCGGCGGGAAGGATCCTTTGATCGACTTCAATTGTCGCTCGACTCAGGAGAAGGGTTATTGCCCGCAAGGTGAGTGTCACGACAACTTGGAAAACCTCCACGGCAGCCTCTGTTCGACGGTGGCTAAGTTAGAACACCTGATTACTCCTCACATGGAGCGACGACCATGAGTGATTGGCCGATAGGTCTCTCGACGGGCTGTTTTTATAAGACGCCGATCACCGAATGTCTTGAACCAATACGGAGAGCAGGGTTCAGCCTCATCGAGATCTGTTCGTTCCCGGCGCACTTGGACTATCACGACGTAAGTGCGGTGGATCGGGCGGCCGTTCTTATCCGGGAACTTCAACTCGAACCCTATTCGTTTCACGCACCGTTCGCGGATCATATTGACATCACGTCTCTGGACGTCGACCGCCGCAACTCGTCGATCCAGGAGATGCTTCAAGCTACGGAAGCGACCGCGGCGCTCGGGGCTCGTTTTCTTGTCATTCATCCGGGGCCGGAGAAACACGGATTCCCCGACGACGAGCGATGGCGTCGGATGACGAATGCGGCCGATGCGCTTGATCGCGTCTCTCGCCGCTGCCGTGAACTGGGCGTGAGGCTGGTGCTGGAGAACATGTTGCCCCACTTGTTTTTCGGCCACACGCGCGACGTGCTTTGGATTCTCGGAGCGCTCGAAACAGTCGATGTCGGTATCTGCCTGGATACCGGTCATGCCTACCTGTCGGGTGACCTGAGCACGGTCGTGCATAAACTATCCGGACACTTGTGGATGGTCCATGCGAGTGATAACCGTGGCCGCTATGACGATCATCTTCCACCCGGCGAAGGGAATATTGCGTGGGCTGAACTAAGCCGACAACTTCGTCGTCGACATTTTGAAGGTACGTGGATTCTGGAGCTTGCCGGGGATGGCGATGCGCAGACGACTCTCGAACGTGCCGGCAACGCTAGACGGTTCCTCCGGGAGGTGAATGGGGAGAAGAATCCGAAGGGCTGAAGTCACCGACGGAGCGGTCACACATGCCGTGTTGAAGGAATCCGAGGGGCGGGCGGCTACATCAGCACTCCATCAGCTGGCGACTCCCAAAATGCGGGCCGAGCATTTGCAGCGCATCGAGCGGCAGATTTCCACGGCCGACGGCGTGATCACGGACTTGAACGATTTCATCCGCCTCCCGATTCCGTTGCTTGAGCGAATATCCATCGAGCAATGTTGGCGCGACGTCTTGAAAAATACTCCGCTTCCCCAAGTCGTCGAGGTTCGAATCGACGTTCAGTAATTAGTTCCCGATCTGTTGGGAGACGCCGCACAGCTGAACATCGGGTGTTAGGAAACCCGATCTGCAACGTGCGTGATGCCATGCCGTCCGGCGGTCGACCGACGTTTATCGGCAAATAAAATCGACGGCGATCAGGTGGAAATTCGGATCGTGGACACGGGAGTCGGCATCAAGCCGGAGGACCTCGACCGCGTGATGGAACCTCTCTATTCGAGCAAGGCCCGCGGCATCGGCGTGGGGGCTTGAAATTACGCGCGCCATCGTCGAGAAACACCAGGGACGGCTGCGCGTTTCGAGCGAAACCGGCCGTCCAACGGAGTTCGTCGTGATACTTCCCGCGGCGCAAGACGCCGAAGCTTGATCGGAGAAGCTGCAAGCCATGGCGGCCCATCTGCCCCAATTGCTGCTGGTCGATGACGAGGTCGACGCCTGTCAAAACCTGTCGGACATTCTCACCGATATGGGCTACGCCGTAGATATCGCCTACGAAGGGTGGAGCGCCTTGGAACTGGTGCGCAACAAAACCTACGACGTCGCTCTGCTCGATTTGAAGATGCCGGGAATGGACGGTGTCGAGCTTTACAAACGCATCAAGGCCATCAGCCCGGGGACGGTCGCGATCGTCGTCACGGCTTTCGCCGGAAGCAAGATCGCCCAAGCCGCACTCGATGCGGGAGTAGCGAAAGTGATCGCCAAGCCGGTCGATTTCCAGAAGCTCTTGCGCCACGTCGAAGAGACGCTCGATCAACCGCTGGTCATGGTCGTCGACGACGACGTGGAACTCTGTGATTCCCTGTGGGAAATTTTGCGCCAACATCATTATCGAGTCGGAATCGCGCACGATGTTACGGAGGCCGACATCAAGCTGCATGACCACGACTATCAAGTGGTGCTAATCGACATGAAGCTTCCCGCCGGCAGCGGCGCCGAAGTATTTCGCCAGGTTCGACAAACCCATTCTCAGGCCCGAACCATCTTGATGACGGGCTTTCGGACCGAAACCGAGCAACAGATCGCCGACGTGCTCGCCGAGGGGGCGGAAGCGGTCGCCTACAAGCCGTTCGACGTTGACCTGCTTTTGAATACGCTCGCGAGATTGACCAAGACCGACGCCGCGACGCACCTCCGAGGCTGAAATACAGTTCCCAAGCGGCGTAGATCGTCGGACGAGCCCCTAACAGACCGTTGAAGTAAGGCTTTTTTGCGAGCGGCTCACCACGGCGCGGCACACGTCCGGCGGAGCGCGCGGTGGTCGATAATCGCTCTCGGTCTTTTGAGTGAGTTCATAAACGCTCTCCGACACGCTCGGACGAGAAGATACGCAAGTATGACAAGCGAGGAAGAGCCCTGGAGGGCCTTCGGCTTGCCGATTCCGAAGAGCTTGCGCAGGATCCTCCCCAGGTTGTGTGCCGCGACGGCAATCAGGTAGCGTTTCGTCACGTCGATCGTTCCGGTCAGCCAACTACGTCGCGCCCCGCCCGTGTCGCAGACGTGAGCGAAGCTCCGCTCGACTCGCTCGCTACGCAGTCGGCCGAGTCGTTTGCCTTTGGCGCGCCGCATCCGCCGCCGGTTCTCGTACACGGCGCGTTGGAACTCGGACGGCTTCTCGGCCCATTTCCGCCGATGCGGCAACTTCGGCTCGGGAATGTAGGTCCGCATTCCTAAGTCGTCGGAGAGTTCGATCGTCGCCGTCGAGTGGTATCCCTTGTCGGCCGCAACTTCTTCGATCTCGACGTCGATCTTCGCCTGCTTGAGGTTCTCTTGGGCCGCCACGACGCTGTCGACCAACGTCTGGGCGTCGCCTTGATCGGCCGACAGAATCTCGGCCGCCAGGATCAGTTCGCTCTCCAGATCGACCACGTGCTCGGCCTTGTACGCCAAGTGCGTCCGGCCGTCTTTCATCTGCGTGATTCGGGCGTCGGGATCGTTCGGGGCGAACCACTCGTTGTTGGAGACTTTCTTGTCCTTTCGGCCTTTGTCGAAGCGGCGAACGTCTTCGTCTGAACCTTCGGGAGGCCGACGAAACGGCTGCCGAGTCCTGCCCCTCGGCAGCCGTCTTTTTTGGCGGCCACGAGACTGCGGGTGTTCAAAAATCCGAACGAGCCGAATTATCTCAACTTGCAGGCGCTCGCAGACGTCCCGTGGCGCGGTGCACGTCGCAACAATCTGACGCCGCACCTCCGATCGCTTCGTCGCAACGTCGCAATGAATAGCATGGGGTTGTTCCTCGGCCCGGCATACTTGCAGATTAGCGGTCGAGTGACGCACTCATGAGGATCAGCCGGCTGATCACCTCGCCGGCCGGATCCGATTCTGCCAAGCGATCCAACGTCATGCGATCGACGGCGTCGGTATTGAGCCAACCCTTGACCCGATCGCGCTGCCGACGTCGTGCTCGCCGTGACAAGCGGTCCCATGA
>Ga0163153_10005141_pt1 | contig 15689 bp, 12 predicted proteins | sample OliLakLV19MP6IB1_FD_148629 | JGI IMG/M metagenome (GOLD analysis project Ga0163153, IMG submission 148629) | Freshwater microbial mat bacterial communities from Lake Vanda, McMurdo Dry Valleys, Antarctica - Oligotrophic Lake LV.19.MP6.IB-1 | ecosystem: Environmental > Aquatic > Freshwater >... | reverse complement strand
GGTTTCGCCGGCCTCGTGCCGCCCTACGTGGCCGTGCCGAAAAACCCGGCCTTCACCTGGGAACTCGGCAAGAGCGCGTGGCTCGGCGGACGCTACGAGTCGTTCAAGGCGGGCGACCCGAGCGCGAAGGATTTCAAGGTGCGCGACCTGAGCTGCTCCACGCCGATGAAACCGGCGCAGATGGAGCGGCGGCAGACCCTGCTCAAGGCGGTTGATTCGCTCTCCCGCCAGATCGAGGGCAACGATCAGATCGCGACCTACGACGAATTTCAGCGCAAAGCAGCGGAGATGATTCTGTCCCCGGACGCGCAGGCCGCTTTCGATCTGGAGAAGGAGAGCGAGGCGACGCGCGAGACTTACGGCCGGAACGAATTCGGCCAGAGCTGTCTGCTGGCGCGGCGGCTGGTCGAGAGCGGCGTGCGCTTCGTCACGGTGAACAGCGGCGGCTGGGATCATCACGCAAAAATTTTCGAGAGCCTCGACAAGAAGCTCCCGATGTTCGACCAGGGTTTCGCCGCGCTGATCCACGACATGGACCAGCGCGGCCTGCTCAAGGACACGCTCGTGGTTTGCATGGGCGAATTCGGGCGCACGCCGAAAATCAACAAGGACGCGGGCCGCGATCATTGGGGCCACGCGGGCGTGCTGCTCTTCGCCGGCGCGGGCGTGCAGCCGGGGCGCATCATCGGCGCGACGGACAAGACCGGCAGCCGCGTCACGGATCGTCCGGTGAAACCCGCCGATGTCTGCGCCACCGTCTATGAAGCGCTCGGCATCGACCCGCGCAAGATGCTCATCACGCCTGAAGGCCGGCCAACCCACATCCTCGACGATGGTGAGACGATCAAGGAGTTGTATTCCTGAACCTGCTCAGGGCTTCCTGAATGTGCGCCAGAATTCGACTGATCGTTCCATTCCTCGTGGCTGTTCTTTTCGCGATGGAGCCTTCACTCCCTTTCGCGCGAGCCGGTGACAAAGCGGACAAGAAGGAGGAGAAGAAGCCTGAGCCACCGCGCGTGGTCGTGACGCTGCCGCTCGCGTTGAAGGCGGGAACTACGAACAAGGTGGTCATCCGTGGATTGAATCTTACCAACGTCACCGAACTGCGCTTCACCAACGAGGCGACGAAGTTCAGAGTCACGCTCGGAAAAAAGTCCAAGACCGAAGTCCCCAAGGAGTCCGACGCCAAGAAGGTTGGCGACACGCAGGTCGCGGTGGAAATTTTTCTCCCGGCCGAAACGCCCTCCGGAACGAACTGGTTCATCCTCACCTCACCCGATGGCTCCAGCGAACCGAGACCGCTGCTCTTTCTCGCCGCCGCGAATCTGATCGAGGAGAAGGAACCCAACGGCGGATTTCGCGAGGCTCAAGCGATGTCCATCGGGGTGAATATGTCGGGGATCATCAAGGAAGCGGGTGACGTGGATGTGTTCCGGTTTGAAGGCGCGGCGGGCCAGGTACTCCGGGTCGAAGTCGTCGCGGCGTCCACTGGTTCAGCCTTGGATTCATTGCTCACCCTTTACGACGCCGAGGGCCGTGTGCTGGCCAGCAACGATGACGCTGGCAACGGACGAGATTCGCTGGTGGAGACCAAGCTAACGCTCACCGGCACTCACTACGTCAGCGTGATGGACGCCAACGACAAGGCCGGCCCGACGCACGTTTATCTCCTGCGCGTGGCCCAGCCCTGATGCCCGCGCGACGGTGATGTGCGAAGCTACGCGCCGCTGGCCAAACTGCTGCGGCCGATTTCCAGCGAGCGCAGGCATTTTTGCAGGCTTTCCTTGAACGTGCGGCCGATGGCCATCGCTTCGCCCACGCTTTTCATCTGCGTGGTGAGCGTGGGGTCGGCTTGCGGGAATTTCTCGAAGGCAAAGCGTGTCCCGCCATCGCGGGATTGATGACGACGTAGTCAATGCTCGGCTCGAAGCTCGCGGGGTAGGCACGGGCATGCTAACCTCGGATTGATAGATTTGAATTCCCCTTTGGAGGCGATTGAGTTTCCTATTTCTCGGATTTGTAAGGGCCAAGAAACTTGTCGCCGTCAAAATGAACCATGTGATCGGGTGCATCAGCAATCCAGACTTCGGTTTCCCACGCAATGTCGGGTGCAAATTTACGGAACGTGTCGCGGCTCAGGAAGGCGGTGATGAAGACAATGTCCGCCGTGCAATTCTTCGCAAGACGCTTCAATTCCAGAAGACGAACCGGCGAAATCGGGCCGGAACTGTGAACCGCTTCAATCAGGAAAAGCCAGTTCTTCGTGGACGAATAGGCGACAACGTCAGGCAGCTCGCCGTGCTCAAGTTCAAAGAATTTGAGCGACTGAAGCTTCTTCTCATCTCTGACGAGAAATTTCTTGGCAGTATCGCCGACATACAAAACATCCGCGCCGAAACCGTAGCGTGGCAGGAACTGCTCAATGATTGCCTTTTGCAAAAGATTGTGTTCACCGGGACTGAACTGGATAGTTTTCCCATCGGGAAGTTTGATTGGAACAATCTCGAGCTGGCGAGCCGCATCAAGACGCTCGGCCAACGTGGGGCGGTCGGCCATGAACTCTTCCATCGATTCCAACCAGTCCGGCTGACCAAAACGCCGAATGAGTTCAACGTATTCGGGCGACAAAGAATAACCGCGCGTCGGATCGTTTCTGGCAGCGTTGGGTTTGTTCGCGCTGGCTACGATGATTCCCGCCACGACCGACAGCTTCAAATCTTTCCGACGGATGTCGTCATAAGAACCCATCGAGATGTTTTCCTGAAAGTTCTCGTTGAGATACGCGATGATGTCGCGCGATTTTAGCGTATCTTTGCCTTCACGTATGCGCGCCCTTGACCAGTCCCCGCTTCGCTTTACATCGGCCACAGTCAGAAACGCCATCGCCATCTTTTCGAGTTCGCGGGGCTTCAAGCCATCCAGCGGAATGCCCAGCTTGGATAAAACCAGAAGGGATTCATTGAAAAGTTTTACAAGCTTGGTGGGCTTGGCGGCGTTGATGACGAAGTTTGGGATTTTCATTTCTGGTGACTCTTTGAACTCAAGCGGCAGCGCAAACTGGTCAGGCAAATTGCGGTAGAGAATTTCTCCTGACGTGAGTCGCTTGCTTGAAGCCAGATATTTTTTAACCGAGCCGGCCAAGTGCCATGCCAGCAATGGCGCGACGGCATTGCCAATTTGATTAAACTGACTGGTCTCACCCCCGCGAAATTGAAACCAGTCGGGGAACGATTGCAATCTGGCGGCTTCATGAATTAACAGCCGCCTACGGCGACCATCCGGCAGGCGGATGCGGTGCATATCACCTGTCGCGCCCGCCAGATTTCGGCAAGTCAGTGTGCGCGCAGGAAGTTCAGGGTGCAGATCGCGGGGACGAGTGCAAAAGGAAGCGCGCTCATACTTCGCAACGTATTCATCCATGCTCGACGTGAGGAACTTGGATTCCGGAGGGGTTTGCTTCATCCAATCGCCAAGCGCTTGACTGGCTGTGGCGCGGTTTGGTTCTTCCGCAAAAAACTGAAACTCTCCGCGATGTCCGACCACAATCACACGCTCGCGGTTCTGCGGGACTCCATGATTCACAGCATTGATAAGGCGAACCTCGATGACATAGTTCAATGCCTTCAATGCTTCGAGGATCTGCTCGAAATACCAGCGGTTGCTGTAAAGCACACCGCGAACATTTTCAAAAACCCAGATTTCAGGCTGCACCTGCTTCACTGCGGAAATGAAGATCGGGAAGCCGTCTCGCGAATCCTTCAACCCCATTTGATGTCCGCCAACGCTGAACGGTTGGCACGGCGGCCCACCGATGACTACATCCGCTTTTGGAAATTGCGTTTCAGTTGTCAGCGTGACTTGCTTGCAATCGCCTTTGAGGTTTCGCCGGTAAGTCTCGCAAGCGTCAGCGTCTTGCTCAAAGCCAATGGTTTCAAATCCCTGCGCCTCGAAACCCAAAGCCAGTCCGCCGCAACCGGCAAACAAATCCAACGCTCTGATTTTCCCTTCTGGATTTGGCCGGAGCAGTGAATTGATTCTTTGGGCGTAAATCATTTCGCAATTAACTCAATTCTTCGCCCCCGCCAATTCTTCCTCGAAATCCACGATCTCTTTGATCTGCACCAGAAACCAGCGGTCAATTTTCGTGAGGTTAAAAATCTCCTCGATGGTGAAGCCGGCGCGCAGGGCGTGGCGGATGAAAAAGATGCGCTCGGCGTTGGGCACGCTCAGCTTGCGGCTGATGACGTCGCGCGGCAGGATGTCGCGGTCGCCATAGACTTCCGTGCCGATGCGCCAGGGTTTGCCGTCGCCGCCCAGGCCGCTGCGGCCAATCTCCAGCGAGCGCAGGCATTTTTGCAGGCTTTCCTTGAAGGTGCGGCCGATGGCCATCGCTTCGCCGACGCTTTTCATCTGCGTGGTGAGCGTGGGGTCGGCTTGCGGAAATTTCTCGAAGGCAAAGCGCGGGATCTTGGTCACCACGTAATCAATGCTCGGCTCGAAGCTCGCGGGGGTTTCGCGCGTGATGTCGTTCTTGAGTTCGTCAAGCAGGTAGCCGACGGCGAGTTTGGCGGCGATCTTCGCGATGGGAAAGCCGGTGGCCTTGGACGCGAGGGCAGAGCTGCGGCTGACGCGCGGGTTCATCTCGATGATGACCATGCGGCCGTTCTCCGGGCTGACGCCGAACTGGATGTTCGAGCCGCCGGTCTCGACGCCGACGGCGCGGATGACGGCGAAGCTCTGGTCGCGCATGATCTGAAATTCCTTGTCGGTCAGCGTCTGGATGGGCGCGACGGTGATGCTGTCGCCGGTGTGGACGCCCATCGGATCGAAGTTTTCGATGGAGCAGATGATGACGCAGTTGTCGGCTTTGTCGCGCATCACTTCCATTTCGAATTCCTTCCAGCCGAGGAGGGATTCTTCGATGAGGATTTCATGCACGGGTGAAAGCTCGATGCCGCGTTTGGCGATCTCCTCGAACTCCTCGCGGTTGTAACCGATGCCGCCGCCCGTGCCGCCCAGGGTGTAGGCCGGGCGAATGATGAGCGGAAGGCGTCCGATCTTGTCCGCGATAGCGCGGGCTTCGTCGAGGTTGTGGGCGACGCCGGAGATGGGCACGTCGAGGCCGATGGACAGCATGAGTTCCTTGAAGACGAAACGGTCTTCACCTTTGTGAATGGCTTCGGGCTTCGCGCCGATCATTTCGACATCGTACTTTTCCAGGACGCCGGATTTGTGCAGAGCCATCGCGGTGTTCAGCGCGGTCTGGCCGCCGAGGGTGGGGAGAAGGACGAGTTTATGCGGGGTCGCCAGCGGGACGCTGGCGGCACGTTGGTCGGGCACGCCAAGGCGTTTCATTTCTTCCAATTCGCGGATGATGATCTTCTCGACGCACTCGGGCGTGATGGGCTCGATGTAGGTGCGGTCGGCGAACTCCGGGTCGGTCATGATGGTGGCCGGGTTGGAGTTCACGAGGACGACGCGGTAGCCTTCTTCGCGAAGGGCTTTGCAAGCCTGGGTGCCGGAGTAGTCGAACTCGCACGCCTGCCCGATGATGATGGGGCCGGCGCCGATGATGAGGACGGAATGAATGTCAGTGCGTTTGGGCATATCGAAAATCCCGGTGAGTGAAAGGGATTTCGCCGTGCTTGTCATGGATTTTGTTGGGCTGGGGAAGATGCTTTGGGCGTCGGTGGACATCGTGGCCGCAGCGTCAGGCATCTTGACTGGCACCACGCGATGACAGGATGCCCTCGCTGAAAATGGTTCTGTCCGCGAGGGGGCATTGCTGCGACAGTCGGGCCTCGTATCCGATTGTGAATATTTCATCCGCCATCTTTGATCGCAGCGCTCCGGATCTGGCTTCCTGCCCGGACGAGACCCTGCCTGAATTCGCCTTCATCGGGCGGTCCAACGTCGGCAAGTCCTCGCTGCTGAACATGCTCTCCGGCAAGCCGGACCTGGCGCGGGTTTCCAAGACGCCGGGCTTCACCAAGATGATCAACGTCTTCACGATGAACAAGACGTGGCGGCTGGTGGATTTGCCGGGCTACGGCTACGCCCATGTTGCGCGGTCGGACAAGTCCCAGTTCAACCGCGCGGTGAACGATTACCTTCAGCATCGGGCTAATCTCTGCTGCGTCTTCGCGCTCATCGACTCCAGCCTGCCTCCGCAAAAGATCGATCTGGAGTTCGTGAAATGGCTCGCCCGTCACTCCGTCCCGTTCGTGCTGGTCTTCACCAAGACCGACACCGTGACGCCCGCCAAGGTGCAGGCGAACATCGCGGCGTTTAAGGATGCCATCTCTGGCTGGTTCGAGAAGCTGCCGGCGATTTACACCTGTTCCGCCGTGGCCAAGCATGGCCGCAGAGAGCTGCTCGCCGTAATCGATGAAGTCATCGCCGCTGGTCCTGGCGAAGCTCCGACAGAGTCGGACGAGGTTTCAGCGGATGCTGGGACTTCTTCCCTGGAACCGCCCGCCGCTGGCCGGAAGGTAAAGACTCGTGAGGTCCGCGCGAAGCGGCCCAATCCCGCGAGGCCCTGGTAAGCGGCGCGGAGAATTACTTCGCGCCAGATTCCGGTTCTAAGAAGTGGCGGAGCCGTTTGGATTCGCGAATTTCGATCTCGTTCCCCGGCTTCCTCAACAGGAGGGCGGCGGCTCCTGCGGTTCTTTCCACGCGCTTCATCCCGGCCTCCGGTCCCATCACGCTGATGGCGGTGGCGAGCGTGTTGGCCGTGATGCAATCCCGCGCGATGGCGGTGACGAGGCTGTGATCGGTCAGGCCATAGCCGGTCTTGGGATCAACGATGTGCGAGTAACGGCGTCCGTCGATCTTGATGTGCTGAAACAAATCCCCGGAAGTGCCCAGGCCGGCATTGGCCAGCAGGACGTATCGCGCGGGCGGCGCATTGGTCGCGTCGAGCGGGGCCAGCGTGATGCGCCAGCCGGGACGGCCTGGAGGAGGTTCGCCCGCCGCCATGTCGCCGCCGCCGGTGACGAGCGCGTGGCGGATGCCGTGGCGCTGGAGAACATTCAACGCTTCATCAATGGCGTAGCCCTTGGCGATGGAGCCGAGGTCGAGCCGCATGTCCGGGACCAGCAGCGTGGCCGTCCGTGTCTTGGGCTCGAGCATCAGTTTTTGCCAGCCGACGGCTTTCAGCGTTTCAGCCAGAAGTTCGGGGCGCGGAAGTTTTTTCTCGCGACGCGCCTTTCGCCACAGGCTGACGCATGGGCCGACGGTGATGTCGAAGGCTCCGTCTGTTTCGCGGGCGATTTTCTGCGCGCGTTTGAGGACCAGCCAAAGGTCCGGGCTGAGGGGAATGGCGCGACCTTCGCCGGCGGTTCGTGAAAGCCGGCTCAACTCGCTGTCGGTGTCGTAGTCGCTGAGGATGTCGTTCAACTCCGCGATGCGGGCGAACGCAGCGCGCGCGGCGGTCTCAGCGCTGGTAGAATCCACCGCGTAGAGCACCATGCGAAAGGGCAGCCCCATCTGCGGCTGCGAGAATTCGAAGCGATGGAGGGAGGCGGCCTCCGCAGGCGGCGTCTTGCAACCCGTGGCGATCAGCAGCAGGCCGATGCCGGCGGCGAAAGTGTGGAGGCAATGTTTCAGCGAGTTCCGCATGAAAGAGTCCACGAACTGGTTCGTTGGCTGAAGGAAGATTACCGAGCTTGAGCCAGCGTGTCGCGGCCCCAACGGAGCGCGCGTTCGGTGACATCCCAGCCCAGACAGGCGTCGGTGACGGAAACTCCGTAACGCAGTTCCGCGAGATTCTGCGGAATGGACTGGCTGCCTTCGGAGAGGTTGCTTTCGATCATCACGCTGGTGATGGGCTTGCTGCCGGCGACGCGTTGCTCGATCAGGCTGCGCCAGACTTCTTCCTGCTTCGCGTGCTGCTTCAAGGAGTTGGCGTGGCTGCAATCGACCATGAGCGTGGGAGGCAGGCCGGCCTTCTGCAAATTGGCGGCAGCTTCACGGATGCTGTCCGCGTCGAAGTTCGTATGCAGCCGTCCGCCGCGCAGCACGACGTGGCCGTAGGGATTTCCAGTGGTGCGAACGATGGAGGTGCAGCCTTCCTGATCGATGCCGAGGAAACTGTGCGGACGCATGGCGGACTGCATGGCGTCGATGGCGATCTGCAGTCCGCCATCTGTGCCGTTCTTGAAGCCGACCGGCATGGACAGTCCGCTGGCCATCTGGCGGTGCGTCTGGGATTCCGTCGTGCGCGCGCCGATGGCCGCCCAACTGACGAGGTCGGCGATGTATTGGGGGACGACGGGATCGAGAAACTCAGTGGCGGCGGGCAGGCCCATCTCGTTGATTTGCAAGAGAAGCTCGCGCGCCTGCTTCAAGCCGGCCTGGATGTTGTCGCTGCCGTCGAGGTGCGGATCGTAGATCAGACCTTTCCAGCCGACGGTGGTGCGGGGCTTTTCAAAGTAAACTCGCATCACGATGAAGAGCTGGTCTTCGAGCTCCTTGCTCAAGGCTTTCAGCCGGGCCGCGTATTCGAGCGCGCCTTTGGGATCGTGAATGGAGCACGGGCCGATGACGACGAGGAGGCGCGGGTCGGTCTGCTTGAGGATCGCGCTGATGGTCTCGCGTCCCGCCACGACGGTCTTGTTCGCGGACTCGGTCATCGGCAACTGGGCCTTCAGATCGCGCGGGGCTGTCAGGCGAATCGACTCTTTAACGTGCAAATTGTGCGTAGGAAGCATCACCTCCGAGGTTAGGGAAGTTGCGGGAAATGGAAAGTTCAAACACGACAGTTCAGCCACGGCCAAACCAACGGAGCGCCATCCACCAGGCCACGCTGCCCGAGCCGAAGCAAAGGAGGAGGGCGGCGCGGTCGAGCCAGAGGCTGGTGCGGAGTTTTTCCGGACACAGCGTGAGCACGACACCGAGGGCGAGGCCGGTGAGGAAGCCGGCGACGTGGGCGAGGACATCGACATTCTGCTGGGGGCTGAAGCCGAGGAGCACGAGCAGAAGTCCTCCGCTCAGAATGCCGCGAATGGCGAACTGTCTTCGCGTAAGGCCGTGCTTTAACAGCGTGAACCATTGCGCGGTGAGCAATCCGAGCGCGCCCATGATCATGCCGGACGCACCCAGTCCGCGATGCGTTTCAGGATAGAACAGCAGGCCGGCCAGATTGCCGCCGACACCCGCGAGGAAAGAAGAGAGCAGCCCGACGCCCCCTCCGTAAATGCCCATGGCCAGACCGAGGAGAACGAGTCCGGTGGTGGCGTTGGCGGCGAGGTGCGCCAGATCTCCGTGGAGCGTCACGGCGGTGAAGAGCCGCCACGATTCGCCGGCGTGGACGGCCTTGTTGGACATCATCCCCGCCTTGCTCAAATCACCTCGTCCGGTCGCTTCCACGGTGAAAAGAAAGACGAAGAGCGCGATGGGAACCAGGCAGCGCCAGTCGAAAACCAAGCCGGTCCACGGGAGCTGCTGCTGCCAGATCTGCTGCCGGTTCTCCGCGCGATAGTCGCGGATGGCGCGCATCGCGACGGGATAATCGGGAGCGTCCACCAGCAGACGCCAGACGTAGGTTTCCGGGTCGCGTTCAATCGTGGCCTCAATGCCCTGGCTGACGAGCACCAGGCTCCAATCCATCGCCTGCCGTTCGGTGCGGGCTGGAATGGCGGCGGACATGGGCTGCATGGCCTTGTTTATAGCATAACTATTTCTCAGTTACCAATGCTGGTGGCTTTACGTTTGGGGGCAGTTGTTCTACCTTGAGCGAGTCTTCGGGCAGCCGATGACATGGGTAGAAGTCGCATGATGGTTATCCGGCCAAACTGCAGAGTCCAGTTCACCGCAGAGGACATTGATTTCATCCTGAGCGTGCTCGGGCTGACGGCGGGCTCGGCAGAAACCCTCATCCAGCTCCTCGCCGATGAAGACAGCCGCGACCTCATTCTCGACGACGAATCCCTCCTCCGCGCCGTGCTGGAACATCAGAGCTGCCTGCGCATTTCGTCTCACTTCTATTTCTACATCCTCGTCCGGCATTCCTTCCGTCGCGCCGATCTGAAGGAACGTCCGCTGGCCGATTACGTTGCGTCCGTGCTGGCGGAGTTTTCCCAGGTCGAGCGCACGCGCTGCCACGTCAAGGGCCAGCCCATCGACTATTTCTTCGAGATGCTGGCCGCGCTCCAGACGGCGGATGACACGACGGGCTTTTACATACGGGCGCACATTGGGAACCAGTCTCTCTTCATGTCCGGCGTCTTTCCTGACCGCATCCGTTTCCGTTCGGAGCGACGGGGAAGTCCCAGCCTGACTTACTACGAAGGGCTCGGGAGCATGAACTACCGCGTGGCCAGCGACCATCGGCTGGCGCGGAAGTATGACCTCGATGGAATCTTCAACACGCTCTCCGAACGGTTCCACGAAACGCGCGTGGCGTTGAATGATCTGCGCGAACGTCTCGTGTCCTTGGGAGATCCGGAAGTTCCAATGGATTTCCTGATCCAGCCGCCGTCGTAACCGTCTCTGCTTCGTCCTCTACTCCTTCGGGAGCAATCCCAATTCCTTCACCCGCGCGATGCTCGCCTTGGGATCGTGATGTTGGATGACATGCCATCCACGCGCCACGCCGGCTTCGGCATTCTCGACACGGTCATCAAGGTAAAGGATTTGCGAACCCTTCCGGCCCGTCATGCGCTCCACGACTTCATAGAGCTTCGCGTGCGGCTTCATCGCGCCGTGTTCATAGGACAGCACGTAGCCATCGAAGTTCGCGAAGAACGGGAAGTTGCGCCGGATATGCACGATGGCGAGATCGTTGGTGTTCGAGAAGATGAACGTCGGAACACCCGCGCGCCGCAACGCGGCGTGCAGTTCGATCATCTCCGGCATCGGCGAAAAGATGTCGGCGAAGAACGCGGCGAACTCTTCGATCTCGCCGAGGAAGCCCGTCGTCTGGCGAATCTCGCTGAAGAATTCTTCGCGGGCCATCAGGCCGGTCTCGTAGCGGACGAGCAGGGGGGAGTGATCGATGAAGCGTTGGATATCGCCGGGCGGCGTGGTGCTGCGGGCGGCGATGCGTCGGGCGGCAATGCTGTAATCGAAATCGACCAGCACCTTGCCCAGATCAAAGACGGCGACTTCGGGAAGGTTCATTGGGGGAGGAAAGTTCCTTACGTTTTACGTTTCACGTTTTCCGGCGAGGGCAAGTCATTCGCAAAACGTAAAACGTAAAACGCGATGGGGAAGGAGTCGGCTGCGCTTCTCATTGCAGTTCCCGGCGGCCTTCCATGGCGTGGGTGAGGGTCAGTTCATCGGCGAATTCCAGGCCGCTGCCGGCGGGCAGTCCATGCGCGATGCGAGTCACCTTCACACCCTTTGGCGCGAGACGTTTCGCGAGATAATAGCTCGTGGCATCGCCTTCCACGTCCGTGCCCAGCGCGAGCACGATCTCTTTGATCGGCTCCGTGCCGAGTCGCTTCTCCAGATCGGCGATGCGCAGGTCTTCCGGCTCCACGCCGTTCAACGGCGAAATCTTGCCGCCGAGCACATGAAACTTCCCGTGAAAGGTTCCGGACTTCTCGATCCTGATGATGTCCACCGGACGTTCGACCACGCAGATCAAGGAGCCGTCGCGCCGTGAATCGGTGCAGATGGAGCAGGGGATTCGCTCGGTCAACCCTCCGCAGTTCGGACAGGTCTGGATGCGTTCGCGCGCCTGAAGGATGGCCTGGGCGAGCTGCTTGACCGCGCCGGGCTCGCGCTGGACGAGATGCAGCGCCAGACGCTCCGCAGAACGCGGCCCGATGCCCGGCAGCGTGTTCAACGCGGCGAGCAGTTCGGTGATGGGTTCAGGAAGGGAGGCCACGGTGGAAAGCGTAGGGCGTAAAACGTGAAACGTAAAACGTAAGGGGAAGAAGCCGCCGGTGTTTTCCTTTACGTTTTACGCATTGCGTTTCACGTCTCAGAAGCCCCTCCTCACATCATCCCCGGCATGCTGAAGCCCTGCGTGACCTTGCCCATTTCTGCGTCGGAAATCTTCTTCGCCTGTTCCAGCGCCTGATTGGCGGCGAGCAGAATCATGTCCTCCAGCATTTGCGCGTCGGACGGATTCAAGGCGGCGGGATCAATCTTGATGGAGGTCAGCGTGCCGTTGCATTTCGCGACGACCTTCACGGCTCCGCCGCCGCTGGTGGCGTCCACGGTGCGTGCGGCGAGTTCGCCCTGGATTTGTTCCATCTGCTGCTGCATTCGCGCAGCCTGTTTCATGAGTTTGCCAATGCTGGACATAAAATGAGGTTGGTCGGAGTTGAGAGTTGCGAATTCAGCTCAGGCGCGCACTTCGATGATGCGGCCCTTGAAAACTTCCAGCGCCTTTTGGATGAGCGGGTCGTTCTTGAAATCATCGGCGTTGAGCGTGATGGGCGCCGGCTTCTCACGTTTTGCAGGTGCGGCAGCCGGTGCGCTTCCAGCGGCTTTCGCCGGCGCTGCGTCCCAAGGCGCGGAAGCGACCGTCGCAGCTTGAACGGCAGCCTGTGCGGTTGCGCGGGTTTGCGCCCAGCCAGTCGGTGTCTCGGACTTGATGAACTTGATCTGGGTGTTCGGATGGCCGAACTCGGTGAGCTTGGCCTGAAGCACGCCGTTGGTCTTGGCGTTGTTCACCAGGTCGATGTGGTCCGCGAACTCCGGATCAAACCCAATCGTGAAGACATTCTTCGCGAGCGAAACCGGATGCGCCTCGATGAGGTAACCGCGTGTGAACGGACTCGCCCGTCCCACCGCATCGAGAATCGCCGCCCACAGCGTGTTCAAATCCAGTTCGCCGCTCGGCACTGGCGCTGACGCTTCCTGAAGCGCAGCTTGAGGAGCCGGCGCAACTGGCGCAGCACCCGCAGGCTTCGGGGCAGGTGCAGGCGTGGGGGCGGCCTGTGAAACGGGAGTCGGACTCGGCGCGCGAGCGGACGCAGCCGACGTCGAGGGACGCGTCGGCAACGCGGGTTTCGGTGCAGGCGCGGGCGCAGAAGCAACCGGTGCAGAGGAGAACGCTGCCGAAGAACCTCCGCCTTCGCTCCGCATCTGCTGAAGCTGCTTAAGCACGGAATCGATGCTCACCGTGTTGCGCGCCTGGATGGCCTTGAGCAGCGCCACCTCGATGAAAATCTTCTTCGACGCCGCATCGCGGAGCCGGCCTTCAGCGTCCGTCAGCACTTCCATGATGCGCGTCAGGGTTTCGCCGGTCACGAGCGTCGCCTGCTCCTTGAGGCTCGCGCCCTCGGTTTCGGAAACTTCGAGCAGCTTCAAGTCGCCTTTGGAAACCTGATAGATGAGGAGGTTGCGGAAATGATTTAGCAGATCCGAAAGCAGGCGGCCTAGATCCTTGCCGTGCTTCGCCAGCTCGTTCAGCTCGCGCAACGCGACTTCCGCCTCATCGCTCAAGACCGCTCCGGCCAGCGCCACGACTTGGCTGCGCGCGGTGAGACCGAACATCGAGAGCACGTCGCTCTCGGCGATCTTGTCGCCGCAAAAGCTGATGAGCTGATCCAGCGCGGACTCCGCATCGCGCATCCCGCCGTCCGCGCCGCGCGCGATGGCGTGCAGCGCCTCGGCGTCGATGTTCACCTTCTCCTGCTTCGCGATGTAGCTGAGATGCTCCGTGATGAGCGAAACCGGAATGCGCCGCAGATCAAACCGCTGGCAGCGCGAGAGAATGGTGGGCAGCACTTTCTCCGGATCAGTCGTGGCGAAGAGAAATTTGACGTGCTCCGGCGGTTCTTCGAGCGTCTTGAGCAGCGCGTTGAACGCCGCCGTGGAGAGCATGTGAACCTCGTCGATGATGTAGATCTTGAACTTGGACGAAGCCGGCGCGTACTTCACCGTCTCGCGCAGTTCGCGCACCTGGTCCACGCCGTTGTTGCTCGCGCCGTCGATCTCCAGCACGTCGATGCTGCGGCCCTCGGTGATTTCCTGGCAGCGAGTGTCGTCCTCGGCGAAGTCCACCTTTGGGCCGCCGGTGGCGTTCAGGCATTTGGCAAAGATGCGCGCCACGGTGGTCTTGCCGGTGCCGCGCGGGCCGCAGAAAAGGTAGGCGTGCGCGATGCGGTTCTGCGCGATGGCGTTGGCGAGCGTCTGGGTGACGTGCTCCTGCCCCACCACATCGGCGAACCGCTGCGGGCGATACTTTCTGGCGATGACCTGATAAGCCACGGTGTCTGAACTTATGTTTTACGGATTACGTTTTACCTGACGCCTCGGCGTGAAACGTAAAACGTGACTGAAAAGAAAAGCCAGGGTTACCACGGCGGATGCAGAGCAAACTGCCGTTGCTGCCTTCCGGCCCTGGCGGGATTCGTAAGTCCGCATTCCATGGGCCCTGGCAAAAATTGCGGAGCGAATTAAGCCGGACGCAGGCGGACGCAGCAATCAAATTCTCGTCGGCGGCTCTGAACCGCAAATCTGGGATCATCCACGCCAATCTTTGAGAACAAGTTCAGATGAGTTGTGTGAAATTGTGCAGCTTGTTTTTCATCAGCGCTGATTAGCGCAGACTAGCGGTTCAAGAGGATTCCCTTCTCATAGCGTTTCACCTCCGCCAGCCATGCTTCGCCGATGGGGACGCCTTTGCTCACGCAGTAGTAATCCCACACGGCGCCGAAAGGGAGCGACTTGCTCTCTTCCTGGAGGGCGAGGCGGGTGGTGTGATCGCCGGTGAGTTCGGCGGCGCTGATGGCGGGCGGTTCGAGCAGCGCGAGGAGGAGCGCGAGGAGCAGGTTGCGCGTGCCGATGACCCACGCGGCAATGCGGTTGATGCTCGCGTCGAAGTAATCGAGTCCGAGATGAACGCGGTCCGCGTGGCCGGTGGCGATGACTTCGCGGGCGATCGCCTGTAGGTCGTCGGTGAATGTGACAACGTGGTCGCTGTCCCACCGGACGCCGCGGCTGACGTGCAGCAGAATCTCCGGCACATAAAGCAGCACGCTGGAGATCTTGTCGGCGATGCTTTCTGTGGGATGAAAATGTCCGGCGTCGAGACAGAGCAGCTTCCGGCGCGTGATGGCGTAGCCGAGATAAAACTCGTGCGAACCCACGGTGCAGCTCTCCGCGCCGATGCCGAAAAGCTTCGGTTCCACGGCGTCGAGATTGTGCTTCGCGAGCAGCGGCTTCTTGAAGACCTCGTCCAACGACTCTATCAATCGTTCACGCGGCGATTGACGGTCAGCGGGTGTGTCTTTGAAGCCGTCGGGAATCCAGACGTTCGTGAGGCATGGCGTGCCGAGCGCCTTGCCCATCGCCGCGCCGATTTCGCGCGAGCGGTGGCAATGCTCGATCCAGAACTGGCGGATGCCCCTGTCACGATGCGAGAGCGTGAAGCCATCTGCGGCTTTCGGATGCGAGAAGCAAGTCGGGTTGAAGTCGAGGCCGAGGCCGTTCGCCTCCGCCCACGAGATCCAGTTTTTGAAATGCGTTGGCTCTATGGCGTCGCGGTCCACCTTCTTGCCACCGAACTCGCCGTACATCGCGTGGAGGTTCAGCCGATGCTGGCCGGGGATGAGCGAGAGAGCCTGCTTCAAGTCGGCGCGCAGTTCATCCGGCGTCCGCGCCTTGCCGGGATGGTTGCCGGTGACGGCGATTCCGCCGCCCAGCGCGTTGCCGAAGTTCTCGAAGCCGCCCACGTCATCGCCCTGCCAGCAGTGGAGCGAGACGGGAATCTTCGCAAGAGCGTGGAG
>Ga0163153_10005138_pt1 | contig 15691 bp, 14 predicted proteins | sample OliLakLV19MP6IB1_FD_148629 | JGI IMG/M metagenome (GOLD analysis project Ga0163153, IMG submission 148629) | Freshwater microbial mat bacterial communities from Lake Vanda, McMurdo Dry Valleys, Antarctica - Oligotrophic Lake LV.19.MP6.IB-1 | ecosystem: Environmental > Aquatic > Freshwater >... | reverse complement strand
CCCCCCCCACACCGACCGCGGCGCGGCTCCGCTCGGCGCGCAGGCCGGCGGGGAAGAGGATGTTGTTCTCCTTGTGAATGTGCCGACGGGTGTCGCGTTCGAGATCGCTCAGGAGGGTCATGAGGGCGGCGAAGCTGGCGCAGGCGTCCTTCGGCGGGGTGTAGTCGTCGGTGAGGGCCCGAATGCGGACGAACGCCTCGGCGACGTCGTCGTGGTCGTGCTCCATGCAGTCGATGGGACGCTGCACGCTCCAGGGCGGGCCGATCGTGACCGCTCCGGGCTGCTCGAGGCGGCGGAGCCATGGGAACAGGACGCGCTCCTCGCGGACCATGTGGTCGGCCAGGTCATGCTCGAGGCCGCGAAGGGCGGCGTCGAGGTCGTGCAGGAACGGGTGCGCAGCGGCGTGTGCGCCGAGCACGCGGGGCATCAGGGCCGCGAGGCGCGAGAAGCACTCGCGGACAAAGGCGTGGTGCGTGGACTCGATCTCGTCGCACAGGGTGGACATCGAGCCCGCCTCGGGAAGAGACGAGGGCGCACGGTCGAGCGTAAACGACGCGGACTCGATCTCGCGGAGCAGCGCGCTCGACTCGACGCCGGCCGCACGGCAGGCTTCCGCGATGGAGCGGCGCCCGTTGCAGCAGTAGTCGAGCCCGAGGCGGTCGAACAGCGGGAGGAGGTCGGGGCGGAGGCGGGCGGCCTCGCCGATCGGCGTGGTGAGCGGGAAGGTCGGGTTCATGACGCGTCCTTTCGCTGGGTGGTGAGTGGGACGGCAAGGAACGAGCTGCACGCGCCCTGGGCGCGCGGGTTGTCGACGACGCTGCCCAGGTTGGTGCCTGCGAAGCTCCTTTCGATGTGGGCGAGGGCGTCGTCGAGGCACTTGTGCAACGGACACAGCGTCGCGTGGAGCGGGTTGCCCAGCGGGCAGCAATCGATGCGCCGGATGGGGTCGACGGCGTTGACGATGTCGAGGACACTGATGGTGCGCGGGTCGCGGGCGAGGGTGAAGCCGCCGTGCAGGCCGCGGAAGGAGTGGACGAGGTCGGCGCGGACGAGGTCGCGCATGACCTTGGAGAGGTATCCCTGGGGTACGCGGGTAACGACGGCGATGGACTCGCAGTTGGCGGGTGAGCCGCCCAGGCTCGCCAGGTGGCTCATCGCTCGCAGGGCGTATTCGACGGTTTGAGAGACCATGGGACGCTCCTGGCGAACTCGACTGAGCAGCGGGATTCAGCCGCCGGGTCGGTTGCGTCGTGCTTCGGTCCAGGCCTGACGGGCGGCCGCGAGTCCGGGGTAATCGAGCACCTGGCCGGGATACGTGGATTGCGCCCGGGCGGCGGCGTCCGGCGAGGCGAAGGAGGCGATGCCGGTGCCCATAGGCGTAGGGAACGCCTGCGGATCGGCGAGCAGGAATCGAGCGCTCTCGGCCTTCACCCACTCCTTGGTTGCGTGGTCGCGGACGTAGCGTTCGAGCACGCTCCGGCCGGCGAGTCCCTCGCGCTCGAGGTCGAGCATGCAGCCCACGTCGTCGAAGAGGACGTAGGTGCGGCGCCCGGCGTCGTCGACGAGCATGCCGCTGCAGAAGCGGTCCTCGCTGATGAGCATGCCGCACTCGGCGCACTGGTCGCGCCCGACGCGCACGACGGGGGGTCCGGTGAGCGGCTCGCGGCTGCACGCGCCGAGGAAGAGGGCGAGCCATGACGCGCCGATGACGATGAGGTGTGTGCGCCGTATCACAGCGGGGACCTCCGTGAGAGCGCCGCGGCGGCGCCAACCAGCGGGAGAACGACCCAGCCCAGCAGGCATGCCGCAAAGACGGTGTGCAGCGTGCGTCCGTACTCCTCGGTGGCGTAGAGCCCGGCGGGACCGAGCACGTCGAGGCTCGCGTCGACGGCGTGAAGAGACCACATCTTGAAGACCTGCAGCGGATTGACGAGCGAGAGGGCGAAGAGGTCCTCGATGCGCATCCTCAGGGCGACGGCGCCGGCCATGAGGGCCAGGTCGGTGACAAAGACCAAGGCGATCCAGACGAATATGGCCGTGCCGACGGCGACGGAGGACCTGCGGGCGAGGCTGGAGATGAGCATGCCGAGGCTGAGCATCCCCAGCGCGAGCAGGAAGGAGAGGCCGGCGAGCCAGAGGATGCTGGCGGGGTCGGTGCGCAGACCCTTCCACGCCAGGATGACCGCGCACGCGCCCAAGCCGAGAGTCAGGCACGAGAGCAGCGCCCCCGCGAGGCCGAAGTACTTGCCCAGCAGCACCTCGTAGCGGGACACGGGCTGGGCGAACATGTACGAGAGCATGCCGCGCTCGCGGTCGGAGGCGATCGAGCCCGCGCCGGCGGTAAGGGCCATGAGCGGCACGACGAGCAGGACGAGGTTGATGAGGCCGGCGGTGGTGCGCCCGAAGCCGGAGAGGCCGGTTCCGCCCGTGCCGGCGGCGGAAACGAAGGACACGGCCAGGCCGAGCACGGCGAACGCGAGGGTGTACAGGACGAACCACCGGCTGCGGACAGCGTCGCGCAACTCGCGCCCGGCGATGGTGAGAATGTTCGCCGCGGCGCGCGGCGCGGTGCGTGATCGGGCGGCCGGGCGCGGGAGAGTGGCGGTGAGGGCGGTCATGGTTTGACCTCCGAATGTGCGGCCGCGAGGTTGGCCGCGTGCGAGTTCGAGACGAGCTCAAAGTCGTCGATGGGGATGCGGGCGTCGGCGAGAACGCGGAACGGGCCGGCCTTCTGCTCGGGCGCGACCGGGACGAGCACGCCGACGCCGTTGAGCTGGGGCGAGAACCCTCCGGCCTGCAGCGACCGCATCGCATCGACGCGCACGCCCACGGGCAGGTGCAGGTGGAGAACCGCCCCGTTGCCCGCGCGGGCGACGAAACGCTGGCAGGGAGCGATGCTCGTCACCCGGCCGCGCTCGAGCACCGCGACGTTGCGAGCGAGCGCGGCCACCTCCTCGATTCTGTGCGATGCGAAGAGCATCGTGCGCCCCGAGCCGCGGAGGCGGTCGAGCAGGCGGACGAACTCCTCGCGCCCGACGGCGTCGAGGCTGGCGGTGACCTCGTCGAGGACGAGCACGGGCGGGTCGCCCAAAAGCGCGATGGCGAGCGCGAGCCGCTGCTTCATGCCGCCAGAGAGCTCGCGGATGCGCTTGCGCTCGTGGCCGAGCAGGCCGACGTGGTCGAGGGCTTCGCCGGTGCGGACGCGTCCGAGTCCCTTCAGACGCGCGAAGAAGGCGACCGCCTCGTCGACGCCGAAGTCGTCGTAAAAGCCGAGTTCCTGCGGGACATAGCCGATGAGCAGCCGGGCGGCTTTGCCGTGCCGGCGCACGTCGTGCCCCCCGACGCTCACGCGCCCGCGGAAGCGGAGCAGGCCCAGGACGCAGCGGATGAGCGTCGTCTTGCCCGCGCCGTTGGCGCCCCAGAGCGCCAGGCTGTCGCCGGGCTCCAGGGTGAGAGTGGCGTCGTCGACCGCGGCGGCGCGCCCGAAGCATTTGGTGACGTGGCTGATGTCGATCACGGGCGTCCTCCTGCGTTCGAAGCGCGACCGGAGAGAACCCGGGCGCGGGGGTGGGTCGAGGCGATGATGCCGATCCCGATCGCCGCGAGGGAGAAGCCGCTGAGGGCGACGCCCGTGGCGCCCGGGGCGTCCGCGGACGCGCCGGGTTTGACGGGCACGGGTCGCATCAGCGGCACTTCATCGGTGAACTTGGGTTCGGGGCGGACAGCGGGGATCGCGCGTCCGACGAACTCGATCGCCTGCTGGGCCGGGCTGAACAGGAACAGGCGCAGCGACGGCTCCTTGTCCATGAGATTCTCAAAGAGCGTGTGCGACTCGTGGACGAAGTCGCCCACGCCGTCGGCATTCCGGTCGTAGCCGGTGTAGTCGCTCCAGAAGTTCCCGCGCTCGCCCTTCCAGAAGCGGTTGGCGTCGAGCGAGCCGCGCCCGGCGACGGCGACCTGATCGATGTTGTCGATGAAGTTGTTCTCGCTGATCTCGTTGCCGCGGGCCGAGGGCAAAAAGGTGAAGCCGACGTCGTTGTAGGCGATGGTGTTCCCGGTGAAGACGCCGGGCTGGGCGTCGGTGAAGGGCGAGCCGTCGATGTAGACGCCCGAGCGGTTGCCGAGGATGAGGTTGTCGCGGACGCTGAAGCGGTCGGTCTCCTTGAGCCCGATGCCGTAGCCGCTGGGGCCGCGGTTCTTGACGAGGTGGTTGCCGACGATCTCGACGCCGGTGGAATACATCAGGTAGATGCCGACGGAGTTGCGGGTGAAGACGTTGTCGGTGATGGTGACGTCGTCGCTGAACATGAGGTGCAGGCCGTAGCGACAGTCGAAGCCCGTGTTGCCGCGGACGACGACGCCGGTGGAGTACCAGAGGATGGCGTCGCGGCCGTCGTGGATGGTGTTGCCCTCGACGAGGGCGCGGTCGGCGCGCCAGAGGCGGAGCCCGTCGCCGCGCCGGGCGATGGCAAGGTTCTTGCCGCCGATGCGGTTGTTGACGACGCGGCTGTCGGGGGATTCGCGCAGGTCGATGCCGAAGAGAATGTCCTCGAGGGTGTTGCCCTCGATGGCGGCGCGGGGGGCCAGGACGCGGATGGCCGCGTTCTCTTTGTCGAGATCGATGCCGGTGTTTCGGACGGTAAACCCGCGGAAGGTGACGTCGGGCGCGGTGATTTCGACGATGTCGCCGCTGGCGTCGCCGTCGATCACGACGTGACCCTTGGCGATGAGGATGATGGGCTTGTCGATGCGCAGGTGCTCGCGGTAGACGCCGGGCTCGATCTCAAGGGTCGCGCCCGGGGCGGCGGCGGCGATTCGGCGCCCGATTTCGCCGGGAACGTGAGTCGCTCGCTCGACGGTGGCAAGGGCAGGATGCGCGTGGTCACCGCCCCCACTGCGCGTCTGTGCGCCGGCCATTACGCCCAGGCTCAGGACCGTTGCGAGAAAGGCCGCGAGATGGAGTGGAGTGATGGTCATGGTGATCAGGCGATCGAATCAGGAGGCCGCTCCGGCCTGCTTCATCCGCAGGTAAAGCGGGCGGTAGGCGCGCCGGTGGAAGTAGAAGCCGACGACGGTAAGCAGAGCGGCGCCCACCGCCAGCCAATACCCCGTGCCCAGGTCGGCGTACGTCTTGAACTGCCCGATGCCGCCCTCGCCCAACACCGCCGGCACGAATGGCTTGACCGACGACGAGAGGGGCGCCTCGGGGTCGAGGTTGAGCCCGAACGTCCGCATCCAGTAGTAGAGGTCGACGAGGAAGGCGATCGGGAACGTGATCGCCGGTATCGCGAGCAGCACCGCCCACTTGCTGTGGATGAACGCCGCGACCTCCACGAGCAGGAACATCGCGATGATCGCCCAGATGGCGACGGCCCGTTCGAGCGCGGCGGCCTCGCCCAGCGGGCGCATTCCGATGTAGTGATTGAGCCCGTCGATCTCTTTGACGTCCTCGGTGAGGTGGTTGACGTAGGCCGTGAGGTACAGCCCGTCTGGATACTGCGGGGCTTCGAGCTCCATGTGCCAGTACGGGAAGAAGATCGAGACGAGCAGGAGCACGCGGGCAGCCATGAAGAGCAGCGTGGGGGTGAGGTACCGCACGCGGTGGGCCCGCAGCTCCTCGACGGGAACCCGCGGGCCGATCAGGGTGCTCAGGAAGCCGGACATGGGACACTCCGTGCCGCGGGCGGCGTGGTGGTGGCGGCGGTCGGTGGGCGAATGTCCGCCGCGGGCGCTTGCTCGCGGCGGACGGTGAGCCTGTTACTTCTTCGATGCGGTCTCGGTCGTGGCCTCGGGCGCGGGGGCCGCGGCGCCGGCCTTGGGCTTGACGTGGAGATAGCCCATCATCTCCAGGTGCAGCGCCGAGCAGAACTCGGTGCAGTAGAAGGGGTAGGTACCCGCGTGGTCGGCGACGAACGTGAACTCGGTGTACTCACCGGGCTCGAGCGAGAGGTTGACGTTGTAGCCGCCGATGCAGAAGCCGTGGGTGGCGTCCTGGGCGGTCTCGGCGGCCACTATCCGCCACGTCACGACGTCGCCCTCGTTCACCTCGACGTGCTCGGGGAAGAAGTGGCTGCGGACGGCGGTCATCTTGACGAGGACCTTGTTGCCCTCGCGCGTGACGCCTTCGTCACCCTTCTTCGGTGCGTCGGGCGAGATGCGCTGCTTGTGGGCGTCCCAGCCGATCTCCGGGTACACCTTCCAGGTCTGAAGCTTGTCGGCCTTGATCATCTGGCAGTAGTGCGGCTCGCCCACGCCGATCGGGCTGTCATAGATCACCGGCATGACCGTGCCCGGCTGCACGATGTCGAGCAGCTGGAAGTTCTGCGGCAGCAGCGGGCCGGTCGGCAGGAAGCGGTCTACCGACCACTTGCTCATGGAGATCAGGTAGTTGCCGTCCGGGCTCACCGTGTCGCCCTCGGCGGCGCACAGGTGGCCGATGTTGTACTGCACCGGCGTCTTCTGGACGAGCTTCCAGGGCTGCTCGGCGTTGAGCTTGTCGTACTCGCCGCCGAGGGTCCAGCGGGCCACCGCCGAGTCGAGGAACAGCGACGTGTAGGCGTAGCCCTTGTCGTCGAACTGGGTGTGCAACGGCCCGAGGCCGAGCTCGACCTGGGCTTCCATGACGGCGTCGAAGTCCAGCACCGGCACGCCGTACTCGTCGGTGCCGGAGTGGGTCTTGCTGGCGATCGCGCTCTTGATCTTCTCGATCGAATAGATGGTCACGTGCGGGTCGAGCTTGCCGGCGACGACCATGTACTGACCATTGGGGGTGACGTCGACGCCGTGAGGGCTTTTGGGCTCGGGCGCGAAGTGCAGGATGCCCTCGGCGACGAGCGTATCGAGCATGAGCACCGGAAAGTCGTTGATCTTCTTGGCCTTGCCGGCCTTGAACGCGCTCTCGGCCTTCTTCCAGTCGATGATGTGCAGGTAGTCCATGTCGCGCTTGCTGGCGCCGGCCTCGAACGGCGGGTTCCCCTTCTCGATCCCACCGACGGCCATCTCGGAGTTGAACGAGTTGATGAAGAAGAACCCGTCGCTGGCGAGCTTGCCCGCGTCGGCGAGGTCCTGCCAGTAGGGCGGGAGCTCGAGGGCGAACGAGTTCGCCGTGTCGATGCGCCCCGCGGTCCGGTCGAACTTCCACATGGTGACCATGCCGCGATACATCTTCTTGTACTCTTCCGGCGGGGCGTAGCCGTAGCCCAGCACCGTCGCGTACTGCCCGCCCTCGATGACGTAGTCAGTGTTCGGGGTCACGAACGCGGCCCCGTGGTCGCTGATGGTCAAGGGGTTCTTGACGATCTGCTTGGTCTCCCAGTCGCGCAGGTCGATGACGCCCAGGCGGGCGTTGGCCTTGTCGCCGATGAAGAGGAACTGCCCGTCGTAGTCGCCCTTGGTCTCCGAAAGCGCGGGGTGGTGCGTGTCGCCCCAGTTCACCGGCTTGCCGTTGATCTTGAGCGACTCGAGCACCGGGTCCTTGTCGCCGGCGAAGCCGTAGCCCTGCCAGGATTCGGGGGTGAAGACCGCGATTGAGCGAAGCAGCCGCATGCTCGGCACGCCGATCGCGAAGATCTGCCCGCTCTGGCCGCCGGACGAAAAGAGCACGTAGTCGTCGTGGCGCCCGCTGGGCATGTACGTTTTCGCCGACGCAAGCAGGTCGTCAACGTTGAGCTTGCGGTCGTTGGCGATCTTCGTCAGCTGGTTGACCTGCTCGGGCGTGAGCGCGACGGGCGCCGCTTCTTCGGTGCCGCGCCGGCGCCGTCGGCTCTCCTGTGCGCCCGCCTCGAGCGCGGTGCAGGCGAGCATCGCGCCGGCCGTGGCCAGCACCGTGAGCAGGGTTCGAACGCGTGGATGGTGGTCCTTGGTCTTCATAGCCGGGTCTCCGGTTGGGGCAGCGGCGGGCGATTCCGACACGGGCGTCCGCCCTGCGAGGTGGGGGTAAGGCGTGACGCGTCAGCCGCCGGCATTCACGCCGGCGTCCTTGGGTTGCAGTGTCCTCAGATACGAGATGATGTCGAGCAGATCGTCGTCCGAGAGGGCCGGGTTGCCGCCCTTGGGAGGCATCTGGATACCGGTGGTACTCTTCGGGTCCGACGGGCTGCGACCGCGCTTGATAAACGCGAGCAGGTCGTCGTCGCTCAACGACCCGACGAACGCGTTCTGCTTCAGCGCCGCTCCGTTGCCCTTGATCCCCACGCCCGCCTTGCCGTGGCACGCCACGCACGTCGAGTGGAACTGCTTGTCGCCGCTGGCGATGTACTCCGCCAGCTCGACGTCCCCGCCCGCCGCTTCGAGGGCCGCCTGCTTCTGCGCCTCCGACGGCCCCGTGACAACCAGAGCCGGCAGCTCGGGCATCCGGCGCGGGTCCTGAACACCCCGCAGATACACCACGATGTGGGCCAGATCCTCGTCGGCGAGCTCGTCGTGCCCGCCCTTTGGCGGCATGCTCAGCGGCTTGGCAACCCGGCCTTCGGTGATGAACTGACTGAGCTCGGCGTCGTCGGTACGGGCGACGAAGTCGCTCGCGACCAGGTCCTTGCCCATGAACTCGACGCCCTTCGCGTCAACGCCGTGGCAGGAGGCGCACGAGGAGACAAAGAGGTCTCGACCGTGGGCGGCCTCGGGCACGGGCACCACCGGCGCCGCCGGGGCCCCGACCAGGCGCTCGTACGCCTGTGCGTTGAAGATGGCCGCCTGCAAGGCGTCCCGCTCCTCGCACCACGCGACATGGATCATGCGCCCCCCCACTCCCAGGATGGGCGAGGCGATGGCGAGCGCCAGCAGCAGGGCCACGCCGGCCTCGCCGAAGCTGTCCTTCGGGCGGGTGGCCTTGGTGGCGGTTGCGGCTCGCTGGTCGGATGAGCGGACTTGAATGACGGTGAGGGGTTTCATGCCGGTCTCCTCGATGGTGTATATATCGAGATCTATGTAGATATATCGACCGTAAGGGCCGGAGTCAACGCGCGGGCGCAACATTTCTGCCCCGTCCCGCCAGATAGGGGGAGTTTCCTCTCCAGCCAACGGGCAAACTGAAGTCGTACCCGGCCGCGCCGTCGTCGATAGCGAGGAGTTCAAGGACCTCTTGAAGCGAATCAGGGACCGGACCACCTACCGCGTCGAATTCGATAACGAGAAGCTCATCCGGAACTGCACGAAGGCGTTAAAGGATGCGCCTGCAATCCCCAGGACGCGGCTCCAGTGGCGGAAGGCCGACATCGCCATCGGCAAGGCGGGCGTCGAGGCGACGGAGAGCCAGGGCGCGACGATGGTGGTGCTCACCGAGGCCGACATCGAGCTGCCGGACATCCTGACGGATCTCCAGGACCGCACCCGCCTGACGCGCCGGAGCATTCAGCGCATTCTCTCCGACAGCGGGCGGCTGGACGACTTCGCCCGCAACCCACAGGAGTTCATCGAGCTTGCCGCTGACGCCATCAACCGCTGCAAGCGGATGGCCCTCGTCGACGGGATCAAGTACCAGCGGCTCGGTGACAAGTTTTACTACGCGCAAGAGCTCTTTGAGAACGAGGAGCTCACCGGATACCTCCGCAACATGATGGACGCCTCGAAGTCCACGCACGAGCAGGTGGTCTACGGCTCGGGCGTCGAGAAGACTTTTGCGGAGAACCTGGAGCAGAACGCCGCCATCAAGGTCTACGCGAAGCTGCCCGGGTGGTTCACCGTGCCGACGCCGCTGGGCGCGTACAACCCGGACTGGGCGGTGCTGGTGCAGCACGACGGCCACGAGCCGCTGTATTTCGTAGTCGAGACCAAGAGCACTGCGTTGCTATTCGACGACGCCCGGCGCGGCGCGGAGAATGCCAAGATCCAATGCGGAAAGGCGCACTTCATGGCGATCGCCGCCGGTACGAATCCGGCATCGTTCGTCGTGGCGGCGGCGCTGGACGATGTGCTCAATCATTCTCCGCCCGGCGATTCCTGATAGTCTGAGAGGATGTCTCCCGAAACCGGGGATCGCCCCCTCGTCCGACTCGTGGCGGGCCTGTTAACCAGAGAACGGCCCTCCGCAACTCCCTTGGCGGCCCGGATTCGACGGTTTGAACCCGTTCCGATCGGGGAGTTTGGACCGAGCGGGACGGGATCAAACCGTTCCGCTCGGTTCATTTTTAGAGCGCGCAAGGTCGCGGAGGGCCGCGAGAAACCCGCTTGATTTGCCGATCGGGATTGATGACGCCGCGCGGATCTCCGTGCGGCGTTTCCGTTAACCAAGAGCGCGAGTCGGCGCCGAGGCTCTCGGCGCTCTGGAAACTCTCCCGCTCTGTGTTGACAACCCCTTCGCGTTAACGCATCTGTCCAACGTCTCGGGACGATCGGGACAGGTGCATGATCGTGACGACCGGGGCTGAGGATGACGTCCTCGGCGGAGAGGCAATTCACATTCTGGCCAAGCATGCGTGACTCGGTTCCAGCCGAGCGGCCAGATGTGCCGATATCTCCCGATGCTGCGTGAGTACGGCCCCAATCTGTGCGGGCCGGTGTGGGTGCGCAAGCGCAGGGGAGCGCCGGCGGGCTTCCGCGGGATACTCGCAGGGATTCGAACATGCTTGTGGGATCGGGCGCGCAGCGCAAGGGCGCGGGACGCAACAAGTCGGTGAGTGATTCGCGTGGCACGATGCCCGTGCTCGATCAGCGCCGCTCGTAGTCGTAATGTGTAACCTGTCGATCCGGCAGTGGCGTAGGCTTGCCCGACATCGGGACTAGCCTCGTGGCGATGCTGCGAATCCAGAGGGGACGCTTCGGCGCGGTGGTGTCGATCCACGGGCGAAAGCGAAAGGGCTATCGGGTCCGTTCGGATCGACAGCCGAAGTCCGTCACCCCTTCACCGTTCACCAAGGGCCCCGACCGATGTCACAGTCATCGTTTCTCAACAGCATTTCGGGCCGGCTGCTCCTGCTGGGCGTGATCCCGGCGATGCTCGTGATCGCGGCAATTGTGGCGTGGAGCACCGTCGACGGCTATCGGAGCGCACAGCGGGACGCGCAGCGGGTTCTCGCGGCCGAGGCGGTGGGCGCCGCCGTCCAGTTGGACGGGCGAAATGAGCAATGGAACACCATTGCCACCATCATGGCCACGAGCCAGGTCAACGGGCTGTTCGGCCGGCGCAAGGAGTCCAGCGAGCTGGCACGGTCGGTGACTCTGTCAAGCCCCGGCATCTTCAGCGCCTATTTCGTGTACGAGCCGAACGCCGACGGTCACGACGCCGAGTCGCTCAAGGAAGGCGATGTCCCGCCCGAAGCCATTGACTCCGCGGGGCGCTTCCTGCCCGTCTGGTATCACAACGCCTCGGCGTCTGGGGATCCAAGCGGCGAGGTGTCGCTCAAGCCGTCGATCGGGATGGACTCGCTGGACTATTACTTGGTTCCGAAGAACGCGTTCAGCAAAGCCGGCACACCCGCCGCCACGATCACCGAGCCTTACGCCAAAGAGGGCAACGTGATTGTCTCGCACGTATTCCCCATCGTCGTCAAGGGGAAGTTTGCGGGAGTCGCCGGGATCAACCGCAGTCTCGACCGTCTTTTCGAGATCGCGGACACCATCAAGAGACGCTCCGGCGCGGACGTGTTCATCCTCAGTTCGGGCGGCACGTTCATTGCCGCGACGACCGATGCCGTGAAGTCCGAACGCGGGGGCGCGCCCATGAAGGACCGTCCTCTTTCTGACACTCCGTACGCCTCGATCGGGTCGCGCTGGGCGTCGGTCACACCGGGCGGCGACGCCGAGGTGTTCGAGGACCGAGATCCTGTTCTTGGAGAGGCGTGCTTCTTCGCGGTTGAGAAGACTTCTGTCGGCGGATGGACGGTGGTGGCCCGGCGAAGCAAGAGCGAAGTCCTGCACGAGGCCGGCGCCGCCCTGGTCCGCAATGTCATCCTCGGGACGGCGGGCATGCTCCTGGTGGGCGGGCTGATGTTCTTCGTGTCGCGGGGCATCACCGGACGGGTTCGCGGTGCGGCCCAGGCCGCGGATCGCATCGCCCGTGGCGACCTGACCCAGGCGATCGTTGAATCGGCGAACCGCGACGAGACCGGGCAGCTCATGCGCTCGATGCACTCGATGGACAGCAACCTCAACTCGCTGGTGGGCAACGTCAAGCAGGCGGGCATCCGCCTCAACTCGACCGCCACGGAGATCGCCGCCACGAGCAAGCAGCAGGAGGCGTCCTCCGCCACGTTCGGTGCGGCCTCCAACCAGATCGCGGCCGCCGTCAAGGAGATTTCCGCCACCGGGCGCGACCTGGTGAAGACGATGGAATCGGTCAACCGCATCGCCGCGGAGACGGCGGACCTGGCGGGCGCCGGGCAGGCGGGTCTGCAGGGAATGGAGGTGGTGATGCGTGAACTGGACGGCGCCACGACCTCGATCGCCGCCAAGCTCAACGCCATCAACGAGCGCTCGCAGAAGATCACCACGGTCATTACGACCATCACGAAGGTCGCGGACCAGACGAACATCCTTTCCATCAACGCCGCGATCGAGGCGGAGAAGGCGGGAGAATTCGGGGCTGGCTTCCTCGTCATCGCGCGCGAGATCCGCCGGCTGGCCGACCAGACCGCCGGGGCGACGCTGGACATCGAGCAGATGGTGCAGCAGATGCAGGGCGCGGTTTCGTCGGGGGTGATGGAGATGGACCGGTTCGCCGACCAGGTGCGGCGGGGCGTGCGGGAGGTGGCTTCGGCCGGCGCCCAGCTGACGGAGATCATCGATCGCGTCAACCGGAGCACCGAGAGCTTCAAGCAGGTGAACGAGTCGATGCAGGCGCAGTCCGAGGGCGCCCAGCAGATCAGCGACGCCATGTCGTCGCTGGTGGGGAACGCGAACCAGACCATGCAGTCGGTGAAGGAGTTCGCGCACGCCGCCGCCGATCTCCAGGCCGCCATCGCGCTGCTGCGCCAAGCGGTGTCCGAGTTCAAGCTGAGGGAGTAGGCCGTGCGCATGCTTTCGGTCATCTGGCGCGCGGGCGGGTTGCTCTTCGCGACTGGCATTGACGCCGTCGCGGAGGTGTTGTCGCCGCTGGCCTGCACGCCGACGCCGGGCGTCCCGCAATGGGTGCGGGGGCTGTTCAACTACCGCGGGCGCCTGATCCCGCTGGTGGACGTTGCACGCCTCCTCGCGCGCTCGCCGAGTCCCGACCGCATGATCAACCGCGTGGTGGTGGTCCGCAGCACGCCGGGGACCGCTGCCCTGGACTCGCCGGTGGGCCTGTGGGTCGAGGCCGTGCTGGAGCCGGAGGCCCTGGACTTCGACGGCGCGGGCATGCACCCCGGCTTCGCGACCGAAGCGGGTCGGTTCCTCGGGCCGGTGGTGGAGACCGGGTGGGGGCAGGTGCAGCTCGTGCATCCGCAGGAGCTCTTCACGGCGGAACAAGCCTCGGTGCTCGCCGAACGCCTCAAGGAGGCCGCGGCATGAGCTACCCCGCCGTCCGACGCTGGCTGGTGGAGCACACGTCGCTCGAACCGTCCCTCTTGGACGGCGCGGGGTTTGAATCACTGGTGGCCGAGCGCCTGCGGGCCGCGGGCAGCGAGAGCGAGACGGCGTATGTCGAGGCTCTGGACGGCTCGGTTGATGAGGTCGACCGCCTCACGGGCGGCATCGCGGTGCCCGAGACGTGGTTCTTCCGATACTCGGAATCGTTCCGCGTGCTCGGCGAGTTCCTGTCGCGGCGACTGCAATCGGGCGCCGGGTGGCTCCGCATGATGAGCGTCGGTTGCGCGAGCGGCGAGGAACCCTACAGCATGGCCATGACCGCGCTGCACGCGGGCTGGGAGCCCGGGGCGATCACGATCGAAGCGCTGGATCGCAGCCAGGACGTTCTGCGGCGGGCGGGGTCGGGCGAATACGGCGCGTTCTCAGTTCGCACGGAGGTCCCCGCTTGGGCGCTGGCCTACCTGCACCGCGCCGGTGATTCGATCGTCGTGGATCCGGGCGTGCGATCGCTCGTGCGCTTCGTGCGCGCGGACGTGGTTCAGCCGGGGGCGCTGGCCGGGGTCGGGCCGTGCGACGTGATCTTCTGCCGGAACGTGCTGATCTACCTCGGCGCGGAGGCTCGCGTGCGGTTGCTTGACGCCGTGTGCGCCGCGCTCGCGCCGGGCGGGCTGCTCTTTGTCGGGCACGCCGAGCCGCTGCTGTGCGGGGCCTCGCCCCTGCGCGCCGTCGCCGTGCCGCACACGTTCGCGCTGGAACGCACGGGCGGGGTTGCGGCTCCGGTGAATCAGCCGGCTCGTGTTTCCCCGGCGCGCGTGCACGCCCGCCCCGGGCCGGCGCCCGTGGCCGCCACGAGGCCCGCGCCGCCCGAGGCCGAGCCCACCCTAAAGGACGCCCGCGACCTGGCCGATGCCGGCCGGCCGGGTGAGAGCGAACGGGTGCTCCGAACGATCATCGCCCGGCGCGGCCCTTCCGCGCCGGCGCTGGAGCTGCTCGGCGTGCTCCGCATGGGTGCGGCCGACGCCGCCGGGGCACGGGTGCTCTTCGAACAGGCCATCTACCTCGAACCGGCGCGCCCGGTGTCGCTGCTGCAACTGGCGCTGCTCAGCGAGCGCGCCGGCGATGCACGCCGGGCCTCGCTGCTGTGGGACCGGGCACGGCGCGCCTCGGCCGCCGAGGGAGAGGAGCATCTCCCGTGAGCACGCCCAAAACCGCCAACGCCGGCGCCACGCCAGCGACCCCCAGCAGCGCCGTGCTGCGGCTGCTGGACCAGCCCGTCTGTGCGGCCGATCTCGCCGCCGGCGCCGAGGCCGCCTCAAGGCCCGCCGCGACCCATGTGTCCGGGACGACCGGCGTGCTGCTCTTCAGGCTCGACAACGAGTGCCTCGCCATCCCCGCGAGGCTGCTCCGGCGCACCACGGCGTACACACGCCCACTGCCCATTCCAAACCGTTCCACCGGCATCCTGCGCGGGTTGTGCAACATCCGGGGTGAGCTTGTGCTGTGCGCCGACCTGCGCCGCCTGCTGGGACTGCCGGCGCACGACAACGCTGAAACCTCCGGGGATACGGGGGCCGACGCGCGGCGCATGGTCGTCATCGGGCCGGCCGGCGCCTCCTGGGTCTTCGAGGTCGATGCGTTGATCGGGGTGGAGCGCATCGATCCGCAGAGCCTCCGTCTACCGCCCATGACCGTGGAGCACGCCCTTGGGGCCTGTGTTGCGGGGCTGACCGAGATCGCCGGCGCGGGCGTCAGCGTGCTCGACGGAGAGCGAGTCCTCGCGGGATTCAAGGCGGGGCTGGGATGAGCGACGGCGGCGGATTTGCCGGGATTCCCCTCTTCGACCTCTTCAAGCTCGAGGCGGAGTCGCACTGCGCCGCCCTCAGCACGGGACTGCTCGCCCTCGAGAAGTCGCCGACCGACCGCTCCGTGGTCGAGCCGTTGATGCGGGCCGCCCACTCGATCAAGGGCGCCGCCCGCATCGTCGGGCTGGACGTCATCGTCTCGCTGGCCCACGTGATGGAGGAATGCTTCCTCGCGGCGCAGGGCGGGCGGGAGGTCATGAGCGCCCCCCGTATCGATCAACTGCTGAGAGCGGTTGACGTGCTGGCCGAGATCCAGACGCTGGCCGAGCCCGACCTCGCGGCCTGGACCCAGTCCCATGCCGCGACCATCGCGGTCCTCGTCGGTGAGCTGAAGGCGCCGCCACCGGCGTCGGCCCCTCAGCCCGCCCCTCAGCCCCCTCCATCGGCGC
>Ga0163153_10005135_pt1 | contig 15698 bp, 16 predicted proteins | sample OliLakLV19MP6IB1_FD_148629 | JGI IMG/M metagenome (GOLD analysis project Ga0163153, IMG submission 148629) | Freshwater microbial mat bacterial communities from Lake Vanda, McMurdo Dry Valleys, Antarctica - Oligotrophic Lake LV.19.MP6.IB-1 | ecosystem: Environmental > Aquatic > Freshwater >... | reverse complement strand
CCTATCACCTGGCCAAAAATCTGCGCTTGATCAAACGGCAGTTCTTCGCTTTACCGAATATCCTGGCCAAAGAGGCGCTGATTCCGGAATTGATTCAGCAAGAAGCAACCGGCAGCCGATTGGCAGAGTCGGCTTCAGCCTGGCTGGACAATGCGGCAGCAGTAAACTCACTGCAACTGCGTTTTGATATGCTGCATGAAGAGTTGCGTTGTGATGCCAGCAGCCGCGCTGCCGCTGCGGTGAGCGAGTTGTTGCGAGGCTAAGTATGAAGGCCAAAAATACTTCCCTGGCCGGGTTAGTAGCAGGTGTCGATGAAGCGGGCCGTGGACCACTGGCAGGCCCGGTGGTGGTGGCTGCTGTCATTCTCGATCCGCAACAACCCATTACGGGTCTCGATGATTCCAAAAGACTCACTGCCCGACGACGGGAAATGCTGTTCGACCAGATTCAGCAGCGTGCTTTGGCCTGGTCTATTGTGCATATCGATGTTGTGGACATTGATCGTTTGAACATACTGCAAGCGACGCTATGGGGCATGCAACGTTCAGTCTTTGAGCTCAAACCAAAACCCTCACGGGTATTGATTGATGGTAATCGCGCTCCGGAACTGGACTTTGAAGTTCAGACCATAGTGCAAGGTGACCGGCTGGAACCGGCGATTTCAGCTGCTTCCATATTGGCCAAGGTGTCACGCGACCGGTATATGCTCAAGCTACACATTATGTTTCCGAACTTTGGTTTTGATCAGAACAAGGGTTATCCGACTCCTGACCACCTGCAACGGCTACAGCAGCACGGACCGTGCACACATCATCGTAAATCCTTCGCTCCGGTGCGGCGCTTGCTGCAGTCTGAACTTTTCAATTAAGGAAGCGCTGAATAAATCAGAGATTGCCCGGCTGAGCGTCTACAAAGGCTTCGAGATCCTGTCGCGTTACCGAGCCCAGGAAGGCCTTCACCGAACGACCTGCAGGGTCCAGGATGATGGTGGTGGGCAATACCCGTGGTGCACCGAATGGCTCCGGAGGCTGGTAAACATCGGCCACAAGAATGGGGTAGCTGACGTAGAACTCAGCGAGAAACTCTTTGAACATGGCTTCATCGACATCTTCGTAAGCAATGCCCAGCACGGTGATGTCCTCACGCTGCTGATGCAGCTCCGAAAGCTCCGGAATTTCTTTGCGGCAAGGCGCGCACCAGGTGGCCCAGTAGTTGAGAATCACCCATTGACCGCGAAAATCACTCAAAGCCAGTGGCTCACCATTCAACTGCGGCAGGGAAAAGTTCACTGGCTCTTCAGTTTCATAGACCGCAGCCAGCAGATTCTTACTCACCAGCAACAGCAGTATCGCCAAAGTTATCGACAATCTTGTAAATGTCATGCGGAGTCACCTGCGTACATAGGGCGGAGTGGCCGGTTCAGTGCACTGATGCCGGAATCGTGTACTTCTTTCATGGCTGAAACAAAGGCTTTGTCCCAGTCGGTTTCCTGGTAAATCCGATTCTTGCCCAGAATCGGTAAGTGGTAATTGCCACTGAGGTACAGCGCTATCAGGCTAAAATCGCCCAGATCGCGGCTCAACATCCAGTCACCACTGTCATCCACCGAAGCAATTTTCTCCACAAACAAATTATGCAAAATAAGCTTGACCTGCATGGTACCGGCGTGGGGCTCCTTCACTATCAATTCTTCCTGGCTCAGTGTTTCCCCGCTTACTTGTGCCTCCCATAAATGCCCGAGCAAGCGGTAGGCCAGTTGGAAATCGGACCCTTTGGGCCAGTTGGCAAGCGACAGATTACTGGTTCGGAAAGTGGTTAATGAAGCCGCCAAGGAAGCACCGAGTAAAACAACCACCCACACCAGGTATAGCCACAGCAGGAATATCGGCACCGTAGCCAAAGCTCCATAAATCACTGCGTAGTTGGCGTTGCTGACCCAGGCAACAAAGCCAAGCTTAGCCAACTCGAACAGGATGGCACTGAGTACCGCACCAGCCAGAGCCGCACGAAAACGTACCCGGCAATTGGGTACCAGCATGAAAATCAGGGTGAATACCAGGGTGCCCACCAGCAACAATCCTGCTCGGTACAAGCCAGGCGAAACCAACTCCTGCAGGCCATGGTTGGCAAACAGGTTCTGAGCGCTGAAGACCACGGCACTGCCAATCATCAGAGGCGCCAGGGTTAACACTGCCCAGTACATGAGGACGCGGTTTAAAAAGGAGCGAGCCTTCTCTACTCGCCAAATCCGATTAAAGGCTATTTCGATGCGGAACATCAACATCAGCGCGGTCAGCACCAGCGCAACCGTGCCCGGCAAGGTCAGGCTGCTGACACTGGATAAAAACAAACTCATACTCGTGGCTACCTGGTTGCCAGCAGTAGGCACCAGGTTTTCCAGCAACACTTGCTGCAGGCGCTCCGACCACTCGTTGAACACCGGAAAGGCCGCTACTACCACAAAGATAACAGCCAACAAGGGCACCAAGGCCAGCAGACTGGTGTAACCCAACGAAGCCGCTTCATCAAAACAGCGGTCTTCCTTGAAGTGCCTCCAGACATGCTGCGACAGCACCCGCACACGCCTGATGTGTTGCTGCACTTCTTCGGTCGCCAGAGCCGTTGTAATGGATTTATTCAGCATTTCAGTTTACCCGCTGGTTGTCAGTCAATAGAATGGCTCACAACAAGATTCATTTGCCCCACAGATCGGCGGGCAACACAACACAACTTTGGGCAATTCTAACTGAGGCCACCATGACTGTCAGAATTCTGCATAACCCGCGATGTTCCGAATCACGTGCCACCCTGTCTTTGTTACAGGAAAAAGGCGTAGAGCCGGAGATCATCCACTACCTGGAACTGCATCCTGACACTAAGCAATTGGCCGCAATCGCCCTGATGCTGGGCATTTCACCACACGATTTGTTGCGTAAGGGCGAGGCTGAATATGCGGAGCTGGACCTGGCCAACAGCGAATTAGACGATCAACAAATTTTGCAGGCCATGCACAATCACCCGCGGCTGATTGAGCGCCCTATCGTTAAGCATAAAAATAACGCGGCGATAGGCCGTCCACCCGAAGCGGTGCTGGACATTTTATGAGCGTGCCCGGGAGCAACGCTGGGTCATCTGTTGAAGTTCTGGTGCTGTATTACAGCCTGCACGGACAAACCGCGCAGATGGCGCGGCAAATCGCCCGTGGTGTAGAAGAAGTTGCCGGCGCCAGCGCGCGCTTGCGCACGGTGCCGCCCGTCACTTCCGGCCTGAACGAACGCACAGCGTCAGTGCCGGAGGACGGACCACCCTGGGTACGCAAACAAGACCTGACCGAATGCAGTGCACTGATCATGGGCAGCCCGACACGCTTCGGCAATATGGCCGCGGCTTTAAAATACTTTATCGATGGCACTGCTGCTGAATGGTTTTCCGGCGCCATGGTGAGTAAACCCGCTGCCGTGTTTACCTCCACCGCCGCATTGCATGGCGGCCAGGAATCTACCCTGTTGAGCATGATGCTACCACTGCTGCACCACGGCATGCTGATCGTCGGCCTGCCATTTACCGAATCGGCCTTGATTCATACCACAGGCGGTGGAACTCCCTATGGCCCCAGCCACTTTTCAACCTGGGAAGGTGGCCGGGAGCTGGATAAAGACGAAATTTCACTGTGCCGGGCACTGGGCAGAAGAGTGGCAGAAATTGCCCTCAAGTTGGGCGCTTGATGAGCCAGCGTGCCGTGTTTGGGGTTTACCTGGCGTTACTGATGTTGCAGCCGGTTTGGCATTTTCTACTTCCCAGCCCCTGGGGTTCAGGCAACTGGATACTGGCGCTGATCGCCACCTTACCCTTGTTGCTGCCGGTGGCAGGCATTGCAGCCGGCCGCTTTCGCAGCATGACCTGGGGTGGTTTTCTGGCAGTTCTGTATTTTGTTATTGGCATGATGGAAGTCTGGAGCAATCCGGATCAGCGTATTCCCGCCAGCCTGCAAATAATTCTGGCACTGTCGTACTGCGGTGTATTGGCGCGCTATTCCCGTCAGTCTTCCGCAGACCAGAAGCGGTAGAGCGACTAATCCTCCTCAGTAGCTGTCTGCGTTGCCACAACGCCTTCCGCAGCAGCATTTGCCACTGCCCGTTGGCTCTCGGCGGGCGAGGCGAAGTAGAGCTGATCAATGTAATTCAACCTGGCCATGGCATGAGCCAGGCTGACCGGCACCGAGCCCGAGCGCACCACAGCTTCAGGCTGTTGCTTCCATAGTGCCTGGAAGCGGTCCAGTCGGGTCAAGCCCGCCTGATGAATCTCACTGATGGCTGCATTACTGGCGCGAAAACGTCGAATGATGTTTTCATCCAAAAGCCCACCTTGTCCTTCCAACATGGCTCGAATGTCATCTGAGTCCAACATGGTCTCGGGGTAAAACAGCACCAGCTCGGCCTGCAGCAAAGCTTTGAAGGTTGTGACTCGATTCAGCAATGCATTCAGCATTCTGAAATCTTCGATGTTGTCACTTTGGGTTGAACGCAACATGCCACCATAAATCGCCTGTTGCTCTGCCTGGTAAAGCGTACGCAAATGCTGGCCCAGCCGATCGTAAATTCCCTTATCAGCTTCAAACTCAATGGGACTTACGCCATGCCCGGTAATAAAACGATCGCGCCATTCTTCACCCTTGCTCCAATTGGCGGTCATCAACTCCGATGGACGTGAGCGTGAGGCGGCCAGATAGGTCAGGCGATTGGGTACTATATGGAAGCCTTGCTGGTCGTTTCGGGTAGTGACAATTCGGCTACCGACCCACTCCATCGGGCACTCATCTTGCAACACTTCGTCCGAAGCGGCTGCAATCAGATAGTTATGTTCTTCCGGGCTGACAAAAGTGGACCCGAAAATATCACGGCTTTGATCGCCTTCGCGGTAACGGCCTTTCAGTTCAAAACTAAGGCGACCAAAATAGTTAGCAACGTTAGGGTCTTCCGGGCGCACACTTTCAGCGCGGCGTTCCACCCAAGCGGTATGGTCATAACAGATTTCCAACTGGCCCATGCCGGTCTGATCAGCCAATAGATAGGCATCGGGAAAAAGACCAATCAGTGCGCGCGTGGCTTCCAACGGCTGGGTCATTTCGCAACTGGATTCCAGCTCGCAGGGACCTATAACCAACCCGTCGGTTCGATAGGCGGTCTTCTGATTGGCATTGCCGCTCAACACCACGTCTGCGCCCGACTGCAACCGCATTTCACGAAACTCGAGTTCGGCTTCGCGTATACCACCGACCAGGCTTTCCAGGGCTGCACGATACTCGGCCAGTACCTGGCTAACCGGATCGGAACGGCCCGCAGCGGAGCCACTCAGACAATCCAGTTGTTGAGACATGACCTGCATCAGGTTGACGCCGATTTCCTGCATGCGATGAATGCGGGCTTCATTGGCAGGCGTTTGCATGAAAACCGGCGCCTGCAATGAGAACCAGGCCATCATGGCGGACAAGATTGACCAGTCCAGCGGGTTGGGCAGAGGCTGGGCCAGCGCCGGGCAAGTCGTAGGAGCCTGCTCGTACAAATAACCAAGCAGGTAGTTGATACGTTGTGCAGGCAGCAACTCCAGTTCGCGAGCCAGTTGATCCACCGCAAACGGACCATTCTGGTCACCGGAAAGCTCAGCCGAGCGCAATAAAGTATTCGCAAAATCCAGCATGCCGCTCATGCAGCCATCAAACTGTTCGCGCGACAGGTTGAGTCGCCCTTCCGGATCACGGTCTGCCATCAGTGAAATGCAGATGTCAATTTCTTCGCGAATCTGCCGGCGCACCGGTTGATCAAAATAAAAGGCCATATCAGGAGCCAATAACACCAATTGGGCAATGGCATCGCCCAGTTCCTGCTGTAAGCCTTCCAGCCTCTCTGTCACGGGTTCACCGCTTTGCAGTGCCTGGGCCACATCAAAAACTGCCGCGAGATTGGCGTTGATTCGGGGGTCCACTTCACTGAATGATCGGGCCAGGTAAGTGGAAATCCTGGGCAGAAATGCTGCCAGCAACGCGGCCAGTCGCGTATCGCTGGCTTCTTCCCGTGCGCGGATATCCAGCATATCCGCTGCTATCCACAACAGGCTTTGGCTGAATTCCAGATATTGCCCGGCGTATAGGCCATCCACCGCCACCACCAGCCGCAGCAATTGCTGGGCCGAGCGCGTTTCAGCACCTTGCAACTCAGGCAAGGCACGATGCAAATCAAATACCAGGCGCTTGAAACGCAACTGATCGGGTGGTTCTGACAAGGTCAGCGAGTCCAGCAACACTCGCAGGGACAGGAAATGTGCGTCGAGATCGGCCGGAGTGTCTGCTTCACCTGAGCGGGCAGGCGGTTCTGCAGCAGTCCAGGGTTCAAACCACTCCGGACTCAATTGGGTCAATGCCACTGCCAGCACCGGGCTGTTTGCCGCCAGGGTAGTGGCTTCCAGCCAGATACGGCTGGCATTGTGTTCAACCCGGAACACGGCTTCCGGCAGGAAAGATGCTGCTATGCGCTCTTCGTCACGGTCGAAAAGCATTGGCAAAAGGTCGGGATAATCGGGCCCGAGGGCTGCCACTGCCGGTGTGGGTAAAATGCGGTGTTGCCAAAGCTCTTGTTGCAAAACCTGTACGGCAGGGTCCAGCACGGTACTGCGAGAAGGCAAGCGGTGAAAACGGCCTGCCAGCCGGTCAAGCCAGGTCCGGCTGTCGCGGAAAGACGTCACCAGGGAATCTTCCTGGCCCAGCTCGGGTGTAGGGTTGAGCTTCAGCAGATAGGCCAGTGCGGTCAGGCTCAACAGGGTGTCCTGGCGTGAATCCAAATCCGCCAGGCTGGCCGCCAACTCGCGGTTGTCAGGTAGCTCCGCAACCAGTTCGGCTGGCAGAATCTCCGGCAGTGCTATGGGCACCTCAACTTTCAACCCAGCGATTGACTCGGTGGCTGCTGCCGGAACCATCACTTCCTGTGCGTGGCTGATATTGGCCCCAGCCAAACCCAGTAGCAAACCCAGTGCCAAACTCTGTACCAAGGCCAGTAAACACGGCACAGCAAACACTCGCGAAAGTGCGTTCGCAAACCTGCATTGATGACTCATGCTGGTTTTCATATCAGATGAAGCATCCTGTTACTGGACAATGCCGGGTCAAGTCCGACAGGCTCCTGGGGAGCGGTTATACTACGCGAAGCAGCCGCCGCAGCATATTATACCGTCCGTGCTTATCGGTGGTTTTGAGCCGTGTTGACGCTACTCTCATCTACACGGATCAGTGGCACTGGCTTTCACTACAGGTATTCAATCGATGATTTCCAGGCTGTTGATCATTACCACCGGCGGCACCATCGACAAGATCTATTTCGATGACATGAGCGACTACCAGATTGGTGAGCCGCAAATCAGCCTGATATTGCACGCCATGAACGTGGGTTTTCATTTTGATGTGATACCCCTGATGCGCAAGGACAGCCTGCACCTGGACGAGAAGGATCGCAAACTGGTGCGTGACACGATTGTCGGCAACGACTGCCAGCATGTGTTGATCACCCATGGTACCGATACCATGGTCGACACAGCCCGTGCCCTGGCAGACATCGAAAACAAGACGATTGTATTAACCGGTGCCTTGAACCCGGCGCGCTTCCGCGATTCCGATGCCGTATTCAATATCGGTTGTGCCGTGGGTTCGGTGCAGTGTCTGCCCCCTGGTGTGTACATTTCCATGAACGGCCGAATCTGGGACCCAACTACGGTACGCAAAAATCGTGATGCCAATCGCTTTGAAGAAACCTGACCCAGGCTTATTCCGCTCTTCAGCGAAATTTCGGTGGAATATAACCAAAACGCTGCATCTGCTCCCGATGCCGCTCAACAATCGCAGCAACCTGCTGTTCCGTTAAGGCTTCAGCCCACTGATTCTTACTGCCTTTGCGAAAGAAGTGTTTCGAATTGGGGCTCCTTTCGACAAAGCCGCTGGCCAGTTCCTGCTGCTTCAGTTCGCGAAAGGAAGAAAACTGGATGGCTTTGCGCAAGCGGGTTTTGTCTTTACCCAAGCCCAGCAACTTGGCCACTGAGCCAAATGCCTTTAACGGCGTGTCCTGCAGATCTTCATAACGCACCACCACGATGGCCGGGTGTGGCTGCATGGTCCAGCTTTGCACATGGGTGGACCAGGAGCCCATAAATCCAGCCACGTTTTCCTCATTAGTAGGCATGCCGGTTTCTTCATTGGCCAGAAAGGCGATGGCTGCATCAACCGTCAAGCCAAAATGGTCGGCCACGGACAGCACCACATCCAGCGGATTGCGCACGATATATACCGCACCCGCCATCACGCTGAGGTTATGTAACGGAATGCCGTGCAAATGGCCAAACATATTGTGCGTCTTGGTAAATATGCTGCCGCGCTCACGGCTGTTGGCTATGTCCTGATGCACCTGTGGCCGCAGTGCCATGGCCTGGTCGAAATCCATGGCTTCCACTCCCCCTTCGCCGGCGTAGGGCGCATACCAACGGGTCTTGGATTCTTCTTCGAAATAGTCAGGAAACTCGGTGAGGCGGCCCGGCTTGTTTGGGTTTTCCAGCAGGTTGTGGATAAAGGCACGCATCCAGGTATTACCCGATTTGGGGTAAGAGGCCAGCCAGACAATATTTCCCATAAAACAAACCTGTTAATTGAAAAAATGACCCGCAGCATGCAATAACAGGCCCACCAGTCCACCCACCAGAGTACCGTTGATGCGGATGAACTGCAGGTCGCTGCCTATCGCCAGTTCCACCCGTTCGGTGGTTTCTTGCGCATCCCAGCCAGCCACTGTGTCACTGATCAGGCTGGCGATGGCGTGGCGGTTATCAGCCACCAGTACGACCGCAGAGTCGATCAGCCAGCGATCTATACTGGCTTGCATGGCGGGGTCGTTTTCCAGGTTTTGAGCCAGCTCACCGATCACGCGATTCAACTCATTACTGATGATGGAATCCCCGCTGGCGATGTCGCGGTCTATACCCGCAACCAGATCGGTCCAGATCCGGTATAAATAATCCTGCAAAGCTTCGTTGTCCAGCGCATTTTGTTTTATTTCGTTGATGCGCCGTTGCAATTGCGGCGAGTTGCGCAGCTCTCCGATCCAGTGGTTCAACATTCGGTCGAATTCGGCACGCATGGCGTGGTCCGGGTCCAATGCCATCTGCAACAACAGGTTTTCGATCCGGTCCAGCATCTGCTGTACGATGCGATCATCAACAAAACCTGGCAACCACCAGGGGCTTTCCTTTTGCACGTTGCCGCGAATGGCCTCCCGGTGGTCGTGCAGAATAACGACTGCATAACGCAAAACCTGCGTCAGCAAGGCCTGGTGACGACCATCACGCACCAGCCATTCCAGCATATGGCTAAGCCAGGGCCCCATTTCGGCCCGCTGCAGCTGCTGGACACTCAATCTGCGCAGGAAAGCCCGCACATTGTCTTCCCGCCAGGCGCCTACTCCCCAGCGTAAGAACCGGATGATGGTATCCACCAGGCGCTGCCTGCCGCCTTCCGCCTTAAGCCAAACCACGATATGCGCCGACATGGCCGATTTTTCCAGCTTGGAACGAACCACGTCGGGATGCAGGAAATGCTCAGCAACAAAACGCGCCATACTGTGACCAATTTCATCTTTACGGCGGGGAATGATGGCCGTATGCGGAATGGGCAAACCGAGGGGATGACGAAACAGGGCAACGACCGCAAACCAATCGGCCAGTGCTCCAATCATGCCCGCTTCAGCAAAGGCATGAACCCAGGCCAGCCAGGAGTCGGGTCGATTGAGCGTGAGCAGGAAAACGATCGCCATCAACACCAGCAGCAGCAAAGGCCAGCGCTTCATGCGACGCAGGCGCAGGGCTTCGTCTGTTGTCATATCCATGCTAGGGATGGGTCTGCATTGGCACGGTTAGCCAATCAGAACTTTTGCCGACCCAGTAGCAAGTCCTTCCACATCACCCAATCACCTGCCAGGCTGTACAACGGATACTTGAATGTCGCTGGCCTGTTATTCTCGAAAAAGAAATGCCCTGCCCAGGCAAAGCCGTAACCCACCAGGGGCATCAGCAGTAACCAGCGGACATCCGCCTGCCAGATACTGAACGCAATCACAACCAACACCAGCCAACTGCCAACAAAATGCAGTTTGCGGCAGGTGCTGTTGCTATGCTCTTGCAAGTAGTAGGGATAAAACTCTTCGAATGAATTGAATTTGCTGCTCATGGGCTTACTCGATCATTGGCGGCCAGGTCATCGGCTTGCATGATCGCGCATAGGCGAGGCAGGGACAAGCGCCCTCATGATCTGACCGCATCTGTTGGTTTAAACCAACTTCACTTGCATGGATACTGATCTCAGGAATTGAAGCGGCATCATCACTACCTCCTACTGATCACCAACTGATACCGGTAGCATGTGAAACGATGGATCTGCTGCTTAAGTACCCGCATCTTTATCGATATCCGTATTCCTGCGAACGAACTCATAAAGCCCCAGAAAACTGGGGTTCTTTGCTGTAATCACCCAGCTGGGGATGGCGGCCAGATAGTTGCCATAACGAGCTTTGGCTTCAAAGCGCTGACGAAAACCTGAAGCTTTGAACCTGTTTAACATGGTCGGCAGAATACCGCCGCCCAGATAGACTCCGCCAAAGGCACCAAAGGTCACAGCCAGATTCGAGGCAATGGTGCCCAGCAGGCAGCAGAAAATTTCAACCGCTTCGTCAGCCTGTTTATCTCCTGAAAAGGCCCGGGCACTGATCTCTTCCGGCTGACAGCTATGCCCACTGATGTGTTGGTACATTCGCGCCAACCCGGGTCCTGAAATCAACCGCTCTGCTGAACAGTGACCAAACTCTGCCCTTACACTGTCAATCAACTCGGTTTCCCGCTGGTTAGTGGCCGCCATGCTGACATGGCCACCTTCGCCTGCCACTGCGATCCAGCCCGATCCATCCGTGACCAGAGCGCTGACACCCAGGCCGGTACCCGGACCCACAATCACCCGGGTTGAGTTGGCGCGCACCACACCGCCACCGACCTGGTACAGGTCTGTTGGTTGCAGATGCTCCGTCGCCCAGGCCAGGGCAGCAAAATCGTTGATGATTTCCACTCGCTCAAAATCAAAGGTATGAGCAATATTGGCACTGCTGAGATCCCAGCCCAGGTTGGTCAGATCTACCTTGCCGTCCACTACCGGTCCGGCGGCAGAAATAGCCAAATGTTCCGGTCGCTCAGAACAATGGCTTAAAAAATCCCGCAGGATTTCATCGAAATTTTCAAAATGAGCATTGGCGTATTCACGGGTTTCAACGGCTTGCCACCCACGCATCACCGCCAGCCGTGCACCGGTACCACCAATATCAGCTACCAATAAGGTCATGAAGCAGTCATCGAATTAAAATCAATATCATCTGAAATAATTCCTCGGTCCAGCGGACTAAAGTACATCCCACGGATAACTCTCTTTTTCGAAAATAAAATCGGCCAGAGACTTTTCTGCCTCGTCTTCGTTCCTGAGTATCTGCCGCAGGCTGCCCTTCATGCGCCGCTTGGCTTTTTGACTGAACAAGTGTGCGATAGCCAGGGCTTGGTGGTACTGCGGGCTGTCATCAGATTTCATCGAACTGACCCGGGACAACACGGACAAACCCACAAACAGGTCAATGGCCACATCCGCCACGCGCTGCTGGGCAAATTGCTTGTTGGCGATACCCTTGCTGTGTCGCCGCAGCAACACGTCAGATAAACGCGCCAGCTCCAGGCTGTATTTTTCATAGATCAAGGCATCATCCCGCAGGCTGTCAGGTACTGCGTCAACAATCCGTTCCTGACCCAAAGAAGTCAGTTGGGTAATTCTGCGGCCAGCGTATTCACTTAACAGCCCAAAGCCCTTGATGGGATGGTCAAATATCTCACCCGTTGCCGACTGCAGTTCCTGCAACATGGAAGCCGGACTCTTCAAGCCTGACAAGGCGATGAACAGGCGCAGTATTTCACTGGTGCCTTCAAATATGGTCAAGATGCGCGAATCGCGCAGGATGCGCTCATAGGGAAGCTCTTTCATGTAGCCGCTGCCAGCCGCAATCTGCAGTGCATCGTTGGCAGCCCGGAACATGGCCTCGGAGGCAAACACCTTGCTGATTGCCGCTTCTATGGAGTAGTCGTTGGACCCCGAGTCGATGTAATGCCCCACCATCCACACAGCACTTTCAGCGGCGAAACAGTCGACCGTCATACGAGCAATTTTTTCCTTGATCAAGCCATATTCGGCAATGCTTTGACCAAATTGCTTACGCTCCAGTGCCTGCTTGGTGGCCAGGGCGATACAGGTTTTCATGCCCCCCACCGCCCCGCCGCCCAAACCGGTGCGGCCGTTATTGAGGATAGACACGGCAATCTTGAAACCCTTGCCCTCCTCGCCCAGCAGGTTTTCGGCAGGAACATGAACATCGGAAAAGCTCACCGTGGTGGTTGATGAAGCACGAATGCCAAGCTTGTCCTCTTTTTTACCGCTATTCACACCCGGCATGTTGCGCTCGACCAGAAAAGCCGAGAGCTTCCCGGCCTTAACGTCCGTGCGCGCAAAGACCGTGTAAAAGCCGGCGATTCCTCCATTGGTGATCCAGATTTTTTCGCCGTTAAGAACCCAGTTGCCATCGGGATTTTTGACCGCGTGGGTTTTGATGGAGGCCGCATCAGAACCGGACCCGGGCTCCGTCAGGCAATAGGCAGCAATCAATTCGCCGCTGGCCAGTCGCGGCAGATATTTCTGTTTTTGCGCTTCGTTACCAAACAACAGCAAACCCTTCAGGCCAATGGAGCTATGGGCACCAATGGTCAGGGATACGGAACTGTCGTAGCGGCTACTCTGTTGCAGTACCCGCGAATAAGCCGAATTGGACAGGCCAATGCCGCCATATTCTTCGGGAATGATCAGGCCGAACAAACCCAGATCTCGCAAATCCTGGATGAAATCCTCCGGCTGCTCGCCATTCTTGTCCCACTGCTGGTATTCCTGCTCGCGATTTTCCAGGAAACGATCCACCGACTTGACCACCATGCCCAGTGTTTCGGCTTCGTTTGCATGGATATTTGGGAACGGCCAGAAACACGACTTTTCAATATGGCCGCAAAACAGTGCCTTGACCGGGCCAATGATGGGTTCGGAATGGTTATGCTCAGATTTCATTTCAGGCTGCCTCTATCGGTTTACCCAATATAGTAAAGCTTGAAGCGTTTTTTTATTGGGAACTTTACAAGGGCAGCTTGAGTCCCGACAAAGGAGTGATCAGTGCGCCGGAAGGAACTGTCTTATTACCTGCCAGCGATCAATTCAAAATGAGCCCAATTGATGAACCTGATCCGTCAATAATTGCTGGCGCGACTCGGGCATGGGTTTGTGAAAGTTGGCTATCAAGTGTTCGTATTGGGTTGGCTTGAACCCGGCCTTCATCGATACTTCCCAGGCACGAGCATCTCCACAGGTGGCGAAGAAGGCTTCACAATCATCTTCGAAATAGTCGAAACCAAAACGCAGCAGGTGGAAGAACAACCCTTCTGATTCGCGTATGGAGCGTGATACATGCTCCGGAACGTATTTGAATCCGGAACCGTTGGTCACAGACCCCCCGTTTAACATCACTTCTTCGTGCTGCCAGAACAGGGTAAAGGCCAAGGGCACAAAGTGATCCCAGCTATGGCGGTAGAAACACACCAAAGGCTGACCAAAATCTGGGCTGGCATGGCCGTAGGCTTGCTGGAACATGCCGTCGACAAAAAACGGAGCGTTCCCCACTGGACTGATCAAAATGTCTTCGTAGGGGGATTGGTGGTTTGTCATGCTGGCTGTCTCTGAACAGGTAACCACCCTATTCTATCCAAAGCCAAGCCATTGGCGACAGCAAGCTGTTTGGAATGGATGGCCAATTGCTGGCCGCGAGCCCATGCATTCCGAACAATAGTTGTTGTACAAAAAATGGTTGCCTGAGCAATGACATTCAACTCCCGAAGCCGCACCAGCCCTGGCAACTAGTCAGAGCTAAGCTGCGCGATCTTTGGGCGCCTGCGGCGCTGGGATTTCGGTGCAAGCAGCCCGCGCATCGCATCCAGCTTACCGAAACACAAAAGCCTGTCATTGGCTTTCAATTTCCGCTCGGCTTTGGGATTAGGAATCTCGGCTTCCCCGCGATGAAGCGTGAGAACGTTAATGTCCTTGTCGCGAAGTTTCGTATCAAGAATAGTCATTCCTTCAAATTTCGACCCTTTGGGAATGAGTATTTCACTAACGCCGTAACCGCTGCTAACCGTCAATCGCTGCCCCACATCAATCTCTGGAAAATCTGCCCGCGCTGCAATGTACTCAACAATCGCACCAGCAATATCGAGATTTGTACATTTCTCAATTCCCTCCAGTCCAGGCGATGAATTCACTTCCATCACTTGCGGACCTGCTTTACTCTCAAGCCTGTCAACACCCGCCACACGCAAACCAAGAATCTGCCCAGAGCGAACCGCCGTGTGGATATATTCCTGAGGCAGGTCGACCGCTTCCGCTACGCCAACCCGATACACACTGCTGCGAAATTCCTGGCCTTGCGCCACTCGCCTCATGGCTGCGACGACTCGATCACCGACCACAAAAGCCCGAATGTCTTTGCCTTTACTTTCCGCTAACCGGCGCACCACCGACTCTGGCAATGGCTGGGAGCACATCCTTCTTATCGTTTACGAAAGTCGTTCTGGGAATTCCGATGTGATGCCGGCTGAGAGTTTGCAGGCTGCGAAGTTTATCGCGTGAATTCGTAATACCGTTGGCGGTATTTGCGCAGAAAACGTCCTTCTCCTCGAATTGTCGAACCACAGATGTGCCGTAGTAAGTAATCGAGGCATCAATTCTGGGCAGCACCGCGTCATAGTGACTGAGTTGTTTTTGCCGGAAATAAAGATCCGGTGAACCTTGGTCAAGATCTATCGCAAATTTGAGTGTGTTCAGTACTTTGACATCGTAGCCTCGCTGCAGCGCCGCTTCTTTAAGACGACGTGTGCGGTATGACTTTGGTCCACATGACAAATATAGCGGGTTTCATGGATTTATCCTGGTTAATGAAAATTTATTGGAATATCGAGCCAGCGAATGCAGCAGCACCATTTGATGCTGACCTGGCGAATCGGCAACGAACCACTGGCACGGTAACGACCCTTACCAAGACGATCCAGTGACACTGAGCCCGCGAGCCGGGTGTCGGACCAGCTTGGGAGATCGCCAAAAATGCATTGAAGAAGGTCTTCAAGCGTAATCAGGCCAACAATACCGCCGAATTGCGCAGCGACAGGATGGCGCGTTCATGCACCGCGGCGGTGGCGGAGAGGAATTTCGGTTGGGCGTTCATTTCATCGAATTCCTTGGTGGGCTACGTTCGAGTCTTCAGACTGTCGATGGCGTGCACCGGGGGCGCGTCACCCTGCATCAAGTGGACGATGGCGCCGTACACCAGTCGCTGGCTCTCAAGCATGCTCCTGCCGGCTAACACGGGCGACGTGGTAATCCCCCCATTTTTAGCTATTTCCAAAAGTAGAAATCAGGCCACCATGGCCATTTTTTGAATTGGCGTTATCCCACCCAAGCCCATGTTCGGGCGTTCATGATTGTACGTCCACAACCACCG
>Ga0163153_10005129_pt1 | contig 15722 bp, 11 predicted proteins | sample OliLakLV19MP6IB1_FD_148629 | JGI IMG/M metagenome (GOLD analysis project Ga0163153, IMG submission 148629) | Freshwater microbial mat bacterial communities from Lake Vanda, McMurdo Dry Valleys, Antarctica - Oligotrophic Lake LV.19.MP6.IB-1 | ecosystem: Environmental > Aquatic > Freshwater >... | reverse complement strand
ATGTTCGGAACGCCCTTGGCGTTCCGAACATTTCGATCGGCCGTTCATGAATAGTGACCGCATTGTCATCCAATTCGCTCGAAGAGCTCCGTCTCTGACCGACATTTGTACGCCGTTGGCTTAACGGACTGGCAAGCTCGCGTTTGCGAGGACATCACGCAGAACGTGATGACTGCACTACCGGATCTTTTGATCCGGCAGGGTTTGTTTTACGCCTTCGTCGAGGGGCATCGTATTGGCAGTTGCCAGTCGTCAGTAGCTAGTTGCCAGTGCAGATCCGTCGCCCCTCGTTACCGGATCTTTTGATCCGGCAGGGTTTGTTTTACGCCTTCGTCGAGAGGCATGGCGTCTTTTTCGATGCCCGTCTCGCGCATCAGCCGGGCCAACTCGGCTTGCAACTCGGCGATGCGGCCTTTTTGGGCCGGGTCGGCCGCGAGGTTTTTGCGCTCTTCCGGGTCGTTCGCGAGGTCGTAGAGTTCGGAGAGATGGCGATCTGGGGTGCCGTCGCCGTGCGGATAATGGATGTATTTCCAATCGTCGGTGCGTACGCCCCGGACGTTCGGCGTGTAGGGGAACTGCTTTTCGTAGTTGTATTCGTAGAGCCAACTCTTGCGCCAGGCCGGGTCGTTACCCTCGCGGGCGAGCTTCACCCAGGAGCGGCCGTGCGTCGCTTTCAGCGGCGGCAGGCCGCAGAGTTCCAACAGGCTCGGGGCCATGTCGACGGTGAGGACCTGCCGGTCGATCGTTTGCGGCGTGCTCACGGCTCGCGGAACGACCTTGAGGGGAACCGGCGCGCGGGTGCTTCCGCTTCCATCGCGACTTAAGGTCCCTTCGCCCACTTTCTCCGCCATGGCGACTCGTCTCGGGATCCCCACGCCGGGGCCCCGCACGATCAGCGGGATCCGGATGCTCGGCTCGTGCATCGTGCGCTTGTCGACCATGCCGTGCTCGCCGTTCAACAGGCCGTTATCCCCCATGAAGACGAACACCGTGTTGTCGTACAGGCCGCGGGCCTTGAGCGTAGCTACGAGGCGGCCGACCGAATCGTCGACGGAAAGGATCGTTCCCCAGTAGGCCCGGGTCATCGCCGCGAAATCCTTGACCGCTTCGGGAGAGCTGTCGGGGAATTTTTTCCGCCACTCAAAGAGCGGGCCGTAGATTCCGTGCCAAGTTGAGAGCCGTTCTTTGATCCAGGTCGGTTTTCCTTCCAGGGCGAAGGCCGTGTCGGGATATTTGACTTCCACGTTGTCGAAGGCGTGTTCGTACTTCGGCTCGGGGAAGTAGAAGCTGTGCGGGGCCTTCTGGCCGACCATCATCAGAAACGGCTTCTTCAGGTCGCGGGACTTGATCCAGTCGATCGCCAGATCGGTGACCACGTGCGTGTAGTAGCCCGGCAGCACTTTGCGCGTGCCGTCGACGTTGAACTCGGTGTCGAAGTATTTGCCCTGACCCTTGTGCGTGGCGAAGTAGTCGAATCCAGGCCGACGCTCGTCGTTCTCTTCCCCCATGTGCCACTTGCCGACGTAGGCCGTTTCGTAGCCGCCCCGCTGCATCAACAGCGGGAACGACTCCATGGCCGTCGGAAATTCGGTGAAGTTGTCCTTCACGCCGTGAGCGTGGGCATACAGCCCGCTCAAGATCGAAGCCCGGCTGGGAGAGCAGAGCGAGGTGGTGCAGAACGTGTTGCGGAAATAGACGCCTTCGGCCGCCAGACGGTCGATGTGCGGGGTTTTCAAATGCGGGTGGCCGGCAATGCCCAGGCAATCGGCCCGCAGGTCGTCGCAGAGGACGAACACGACGTTGGGCCGCGGCGGCTCGGCGGCTTGGGCGGAAGAGGCGAGGGCTGCCGCGAAGACGGCCGTGGCGACGATAGCGATCAGGCGTAGCATGGCGATATTCCTAGTGGGCAAAATCCCAAATTCCAAATCTTTCATTACAACGCCGATTGTTGGGTCGGTCTCCTGCTCTTCGATCTTCAGAGCACTGGCCGAGCCGGCGGCACGCAAACACTTCGCACGCTTGAAGCGTGCGAATGACATCTTGCGGAGCAAGATGACTACACTCGACGGACGGATTACACTACCGGCGTCGATTGTCGTAGTCGCCGTCGCCCCTCGCAAGCGCTCATTTCGGAGTATCGCCATGACCGAACCCTCGCAACGCTCGTCGCAGGCCCCGTTGTCGGAGCGCCTCGCAATGCCCCGCCGCCGCTTGCTCCAATCGGCGGCCGGAGCGGCACTACTGGTGACCACTCCGTCATCGAGTCGCGCTGCCGCTCCGACGGCCGATTTCCGGATAACGAACGATCGGATTCGCCAGTCGATCGTGGCTTGGTGCTTCAAGCCGCTCGACGTGGCGGGGCTGATCCCGATCGCCAAAAAACTCGGCTACCAGTCGATTGAACTGGTGCCGGCCAAAGATTGGCCCCAGCTGAAGGAAGCCGGGCTGTCCTGTGCCATCGGCGGCAGCCACGGGTTCGCCAAGGGCTTCGCCCACACCGAAGAACACGAGGAGTGCCTCGCGAAACTTCGCCCCCAACTCGACCTGGCGGCGGAGCACGGCGTGAAAACCATCATCACGTTCTCCGGCTTTCGCCGCGAACTCACGACCGAAGACGGCGTGAAGAACATGGTTGCGGGTCTGAAGAAGATCGTCGGCTACGCGGAAGAGAAGAAGGTGACCCTCGCGCTCGAGATGCTCAACTCGCGGGTGCCGATCGAAATGAAGGGACACCCCGACTACTTCTGCGACGACATGGACCTGACGATCGACATCATCAAGCAAGTCGGCTCGCCCCGGCTGAAAGTGCTGTTCGACATCTACCACGTGCAAATCATGCAAGGGGACGTCATCACCCGAATCAAGCAGTATCACGAGTACGTCGGCCACTACCACACGGCCGGCAATCCGGGCCGCAACGAGATCGACGACTCGCAGGAAATCAACTACCCGGGAATCATGCGGGCCATCGTCGAGACGAAGTACGAAGGTTTTGTCGGGCAGGAGTTTATTCCGCTGCGAGATGCCACGGCCTCGCTGGCGGAAGCGGCCCGGTTGTGCGACGTTTGAGCGGGGCAGTAGCCAGTCGCTAGTTGTCAGTAGCCAGTAAAGGCGGAGCGCGGCCTGCGGCCGCGAGGCAATTTCGCTCTTCGCTCGGCGGCGTTGGTTGCTCCCTCTCCCGGATCCGGCGCTTACGAAGTAGTTGGGCTTTTCGCCGGGAGAGGGGCGAGCTTAGGCGGCTTTTGCCGGGCGCGCGGCGATCTTCATTCGCAGGAGGCAGAGCAAGCGCACCTCCAATTTTTTGAGCGCTCTCGCCGGGCCCGCCGGCGGGCATTTGCCGGTGACCGTGAGCTGCGCCCGCAAGGTTGCGTCGGAGAAGGCCTCGAGCACTCGGGGGTGGATGTAGCATTTGCGGCAGACGGCCACCGTGTTGCCGAGCTGCTCGGCCACGGTTTTCACGACCTGGACCAACCCGACCTTGATCGCATGCTTCGTCGTCGGAATTTCGGCGGATTTCACTGCCGCCGCGGCGCAGAGCGTTCCGATCCAGGTTCGAAAGTCCTTGGCCGTGAAATCCGCGCCGGTCGCTTCGCGGAGATAGTCGTTCACGTCGCTGGAGCTGACGGCTTGCCGCTTCCCGTCGGCATCGAGGTACTGAAACAGGCGCTGGCCCGGTAGATCGCGACAGCGGCGGACAATGCGGGCCAAGCGAGGATCACTAGTCGCGATGGCGTGCGCCTTGCCGCTTTTACCCGTGAAACGAAACTCGATCGAATTGCCGGTTACCTGAACGTGTCGGTTCTCCATCGTCGTCAGGCCGAAGGAGCGGTTTAGGCGGGCGTACTCTTCGTTGCCGATTCGGATCGCCGTTTGATCCATCAGCCGAACCAGCGCGGCCAGGACCTTTTCACGGGGCAGGCCGTCGAGCCGTAGATCGCGGCGAACCTTGGCGCGAATTTTCGGCAAGGCGCGGCCGAATTCGATCATCCGTTCGTACTTGGTTTCGTCGCGAACGGTTCGCCAGCGCTCGTGGTAGCGATATTGCTTGCGGCCGCGGATGTCCTTGCCGGTGGCTTGAATGTGGCCGTTCTCTTCGAGGCAAATCCAAACGTCGGTCCAGGCGGGCGGGATAACGAGCAAGCGGATCCGACGGATTACTTTGGGACTGCGCACAACGTGACCGTCGGGGCGCAAGTAGACGAAACCCTGTCCGCTGCGGCGCCGTCCGTAACCGGGCTGGGAATCGTCGACGTACTTGAGTGATGCGGCTCGGGCAGACGCTTTGGGATCAACCTGCGTGGCGGCGATCGTTGGTGTTTTTGACATGAGGCTTGTCGTGAACAGTCTGTGTTGTGCGAGGTTTGATTTGGTAGCGGATAAAGGGATGATGAGTTGAAGGGATGAAGGGAGTCGGCATGGCGCCGGCTTCGTTCATGCAAGCATCAGTTTTTGACGCGGCCCGGACCGCGACCAACGGTCGCGGCTTTATGACGGACATTGCGGGCGAGGGTTTTCACCGCGGCCCGCAGGTCGGCGAACGGGATTTCGGCACGAACGGGGCGGCGGTCGGGAATTCGTCTTTGGTTTTGGTCATCGAACGAACACGGAAACGCCAGGGAGATGCGGGTGGTACGCGAATTGCTCGCCTTTCCTCCTATGCACGTTCAGTGCCGTTGCGGAAAGTTGCTAGGCGCTAGTTGCCAGTTGCCAGTTGCCAGTTGCCAGTTGCCAGTTGCCAGTCGCTAGTTCGGACAAGAACAACTCGGACGATGTTGATCGATTTCTTCTCTTGAGCGCAGGCTCAACTCCACGGTGGGTCAGCGCGGCTTTGGGCGTTTTCAAGTGGCGGCCGCCTCCGCCGCTTGACGCCCTACGGGACCCGGCCCCAGGCGAGCACGTTGACCCAGGTCATCGTGAAGTGGGGCTGCCGGGGAAGGTAGTTCTCGCCGTCGGGCAGCACGAATTGGCGTAGCATCGCGACCGAGGCTTCCGGCAGAACCGGCCGGACTCGCTTGAAGAGTTGCTCCAAATACGACTGGAGGAACATCGCCAAGTCGTCGTCGAGCGGAGCGACCCGATCGATCGCCTGGGTTTTGAAACCGAGCGGTGCGATTCCCGCGGCCGCCATGACGGCCGGTAGTCGGCGGCCGATGTAGTACTTGCCGGGATTGGACGATTTTTCCTCCAGGGCGTCGCGCTCGGCCGCCCGGAGCATCATCTCGACCCGGGTCGGCCAAGGGAGCAGGAGTTGGTGCATGGTGTCGTTTTCGAGCACGGCGACGATGCCCCCCGGGCGCGCCAGCTCGGCCATGCGGCGGAGCGTCGACTCGGGCTCGGGGAAGCTGTAGAGCGACTGGGCCGACCAAACCAGGTCGTAGTCGCCGCCGAGCGAATCGGACTTGAACAAGTCGCCGCGAACGAAACAAAGTTCGCAGGCCGCGGCGGATTGGGCCTCGCGGCTTCGCGCCTCTTCCAGGAACGCTTCGTTGACGTCGACGCCGACGACCGCGCCGGGCGTGCGGAGCCGTTCGGCCCACAGTCCGACGTAGAACCCGTCGCCGCACCCGACGTCGATGACGCGGCTCGCCGAAGCGATCGGCGGCAATTGGACGAGCGTGCGGAGCTCCGGAGCAAAGGCTCGGTGGAACGCCGCTATTTGTCGGGCATAGCCGGGGAGCTTGCCCGAAGACGCTCGAGAGGCGCTCTCGCTGCCCGCTGACGCCGGTGCGGTCGACATGAGTTTTCAAAATCCAGTGCGACGGTCGAAACGAGCGGATTGGACCGAAGATAACGGCAAACGACGCGCCGGCAGGCCGGATTACGCTTCGTTTATTTACGGCACGGTTGTTGCAAACGTACTAAGGGGCCGCGCCAACCAAATCGTGACGACTACCTTTCGGTCGACGTTCGACCGCGGGTTCCACCAACATCCGGAGCTTCATCATGCTGTCGACCATTCTTCTGATCATCCTGATTCTGCTGCTTCTAGGAGCCGTCCCGAGTTGGCCGCACAGCCGCAACTGGGGCTATTACCCGAGCGGCGGCATCGGCTTGGTGGTCATTATTCTGGTGGTGCTGTTGCTGCTGGGCCACCGGTTCTAACGCCGACGCTTTCATCGCCCGACCAGCGAATTCTCTCTGTGAAGTGAGAGGGGATAAAGGGATGAAGTGAGCCGGCATTGCGCCCGTCCACTTCGTCTCGATCATCCCTTCATCTCTTCATTTTTTTTAGGGGATGCAGGAGCGTGGCCTGCGTCCGCGAAAGGCAACTTCGCCCTCACCCGCCTTCGGCCCAGCCTCAGCTTCTTACTCGGTGGCGGAATCGGACCGACCATTGTGCTGCTACCGCCCGCGGCCTTTGGCGATCTAGGACTACCGCCTTAGGCCTTCGCCCTCGCTAATCGCTCGGCGGCCTGCGTTGCTCCATCGCTATCGCTCGGCGGCCTCTGTTGCTCCATCTCCCGGAAATGGCCTTTGCGCAATGGTCGGCTCTCGCGCCGGGAGAGGAGCATGCGGAGCGATCCGGCGCTACTGGGCAAGGGCCTGGCGGGCTTTGGCCGTGATCGGCCGGCGGAGCGCGTCGAAATTCTTCCAGGGATTGCTCCGCCCGAGCACCGCCGACGCGTCGGCGAGGGTGAACGCCGAGCCCGATTTGACGGCGCGGAGTTTTCGCCAGTCGACCGGGACGGAGACCGGACCGCCGGGGCGGGCCCGCGTCGAATACGGGGCGATCGCCGTCGAGCCGCGGTCGTTGCGGAGGTAGTCGACGAAAATCTTCCCCCGCCGCTTGGCCTTCGACATGTTGGCCACGTAACGGTCCGGGTCGAAACGGACCATGAACTCGGCCACCGAGCGGCAGAACGCCTTGACGGCATCCCACTCCTCGCGCGGCTCAATGGGGGCCACCACGTGCAGCCCCTTGCCGCCGGTGGTTTTGACCAGGGTTGAGAGGCCGAGTTCCGCGAGCACCTTCTTCAACAGCAGGGCCGTATCGACCACTTGCTTCCACGGGACGTCGGGGGCCGGATCGAGATCGAACACGAGTTGATCGGGCCGCTCGAGATCGTCGGCTTGCGAACCCCAAACATGGATCTCGAGCGCTCCGAACTGCACGAGGGCCATCAGTCCTTCCAAATTGTCGACCACGAGGTACGTATCCCACTCGCTCTTCTCGCGGACCTTGACGCGACGAACGACGTCGGGGAGCCCGGTCGGCGGGTGGCGCTGATAAAAGCAGGCTCCGCCGACCCCTTCGGGGCACCGCACCATGCTCAAGAGCCGGCCGGCCACGTGCGGCAGCATCCGCTCGGCGACCGCCAGGTAGTAGCGGGCGACGTCCCCCTTCGTGATACGCGCGTCGGGATAGACGACGCGCTCGGGATGGGTGAGTCGATAAGGAAAGTCGGCGGCGGCAGTGGATGACGCGCGGACCGATCTGCCGGCCGATTTGGCGGGATGTAATTTTTCGGGGGCCGATTTCGGTTTGCGAGCGGCTCGAGGCGTTTTGGTTTTTCGCGTGGCGGGCATGGTGGTGGCTCGTTATCGAAGTTCAGAATCGGGGTGAGGAAGGCCGATTGGTTTCGGCCTCCCTCCCCGCCAAACCGGACGGGCGGATTTCCCGCATCCGGCTTTCCGGGGATGGTTTTACCTTTAAAAGGGTTGATCGACCTCGGCGCGGGCTGTGTGCAAGCTGAACAACCCGCGTTCGGTAAAGTAGGCGTTCTTCCAGCGTTGATGATCCGGTCCTCTGCCACGCCCCCGGCGACCCATGCGACGACGCAGGATGCTGCGTAGTCGGCCACGAAGCCACGAGTCGAGGCTGGAGAACTTGAGGGGATCGGCGTGTTTGAAGTATTCAAACCAGCCGCGTAAGGTCTGATTCACGTTGGCGATGATTCGTTCCAGGCCGTGTCCGGAGTTGCGAACGGTCTTAGCCCGAATCGTGTCTTTGAACTTGTCCAGGCTTTTCGTCCTGATGAAGCGTTGGCCGCTCAGGAACTTGTAGCCCAGGAAGTCGAAGCCTTCGGTTCGCGCGTCGACGACTCGCGTTTTCTCCGGGTGTAGCGTCAGTCCGGCGTCTTGCACCCAGACTCGCACCAGTTCCAAGGCCGCTTCGGCCTCTTCCCTGGTGCGACAGAGGATGACGAAGTCGTCGGCGTAACGCACCATCTCTAGTCCCCGCTCATTCGCCAGGTGGTCGAGCGGGTCGAGATAGATGTTACTGAGCAGCGGACTGAGCACGGCTCCTTGCGGAGCCCCGCTTTCAGGCGTCCAGTGCTTCAGGCCCTCCAGGATGCCCGCCTTCAGATAACGTTGGATCAGTTCCAGCACACGGCCGTCGCTGATCTTTATCTTCAAGCGGTCCAGGAGTCGGTCGTGGGGAATCGTGTCGAAGTAGCTCTTCAGATCGGCGTCCACGATCCATGCGTAGCCTTGCTTCAGAAGCGAATCGACTTGCCGCAGTGCGTCCTTACATCCCCTGCCGGGGCGAAAGCCGTAGCTGTGTTCGGCGAAGTCGTGCTCGAAGATCGGCTCCAACACGTTCCGTAGGGCTCCCTGAGCCGTCCGGTCGCGAACCGTCGGAATCCCCAAGGGACGTTTCTCCCGGCTTCCCGGCTTGGGAATCCAGGTGCGTAGAACCGCCTGCGGCCGGTAGGAACCGTCTCGCAGTTGTCCTTGGAGATAATCCAGGTTCGCTTCCCAGCGTCGGTTGAACTCTTCGACGGTGACGTGATCCACGCCTGCCACTCCGCCATTAGACTTCACTTTCGCGAAGGCTGCCTTCAGATTGGCCGTCGCATGGACCTTATCGATCAGCGCATACCACTTGCCTCCTTTGACTCCGTTTTCTAGAGCCGTCAACATGCGTTCGGTCCATACCGACGGTTCAGCCCAGCTCCAGCGGAACAAGGCGTCTTCGACGCGACTAGTCGTCGCCGACACTGTCGTCGAGGGTGTTTCCATCGATTCGTCTCTCACGCATCCATCTCCACTGCGTCCCTTCGCTCCACGGGCATTACTCGCTTCAACGCTACTAGGGACGCTCTGACTTCCGCGAGGGCGGCTCTTCGCGCCCCGAAGGACGATGAACACCGGCTTGGTCCTCGCGGATCTCTTTGTTTAGATGACAGGCCTTCCTGAGCATCCCGTCTCCACTCACCTGATCGCTCCCGTCGTCGCTTTGACACATAACCCCTCAGCGCGACGGGCTTCCGACACGAATCGTATCGGTCCGGGCTTCACCCTTTGGCACGCAGGCTCGCCAGTCGGTCCGGCCGTATCGAGTTCGGCCTTTCGGTCTACGGGCTACTCGTTCACCTCCCGTTGCTCCCCACCCTGCCTTGCGGCAACGCAGTTACGTTCAGTTACAGGCCGGAGTATGCATGCCTGGAGGGGACTCTCACCCCTCTGTCCTAGTCATCTTCACAAACGCACGTGCCGCCCCTCCGTGGCTCCGGAGGAATGATCGCCAATAAGAGTTCACCTGTCGTTTCCATTTGCTAACGGGGGCGGGGGCGCTCGCGTTTTACTTTGGCCGGCGGTTTGTCGTCGCGAAGGCCCTGGAACGACGGTTGTCGTAATAGACCATCGTCGGTCCAGTTGCCGAACTCGATCTGGGCGACGAGCTTGGGCTCGACCCAATGAACTCCCTTGCCCGCAGCCTCGCGGCCGCCCCGATCGAAGGGAACCGCTTTCGTTTCCAGCCGCTTCACGAGCGGCGTCAGGGTCCGAATTGTTTTGTCGGTGAAGCCGGTGCCGACGCGGCCCGCATAGACGAACTGCTTTTTGTCGTAGTAGCCGAGCAAGAGCGAGCCGAATCCGGTCCGCGAGCCTCCCGGGTCGGTGTAGCCGGCCACCACGAATTCCTGCTCGTGGTGACACTTGCACTTGACCCAGGTGCCGGTCCGCCCGGCCTCATACGGCGCTTCGATCCGCTTGGAAATAATTCCTTCGAGCCCGGCGCGACACGCTTCGCGAAAGAAGGCTTCCCCCTCGCCGGCCGCGTGATCGCTGAACTCGATGATTCGATTTTTCTTCGACGCGCGCGGAACGATCTCCCGGAGCCGTTCCTTGCGCTGCGAAAGGGGCAGCGAGCGGAGGTCGCGGCCGTCGAGATGGAGTAAATCGAAGAGGTAGTACTTGAGCGTCCGGGTGCTCCCCGCCCGCCCCAGCGCATTTTGCAGCAACTGAAAACGGCTAATGCCTTGCGGGTCGAGCATCACCACTTCGCCGTCGAGCACGGCTTGTTTCACCGGGAGCGCGCCCGCCGCCTTGGCCACCGCGGGCATTCGCGCGGTCCAATCCTGGCCGTTGCGACTGATGACGCGGGCCGAGCCGTTTTGGACGACGGCCAGCATCCGGTAGCCATCGAATTTCAGTTCGTGGACCCAATCGTCGCCTGCCGGCGGCCGCGCTACGAGTGTTGCGAGCTGGGCCTCGGGGTGCGTCGGCAAGCCGGCGGGGCGGCCGGCGGGATCGTCGGATTTGGTTTTTTTCGCCGTGCGTGTCGCTTTCGCACGAGTTGATTTCGCACGAGGACGCTTTGCATGAGCCGATTTCACGGAAGTTTTTTTCTTGGGAGTCGATTTCGGTTCAGTCGTTGGAGTTCGTTTGCGGCCGTTATGCGCCGCGTCGGTGACAGCGTGGGCCTCGCGGGCGGTGCGTCGTGACGATGGTTTCTCTTGGGCCGCTCGACCCACCCTACGAGCCCGACGGCCGGCGGTGATTTCGTCCATCGTGCGAGCAGTCTTGACGCTCCGCGCGTGTCGCACGAGCACGCCTTCGCCGTCGCCGGGGCGGGCGAATTTGTCTTGGGACTTCATCAGGAGCCAGGTTTCTTTGTCGCCCGAGCGGCGACCGTGCATACGCACCAAGTGCCAGCCGCCGCGGAGTTTTTCGCACTCGAGCAGAAAACGCAGGTGACCCTTCTTGTAGGCCGCCGTCGGATCTGGAACGTCGCACTGCCAGGTGCCGCGGTCCCAGAGCATGACCGTGCCGCCGCCATACTCTCCCTGAGGAATCGTTCCTTCGAAACCGCCGTAGTCGACCGGATGGTCTTCGACATGCACCGCCAGTCGTTTCTCGGCCGGATCGAGCGACGGCCCTTTCGGAACGGCCCAACTCAGCAACACGCCCCCCAACTCCAGCCGAAAGTCGTAATGGAGGTGCGAAGCGGCATGCTTCTGAACGACGAAGCTGCGGCCTTGGAGCGCGGCGACGCGCCCGCGTGGTTCGGGGGTGCTCGTGAAGCGGCGCTTGCGGTGGTATTGCTTGAGCGTCACGGGAGTGCGACTTGGCGTTAGCCTTCGGGTAGCGCGATCGGCTCGGCTCCGGCATCCGCCAGTATGCGTTCGGCCTCCGCGAGCCGCGGCAGATCGGGCGGTTCGCCCGTATCGACGGCAACGAGGATCTTGCCGGCCGTCAAAGCCTGGTCGTAGAAGTCGGCCAGTTCCTTCTCGACGCCGCGGGTCATCATGGCGCCGACCAAGCCGCCGACGACGCCTCCGGTCCAGGCCGCCAAGCCGCCCGCCGCCAAAATTCCGATGCCGCCCGTGGCGATCAGTCCGGCGACCGTCGCCAGCCCGCCGAGAGCCGCGCCGATGACCGATCCGGCGGCAATGGCGGCGGGCGTGTAGGTTCCGGCAGGCTTCTGATGCTCGAACTCCTTGAAATGCCGTTCGCGGGCCTCGTCGGAGCACATGACGGTGATTTCATCGCGGGTGAATCCGCCTGCCAGCAGGCCGTTGACGGCCGCATCGGCGGCGGCCACCGTGCTGTAAACACCGACCCGAACCGCGCGATCGCGCTTTTCTCGCTTTTCGCGGGCATCGGCTTGAGCTGTTTTCATGGCTGTGATTTCCTTCACGAGAGGAGGAGGCCGTACCCGGACGCCCGCCGAAGCAAATTCTGGTCGCAGGCCGCGCAAAGGGGTAACGGCGCGGTCTGGCGGAAGCCGCGGCCGGGCCGGAAGCGGAGAGGGTGCATTCGGCGTGCCGAACGGGAATTCCAATATCGGCCCCGTGATCGCTGACGTTGATCGTGGGGCGGGCCGCCCTCCACGGTGGGTCAGCGCGGCTTCGTGCGTACTGAAGTGGGGAGCCCTTCCGCCGCTCGACGCCACCCTGCGCGCGTTAGACCGGCTCGCCGGCGGTAATCAGGTGCGATTCGGTGGAATCGGCGTGGATGTAATTCATGTCTTCGGCGCTGCGAACCAGCTCGGCGAACAGCCCCCCCTGGCGAACCAAGTCGTGATAGGTTCCCGTCTCGACGATCCGTCCCTCGTCGCAAACGAAGATCCGGTCGGTGTGGAGCAAGGTCGACAGGCGATGGGCGACCATAATCACCGTCCGATCGCCGCGGAGGGCCGAGAGGGTCCGGTGGACATGCCCTTCGCTGATCACGTCGAGCGAGGAGGTCGCCTCGTCGAGAATCAGCAGCGGCGCGTTTTTCAGCAGGGCCCGGGCTAACGCCAGGCGTTGACGTTGCCCGCCGGAGAGGTTCTTGCCCCGTTCGGCGACCTGGGCCCCGTAGGCTCCGGGCATGGCGACGATTTCATCGTGCAAGCCGGCGGCTTCGGCGGCGGAGCGAATCTCTTCCGGGCGGGCGTCGCTGCGTTCGTAGGCGATGTTCTCTTCGATGGTGCCGGAGAAGATGTAGGGCGACTGGCTGACGTAGCCCGTGAGATCGGCGATGACTCTTCGCGAGGTCGCATCGAGCGGCAGGCCGGCCACATCGGCGTCGCCGGCCGTCGGATGGACCAAGCGCAAGAGGGCCCGCAAGAGAGTGGTCTTGCCGCAACCGGACCGCCCGGCGATTCCGACGATCTCCCCGCGCCGCACCGTGAGTGAAGCGCCGGTGAGCGTGGGGCGCGTTTCGCGGTCGGCGGTTTCCGAGCGGTGATTGACGCCGTAATCGACGTGCAATCCGTCGACGCTGACGATATCGGCGAGGTCGTGCCGCGGCTGACGGTCGGACGACGACAGGAACGAGCGGTCGGCCGGCTCGGCCAGCATGCGCAAGAGATCCTCGACGAGCAGGCTGCTCTCGTGTCCTTCGTCGATGACCCGGTGGACCTCGTTCAAGGGAGCCATGACGTTCAGAAACAGCATCGAGAACAGGAGCACGTCGCCCACGGAGATGAGGCCCTGCGACGCCGTCACCAGCGCCGCGCCGACCACGAGCAGGTGGAACGCCGCTTCGCAAATCGCCTTGGTCGACCCGAACAACGACATCACGAAGTGGTGCCGCAATTCCGTCTCGCGGAGTCGCTCGGCTTCGACGGCCAGCCGCTCGACTTCGCGGCGATGGGTATTGGCGACCCGAATCTGCTCGATGCCGCCGAGCCGTTCGACGACGATGCCGTCGATCCGCTCGCGACTCCGCAGGAGCGTGAGGCGGACGTTGCGCTGCGAGCGGAGTTGCCGCACCGTGAGACCGAGCGAGAGGGGAATGACGCCGGCCATTAAAAATCCGAGCCGCGTGTTGGCGGCGAAGGCGGTGGCCAGCGCCAACGAACCCGAGGCCAAGGCCGGAAGGAAATCGAGAAACGTCGCGCGCAAGAAACGAACGCTGCCGCTGACGCTGCGGGCGATCCGCCCGTGCAAGACGCCGATTTTTTCCTGCGTGAGAACGTTCAGGTCGGTCGTGAAGACGTGCGCCACGAGCGTGACGAACAGGTGTTTCTCCAGTCGGGTCGAGGTTTCTTCAACCAGGTAGCGGCGGGCGACCTGGAGGGCCTCCCGAACGACGTAAGCCGCCCCGAGGAGGCCCAGGAACAGGAGCATCGGCCGCGGGATGCCCGACACGCCGGCGTCGGCCGCACCCGGGCCGGAAGCCGCATGCAGACCGGCAGAGGGCGTGGCGATGGCATCGACGGCCCGGCCGAGCAGCACCGGAATGGCGGCTCCGACGGCGCCACCGACGAGCATGAAAACGACGGCGCCGGCGAGCGTGCACCGCGAACGAAAGGGAACAAGTTGCCAAACGCGCAGGCCACAGTGGGCGATGGCCGCCAGCTCATGACGCAAGCGCGGACGGATCTCGGACTCAGCGGGATTCATAACCGTTCGGATATCGAAGCGCTATTAGAAATGAGTGTTCCGGCGGGGGCGAGCGATCACGGCCTCAATGCCGTGGCCGGGCACATTTGCGCATTCGTAATCTCGATCCTGGAAGTGATGCGAGACATTCGACCAAGCGTGCCGGCACTCCGCCGCACTGGCTCCTGATCGCGCCGTCGCCCCATACTCGCAACGGCCATACCGAATGGGCGGGCGCGGCACGCTCAGCCCTCGTTAACCGCCGACCTGTTCACGACTTCGCCGGGCGGGTGAAAATTACGTTTGAAAACAGGTTGCGCAAGCAACGCCGTGCTAGTGCACAACGACCGACCGCCGTGCTGCCTCAACGATCACGGTGCCAAGGCCCGCCTTAGTATTGCGGCAGGTGATGGTCCGCAGCGCGCGCAACGAAAACTGAAAAGTTACGCTGAATCCGCGGAGAATCGCAAATTTGAACGGGCAAACTTGCAACGTAGAATCAGAGTACCAAATGCCGAAACGTGTCGGGGATACGTTCCTATTTCGGAGCGTTGATCCGCCGGCGAGCCCGTAGACGGCGAACGCATTGCGTTTCCGACGTGAGACGATAACTTCGCCCTCACCCGGATTCGGCTTTGGCGAGGTGGAAAGTCTCTCGCCGGGAGAGGGGCGAAATTGCGGCTAGGTGCCGCTCTTGAACTGCGAGGGGAACACCGCCAAGCCGGGCGCGGCGACTACCGGCTCGACGTCTTCCCACATCCGCAAGCCGCCGAGGTAGGCGTTGACGTTGCCGCCGATGCGGCAATTCTTGGGAAGCTCTTCCAGCTTCTTGGCGTTGCCGCCCCCCAGCACGACATAGTCGGTCATGAAGGCCTGTCCGAGCAACTCGGCCGCTTCGATCACCGCGCGGCGCCAGCGCTTCGCGCCGTGCAACTCCAGTCCCTTGCGACTGAGAAAGTACTCGAACGTTTCGCCGTTGAACCGTAGGTGCCCGAGCGCCAACGGAATGATTTGCTTATCGACCATGAACGTCGTACCCATCGACGTTCCAAGACCGATGTAGAGCATTCGGCCCCCTTCGTAACTCCCCAGCGCCTGCATGCAGGCGTCGTTCATGACGCGCACCGGCACACCCATCGCCTGGCCGAAATCGAAGTTGGTCCAGCCTGCGCCCAGGTTAAAGGGTTCGGAGTTGGGCCGGCTGTGGAGCACGTCGCCGGGATAGCCGATCGAGGCCCGTTCGTAGGCCCAACCGGCGGTAACGCGTTTCAACTCCTCGACCAGCTTGGCGGGCGTGAGCTCTTTTCCGGAAGGGAACTTCACCTTGTCCGATTCGTTTGTTTTCCAGACTTTGACGTTCGTGCCGCCGATGTCGATGACGAGCGTGTTCATGGAAGCCCCGGTCGAAGAGTCTGAAGGTTGCCGTATCGGAAGGTCGCCGTATCTGAAGGGCGCCGAGTCGAAGCGGAGGATTATGTCGGTTGTCGCGGCCTCGTGTCGGCCGGCGATCCTGCACTTCACTCCTTACTTTAGGTCATGAAGGACCAAACAAGTACTAGCAATTCCCACGCCAAGCGTGATGGATTCATCCAAACGCGGACGCGAAGCGCCGGGTCGGCTCGACGGCGCACTTGCGTTGGCGCCGCCGGCCGCATTCTGACGTTGCCCCTCACCCCATCCCTC
>Ga0163153_10005126_pt1 | contig 15729 bp, 21 predicted proteins | sample OliLakLV19MP6IB1_FD_148629 | JGI IMG/M metagenome (GOLD analysis project Ga0163153, IMG submission 148629) | Freshwater microbial mat bacterial communities from Lake Vanda, McMurdo Dry Valleys, Antarctica - Oligotrophic Lake LV.19.MP6.IB-1 | ecosystem: Environmental > Aquatic > Freshwater >... | reverse complement strand
GGGTGCCGGGTGTCAGGTGCCGGGTTGCGGCGGCTCCGTTCGCGTAGGCGCCTCTTGACAGCCCAGAAGGATTTCGCACCTTCGGGACCGACACCCGACACCCGACACCCGACACCCGACACCCGATACCCGACACCCGACACCCGACACCCGACACCCGACACCCCATACCTGATACCTGATCCCCATTCCCCATTCCCCATTCCCCGCCCTATGACCCTCACCACCCGCGTCCTCCTCGGACTCATCGCCGGCCTCGCCCTCGGCCTGGCCACCAGCCAGCTTGCCTCGGAGGCCGGTACCGTGATCGGGGCCTGGGTCGAGCCGGTGGGCACCATCTGGACCCGCGGCCTCATGATGACCGTCATTCCGCTGGTCATGTCGCTGCTCTTTGCCGGGGTCTTGACTGGTGGCAGCGGCATCGGCCGGCTTGGTGTGCGCGGCATCGTGCTGTTCGTGACGATGTTGAGCATCCTGGCCACCGTGACCCTCCTGATCGTACCGCTGGTCATGGCCCAGGTGACGATCGATCCGGCCGCCGCCGAGGCGTTGCGTGCCGCCAGCACCGCCCCAAGTGGTGAACTGCCCGGATTCCGGGACTGGCTGGTGGGACTGGTCCCATCCAACCTCGTGGCTGCGGGCGCCTCGGGCGCCATGCTGCCGCTGATCGTGGCCACGCTACTCTTCGGCGCCGCAGCCACCCGGCTGCCGCCGGCGCAGCAGGAACTGCTGGAGCGCGCCGCCCGCACTGTCACCGACCTGACCTTGGTGGTGGTGCGCTGGCTGCTGGCACTGGCACCGATCGGGGTCTTTGCCCTGGCCTTTGCCCTGGCCACCCGGCTGGGCCTGGCCGCGCTGGGCGCGATGGCCGCGTATGTCCTGATCACGGTGGCGCTGTCGTTGCTGGCCATCGCCGCGCTCTATCCGGTGGTGGCCAGCCGAGGAGTCGGGGTCCGCGCCTTTGCGCGGGCGCTGTTGCCGGCACAGGGGATCGCGGTGTCGGCCCGTTCCTCGCTGGCCGCTCTGCCGGCGCTGATCGACGGGGCCACCGCGCTCGGGCTACCCGCCCCGATCCGCGGCTTCTTCCTCCCGTTCAGCACCTCCCTCTTCCGGCTCGGCGCGGCGGTGGCGCTCCCTGCCGGGGTCCTCTTCATTGCCCGCGTCTACGGCGTGCCACTCGACACGGCCCAACTGGTCACCATCGGGGTGACGTCGGTGCTGATGTCGTTCAGCGTGCCGGGAATTCCCGGGGGCTCGATCCTGATCATGGCGCCGGTCCTGCTCAGCGTCGGCGCGCCGGTGGAAGGGATCGGGATCCTGCTGGCGGTGGACACCGTGCCCGACATGTTTCGCACCACCGCCAATGTGACCGGCTCGATGGCAGCGGCCACGCTGCTCGGGTTCGAAACTTCCCCAGCCCCCTCCACCGTAGGGTCGGCGCACCCTGACCTGGAGAATTGATGCTCGTCGTGACCACCCCGTCTCTCGAAGGACGCCCCATCAAGCGATATCTCGGCCTCGTCTCCGGCGATGCCATCCTCGGCGCCAACATCTTCAAGGACTTCCTGGCCGGGGTGCGCGACATCGTGGGCGGTCGGTCCTCAGCGTACGAGGGCGAGCTCCAGAAGGCCAAGCAGATGGCGATCGACGAGATGCTGGAGGAGGCCCACCGGCTCGGTGGCAACGCCGTGGTCGGTGTGGATCTGGACTACGAGACGATTGCCAGGGGGAGCGGCGGCGGCATGCTGATGGTCAGCGCCTGCGGCACCGCGGTGGTCATCGACGACTGATCCCCCCGCCGCCGCCCGCCAACACGCAGGCGGTCGATTGCGTATGCTTTGAGGGGCGCTCACGCGCCCCTTTTTGCTCCCCGGCCGGGAGGTCCGCCGACCGGGCGCCTGCTCCATCACTTCACACCGAGGGCAGCCGTGAGCGCTGAAGCACCTTCGCGATCCAATCCCCGCGTCTGGAACCGTCGCCTGCATCGCTGGGGCGCCCTGGCCATCGGGGTGCCGTTCCTGCTCATCATCGGCACCGGCCTGCTCCTCCAGGTCAAGAAGCAGGTGGCCTGGGTGCAGCCCCCCGAACTCCGCACCGAGGTGCGCGAGCCGTCGGTATCATTTCACCGCCTGATGGAACTGGCCCGGATGGTTCCCGAGGCTGGGATCACCTCGTGGGACGACGTGGACCGGATCGATGTCCGGCCTGGCAAGGGCATCCTCAAGCTGATCGGGAAGAACCACTGGGAGTTGCAGATGGACATCGCCACCGGCACCGTGCTGCAGGTGGCCTACCGGCGCAGTGACTTTATCGAGACGCTGCACGACATGTCCTGGATCCACAGCTCGGCCAAGCTCTGGCTCGGGGTGCCAGTGGGCCTGATCGTGCTGGGACTCTGGCTCACCGGTGCCTACATGTGGTGGGTGCACTACCAGGGGAGGAAGCGGGGCCGGCAGGCGGCCAGAACGGCCAGTTTGCCCTGAATACGGTGCACCGGCTGGTCGGATTGCTCCCGCCACGCGAAGGTCCGCTCTTGCGCCACCCGGAGGCGGCCCGTAGGCTACAGCACCCCGATGTCGGGGAGCCAACCACAAGGAGGAAACATGACCGTCGCCCGCATTTCCGAGATCCAGTCCACCTCAAAGAAGAGCTTTGATGACGCCCTGGAACAGGGGGTCAAGCGCGCCAGCAAGACTCTCCGCAACGTCAGTGGCGCCTGGATCAAAGACCAGCGTGTGGTAGTATCGAAGGGGAAGATCGTGGAGTATCGGGTGCTCATGAAGGTCACGTTCGTCCTGGATGACTGACCGAGTTCGGGCCGGATTGCTGCTCGGCCTGCTCGTAGTCGCCGGCTGCGGCGGGGAAGGCGAGGGCCAGGCCGCCAGCGCCGACACCCTGACCCGCCGCCAGCGCGATTCGGTGATCGGGGCGTCGCGGCTACCGGGCGCTGGCGGCGTCCGGGCGGCCATTCGTGTGGCCGATACCGCGGCGGCCCGGACGGGCCGGCTCGATTCGATCCGGCCGTAGCCGGCCGGAGTACCTGGACCAGGGAAGCACAATGGGGGGACTGCTGGGAATTGGGCGCGCGGATGGCTTCAATCTCGGCAGCATCGTCAGGGCCACCGGCGGTGGCCTCGTGCTCCTGTGGGTCCTTCGTAAGCTCAAGGACTGAGCGGGGCCGGGCCTACCCGGTGATCCATCGAAACAGCACCAGGGTCATGAAGATGGCCAACCCCAGCGCCGCGGCCGAGAGCAGCCCGATGCCAGCCGACACCATCCACAGGGTCCGGCGGGCACTCGCCGCGACCTTGGCCGGGTGCTGGTGGTACCGCTCCAGCAGCGTCAGGTTGCGCACGCCCGCCTTCCAGAACACGTCAAAGATGTCGCCGGCCACCGGGACGGCGCCCACCAGCAAGTCCACCGCAACGTTGGCAAACATCCGATATACGACCGGGACCGGCACGTTGGCCCGGATCGCCTCGGTAATGACCAGCGCCGAGAGCATCCCGCCCGCCAGGTCGCCGATGCCGGGAATCAGGCCGATTACGGCGTCGGCGCCGAAGCGGATCCGGGTCCCGGGGATTCGCCCCGCTGTCTCCAGAAACCGCACCAGGCTGCGCAGCCGCTCCAGTTGCTCCTCTGAAGGGGTCCGGAGTGGAGCCACATCGGTGGCGGGTCGCATGGCTTCGGGCATGGGCCGCAAGGTATCTCCGGTGCGGTTCCGCAGCCAGCGCTGCGGAAAGCTCGATGGCTGAGAGCCATTTCTCGAACGTGGCCGATGGCTACGCGGCCCATCGGCCCCGCTATCCCGACGCCCTGTTCAGCTGGCTGGCCGCCGTGGCGCCGGGACGTTCCCTGGTCTGGGAACCAGGGGCCGGTTCCGGCCAGGCATCGGTGGGGCTGGCCGGCTACTTCGACCATGTGGTGGCTACCGAGCTGAGCGCCGAGATGCTGGAACGGGCCGAAGCTCACCCCCGGGTGGCCTACTCGGTGGGGGTGGCGGAAGCGAGCGGGTTGCCGGATCACTCCGTGGACCTGGTGGCGGTGGCACAGGCGCTGCACTGGTTTGATCTGGACCGTTTCTACACCGAGGTGCGCCGGGTGCTGGTGCCGGATGGGGTCCTGGCGGCCTGGTCCTATGGGGTGCTCCAGCTCCAGGGCCCGGAGGTCAACCGGGTATTCCAGAACTTCTACACCGCCATCGCCAGTTGGTGGCCACCGGAGCGACGTCATGTGGAGGATGGCTACCGCTCGATTCCCTTTCCGTTTGCGGCGTTGGAGCATCCACCATTCCAGATGATGGTGCGCTGGCCGCTCGATTCGCTCCTGGGCTATTGTCGTTCCTGGTCCGCGGTGGTGCGAGCCCGAAAGGACAACCAACCCGACCCGGTCGAGGCGCTGGAGTCCCGGCTGGCACCGCTCTGGGGTGACCGCGGTGAACACCGGATCGTGTCGTGGCCGCTCTCGGTCCGGGCCGGACAGATGACACCGTGACCTGGCTCCTGTTGCTGGTGGCGCTGCTGCTGGGCGCCGCGTTGTCGGTCCAGGTGGGAGTCAACGCCGAACTGCGCACCGCCCTCGGGCACCCGCTCGTGGCCGCCACCGCCTCATTCATCGTCGGCACCATCGGCCTGCTCCTGGTCATGGTGGTGTTGCGTCCCGCCGTTCCCGGCGCTGCCCAGCTGGCCCGGGTCCCGTGGTGGCAGTGGACCGGCGGGCTGCTCGGGGCCGTCTATGTGGCGGCCGCCATCGTGCTCGCCCCGAAGCTCGGGGCGGCGGCGCTGCTGGCCACCATCGTGGCGGGGCAGATGATGGCCTCACTGCTGCTGGACCACTACGGCCTGTTCGGGTTTCCGGTCCAGCCGGTTTCCACTCTCCGGGTCGTGGCCGTGGCCCTGATCATCGGCGGAGTGCTGCTGCTCCAGGCGGCCCGGGCATGAGCACCCCTTCCACGGCGCGGCGAAATGCGCTGGCCGGGGCCGCCTTCCTGATGGCCACCTCGGCGGTGGGGCCGGGGTTCCTGACCCAGACCTCGCTGTTCACCTCGCAGCTTGCCGCCAGCTTCGGCTTTGCCATCCTGATCTCGATCCTGGTGGACCTCGGCGCCCAGCTCACGATCTGGCGGGTGGTGGCGGTGACGCGGCGGCGGGCGCAGGACCTGGCCAATGCCGTGATGCCCGGGCTGGGCGTGGTGCTGGCCGCGCTGATCTGCCTGGGCGGGTTTGCCTTCAACATCGGCAATGTCGCCGGTGCCGGCCTCGGGCTCGAGGTCATGACCGGCATGTCAGTCAAGACCGGCGCCGCCCTCAGCGCTGCGATCGCGATCGCCATCTTCCTGGTGCGCGAGGCGGGCCGCGCGGTGGACCGATTTGCCCTGGTCATGGGCTTCGTGATGGTGGCGCTGACCCTTTTCGTGGCGGTGGCTTCCGACCCGCCGGTGGCCGAGGCGGCCCTCCGGTCGGTGTGGCCAGCCCGGATCGACGTGTTGGCCATCGTCACGCTGGTGGGCGGGACGGTGGGCGGCTACATCAGCTTTGCCGGCGCCCACCGGCTGCTCGACGCCGGGGTGAGTGGAATGGATGCGCTCCCCCAGGTCGATCGGTCCGCCGCCACCGCCATCGGGGTGGCCTCGCTGATGCGCGTGCTGCTCTTCCTTGCGGCGCTCGGGGTGGTGTCGCGGGGTGGCGTGCTCGATCCCGGCAATCCTGCCGCCTCGGTCTTCCGGCTGGCGGTGGGCGAGGCCGGCTACAAACTCTTCGGGCTGGTCATGTGGGCCGCAGCGCTGACCTCCGTGGTCGGCTCGGCCTATACTTCGGTGTCCTTCCTGAAGGGACTGGTGCCGTCGGCCGACCGCCACGCCACCCGCTGGACCGTCGGATTCATCGGCGTCTCCACCCTGGTCTTCCTGACCATCGGGCGGCCGGTCGCCGTCTTGGTGGCAGCAGGAGCCCTCAACGGCCTGATCCTGCCCGTCTCGCTCGGCAGCATGCTGCTGGTGACGAGGCGCCCTGAGCTGGTGGGGGGATACCGGCATCCCGGGTGGCTGCTCTGGGCCGGGGTGATCGTGGTGGTGGCGATGACGGCGATGGGCGCGACGACACTGGCCACGGAGCTGCCCAAGCTCTTTCGATAGACGGAGGGGGATCCGAGAGATGGTGCGGGAACTGCTGGTACTCGATGCCCACGGGCGGCACGCCCAGGCGGTGGCCTTCAGTCCGGATGGTACCCGGCTGGTCTCGGTTGGCATGGACGCCCTGGTCAAGATCTGGGAGGTGCCAGGCTTCCGGCCCATCGCCTCCCTGGTTGGCCATCGGAAGTGCGTCAACTCTGTGGTCTTTGCCCCCGATGGCCAGCGCTTCGCCACCTGTTCCACCGATGGCACCACCCGGGTCTGGTCTTCCGATGGGGGACGGGCGCACTTTGTCCTGGCAGGGCAGCGCTTGCCGCAGTGGTCTCCCGACGGCCGCCTCCTGACCACGCTGTCCCGGCCGGGGCAGGTGGCCCACTGGGACAGTGGCACCGGGGAGCCGCTCGGCGGCTTCAAGGTGGCCGATCGTCGGCTGTTCTGTCTCGCGTTTCCCCCCCACGACGATGAGCTTCTGGTCGGTGGTACCGGGACGATCCACCGGGTCCGGCTGCACGATGGCACACCGCTCGGCACCCTGCAGGGGCATGGGGTGGCCGTGGCCTCCATGGCGCTCTCGCCGGACCGGGGGCTGCTGGCCTCGACCGGGGCGGAGGGCGAGCTTCGGCTCTGGGACACCGCCGGGTGGCAACCGCGGTGCGAAGTGCCGCTCCGGGCCGGTGGGGTCCTCCAGCTGGCCTGGATGCCCCAGGGCGACCGGATTGCCGTGAGCTGCGATCATGTCGTCCAGATCGTTCCGGTGCGGGAGGGCGATCTGGTGGAGCGACTGGAGGTCGAGATCAAGGGGATGTACGGGGTGGCGGTCAGCCCCGATGGCCGATGGCTGGCCAATGCCGGTGCCGATGGTCGGCTCCGGATCTGGAGGTTTTCCGACTGAGGTATCTTCCATCATGATCCGCAAACTGCTCTGGGTGCTTGGCGCCCTCGTCCTGGTTCCGGTGGCGATCGCGATCTTCATGCGCGCTAACGGCACCATCGTTCCCGGTCTCGGTACCTCGGGCCTGTCGCCGGCCTTTGCTCAGGCGGCGGCGGCGGGGGATTCCCTCGAACTGGCCCAGAAGGCCTACACCCGCTGCCGCCTGCTTCGGGGCACCAGCAAGACCAGTTGCTACGAGGAGGTACTCCTCAGCCTGGTCAAGGAGCGGAAGATCCGGGTGGCCATCGGAACGCTAGCCCGGATCGGCGAGCTGGACGGCGAGGTCCGCCGGGTGGGCCACGACTACTCGCACATCATCGGGATCAACGCCTGGCGCCCTGGCGAGGACCTGGCCAATGCCTACGAGCAGTGCACCGAGTTGTACCAGTCGGGATGCTATCACGGTGTGATCCAGGTCTACCTGACCGCCACCGGCGCCACCGCCGAGTCGGTACCGGAGCTCTGCAACAGCATGCCCAGCACCCGCGACGTCCTGTTCCTGCGATTTCAGTGCGTCCACGGACTCGGTCACGGCATGGTGATGCTCAACAAGGCCCACCTGCCGAAGGCCCTCGGCGGATGCGACCTCCTGCCGAGCGCCTGGGACCGCGACAGCTGTTACGGCGGCGCCTTCATGGAGTTCATCCTGACCGGCCGCGGGCAATCCCACGGCGAGCACGCCGCCCACGTGGTGGAGGAACTTGCCGCGGCGGACAGCGCCGCCGGGGGCGGCGGGGCGACGCACGCCCATGAACCGGCCGCCGATACCCAAGTGGCCTCCGACACCTTTGCCATTCGTCGGCCCGGCGACCTTCTCTACCCCTGCAACGCCCTGGGTGACAAGTACCAGCGCGCCTGCTACGCCATGCAGGCGGGGATCATGGTGGAAACGGTCGGGCTGGACTTTGCGCGAGTGGCCGAGGGCTGCAACCAGGCGCCTGAGCTCTGGATCCCCACCTGCTACCAGGGGATCGGCACCTACGTCAGCGGCGCCACCGTCCAGGATCCCGCCGACGCCATCACCGAGTGCAACAAGGGACGTCTGGAGTACCAGCCGTGGTGCTACATCGGTGTGGTTAAAAACTTCATCGACGTCACGGCCAGGCCCGCCGACGGCCTGGAGTTCTGTGGCCGGATCGGTCATGAGGCGAGCCGGGTGGCCTGCTACGTGGCGGTGGGGGAGCAGGTGTCGGTGCTGGAGACCTGGATGAAGGATCGGGCCGATTTCTGCAACACGGTTGCGGGCGACGGCCAGGCGGCCTGTCGATTCGGTGCGGGACTGACCGATGATGTGCCGCGCGGGCTGCAGCGGCCGGAGTGGTTCCGGCGGCCGGTGAATTGAACGGCGGGGAATAGGGAATCGGGAATGGGGAATTGGGGCCCCGAATGGATCGAGATTCAGGGGCAACTCATCGCGATTTCCTGAGCCCTCCCCCCATTCCCTATTCCCCATTCCCCATTCCCTGGCATTGTCCTACTCCGCCATCTACGCCGTCATCCGCCGCATTCCTCGCGGCCGAGTGGCGTCGTATGGCCAGATCGCCACGCTGGCCGGGCTGCCGGGTCATGCCCGCCAGGTTGGTTACGCGCTCCACGCCACCCCCGACGGCACGCGGCTGCCGTGGCATCGGGTGGTCAACTCCAGGGGCGAGGTCGTGGTCAGGGATGCCGGGGCCATTCCGACACTGGCCCCCACCAGGCAACGGGCGTTGCTGGAGGCGGAGGGTGTCGAGTTTGACTCCCGGGGCCGGGTCGTGATGGCGCGGTTTGGTTGGAAGCCTCGCGGAGGGCGGTAACCGCACCGTACCCTGGTCTGAAACACCCGATCCCAAGTGGAGGCATCGCCAATGCTGATTCTGGTGATCCCCGAGCGGCAGCGCCTGATGGAGCTGGAGCGGGCCAGCCGAATCGTTGCACTGGACCGGGGCATGCGCCGGGCCTGGCTGGTGTTGGGCTTGCTGGTCCTGGGATGGAACCTGATTGGGCTGGTGTTGATCGGGTTTGCCATGGCGATGCCCAATCCTGAGTTGGGAGCGCGGTTCGTGGCCGCTGGCCCGCTGGTCGCGTATATCGGCATGTTCGTGACGGTCACGCTCCAACTCCTGAGGATGTCTGATAGGGGGTACCTGTAGGCAGAGCGTGTCGCTCCGACGCGAAATGTGTCGAACTGCGACATTGCAGGGTCGTCACAGACAACGTCATGTTGTTGTCTGGCAAGAGCTTGCCAGCGCTGCCCAAGTGGCGCGGCTCGTGCACCAGTTTCCAGAAGTCGGGGAAATCTCCTTGGGAGTGTGCCATGTTGGCAGGATTTGGGAATCGAATCAGGATCATGGGTGCTGGCTTGGCGCTGGCCGTTTCGGCCTGCCAGGCCTCCGACCTGACCAATAGCCGCGATGCCCTTGAGGTGGAAGCCGGGTTTCGGACCAGCGCCGCCAGCTATCGGCAGGGGTCGGGGTCCAACGGCCCGGTGGCCTCGATCGGGATTACCCTTGAGAACCGGTTCGGGATCTCGCTCCTCCCGGTGCAGTGCACCTATGACGCCCCGGAATGGACCCTGGAGCGGCTCAGCGGAGAACGGTGGGAGGCGGTCGCCACCAGTTCGTGCCTGCTGGTGGCCTGGGCCCAGATTACCATCTCCCCCGGGGCCGACTACCATGGGGTGGTCCATCTGGCCACCGCTGTGCAACCGGGAACCTACCGCCTCGTCTTCGGGGTGCTGGAAGTCACCGCCGATGGCACCCGACCGGTGGTTGATGGCCGGGCCAGATCGAATACTTTCCTGCTGACCGACTGAACCGGAGACGCCCCATGCGTGTTGCATCCAAGACCCTCGCCGCCCTCGCGTCGGGATTCCTGTCGCTCGGCTGTCTTTCTGAAATCACCCTCCCGGATCCCGATCCCGCCTTTGCCACCAGTGCCACCAGCTACACCCTGCAGGTGTCGGGGACGATCCAGTCGGTGCAGGTCAACTATGTCTACACCGACCAGAGCGGCGCGATCACGGCACTGCAGGGCTGCACCGGCGGTGTCACCCGCTGGTTCCTGGAAAAGCAGGTAGGGAGTGCCTGGCAGGAGGTCTACCCGGTGTGCACCGCCAACGACGCCGAGGGCAAGGCAGTGGCAGCCGGGGGGACGTACGCCTCGAGTGTCACCATCACCGATTTCATTGCCGAGGGCGGGTCCCCCCGGATCTCGCACCGGCCCATCGCCGGTACCTACCGGCTCCGGTTCGGGTTGTACGAAAACCTGAACTTTGCCACGGGCGTGGGCACCCTGGTCAACGACGGGCGTCAGTACTCCAACACCTTCACGCTGCAGTAAGCCGGCTCCGTGGGGATGCGCACCTCGCTCCTGGCGGTCTTCCTGCTGGGTGGGTGTGGCAGCCCATTCTCTCCCGGCGACACGAACGAATGGGCGGCCGCCCGCTCGCTCTGGGCCAAACGCCCGTTTCCGGACTACCTGTTCGAGATCAGGATCTCGTGCTTCTGTGCCACCGAGGTCAACCAGTGGACCCGGGTCGTGGTGACTGGAGGCCGGGTCGTCCAGGCCCAGGCGCCAGGAGCGACCGAGCCATACCCCACCGAGATGCTCTCCTACTGGCCCACCGTTGACGAAGTCTTTGCCCGGGTGCTCTCGGCGCGCCACTCGCAGGGGGTGAGCCGGATCGATGTCCGCTATGACGCCACCCTCGGTTACCCCACCGACGTGGACATCAGCTACGATTCGAGTATCCAGGATGCCGGCGCGTCGTACACCCTCCGCAACGTCCAGTTCCTCAGGAACCCCAGCCCATTCTAGCGGATCTGCCGGTTGGGGGCTGGACCGCGGGGCTGTGCGGACTCCCCCGGCAGAAGCGTCCCCACGACTGTCCACGCTGCTGCCAGAGTCCTCGCCTCCACCGTGAGCCCCATGCGCCGATTTCTGCTGTTGCCCGCCGCCGTCCTCTGCCTGGCTGGATCGGCGGGGGCCCAATCCCGGAACGGCGGTTCGGCCCCCATAGACAGCGTGTCCATTGAGGGGATCCTGCGCGCCTCGGCCGTGGTCGACTCGGTGTTCGTCGACCGACTGGCCAAGGCGGGGGAGATTGCCCCAGGGGATTTCGGCGCCTACCTCCTGGCCCGGCTCGGTGTCGAGCCGTTTCCCGAAGACCTGGCTTGGCGGGTGCGTGCCGACAGCGGCATCCTGATGATCCATGGCCGATTCAAGGATCTCCCGGAGGAATCGCGCGGGTTATTCGGGACATTACTGCTCTTCGTGGACTCCACCACCACCCTCGCGGCGGAAGTGCGCACTCGGCCTGCAGGGCCTGGATTGGCCCGGTTCCGCCTCGAGCGTGTGCTGGTCAACGGGATAGCCGTGCCGGAGTTCGTGATGACCAGCATTCTCAATTCGGTGGGCCGGGAGTATCCGGCGCTGACGGAGTCGGGTCGCGACCTGTACCTGCAGGTTCCGCCCGAGGGTCGGGTCCTGATCCTGCCGGGCCGGATCGCGCTGGACATGCTGGCGCCGGTGCCGGCGGCGGTGCGTCCGCCGGGTTGATCGGGGTCAGCCGGCGGGGCGGCGTGCACGCCGCCCCGTGGTCGCCCCAGGGCAGGATCTCACGCGGAGGTGCGGCGTAGGGGCGGCGTGTACGCCGCCCCGTGGTTGCCGCAAGGTCTTGGGATGGGCCGACGGAGCGGGGGCTCGGGGTGGATGAAGTTCACCCAAAAACCTCGGGACCTTCCCTCGAACGGAGGCTGGCTCAACGATTGAACTCTCCGCGTCTCGCTGTGCCCTTCCGCGTCTCCGCGTGAACCTCCGGCGTGGGGCCCGCCCGGGGCGGAGTACACGCCGCCCCTACGGGTTCCCGGTTCCCCGACAACGCTCCACGATACATGCCGCCGCCCAGCGCATCGCCGCCTCGGCGTTCGCCGGATCGGTCAGCGCCCCCTGCGCCATCTTTTCCTGTCCGCCACCCCTGCCACCGAACTTGGCCAAGGTCTCCTTGAGCAGCTTGCCGGCATCGAACTCGGTTGGCCAATGCGAGTGCGCAATAATGAGCGTTGCCCGGCCCCCGATCCGGGTCGCAAACACGGCGTGACCGCCGCGACCTGACAGCTCGCGGGCCAGCGCCTGGATCTCGTCTACCGCGCGGTCGTCAAAGACCGTTGCCACCAGGCCTGATTCCCCGACCCGCTTCCCCAATTCCTCCATCAGGTGGTCCGCCTCGAAGACATGCAGCCGTCGCTGTACCTCCGCCAGCTGCTTCCGGGTGGCCGCATGCTCGGTGCGGAGCCGAGCGGTGGCTTCTTCGAGCTCATCGAGCCCCACGCTGGCCGCCGTGGCCAGACGGCTCACGATCTGGTCCTTGCGACGCAGGTCTCGAAGCGCCCGGCCCCCACAGACAAACTCCACCCGGGTTTCCGCACCTCGCCGTTCCAGTCGCCGGATCTGCAGCAGGCCCACGGTGCCTGTGGCGCTCGGATGGGTACCGCCGCACGCGGAATGGTCAAAGTCGGGAACCGATACGACGCGAATGGTACCGGTGACGGCCGGCGGTTTTCGCAGGGGGATGGTGGCAAGCTCCTCGGCACTCACGAACCGGGCGTGGACCGGCCGGTCCTCCCAGATCACCTCGTTGACGCGCGCTTCGGCCGCCTCCGCCTGCCCCTCGGTGACCGCGGCGGTGTCCAGGTCGATGGTGCTGCTCTCGGGACCGAGGTGAAAGGACACAGTCTTGAGTCCGGACAGCTCCTCGAACGCGGCGGAGAGGAGGTGCTGACCATGGTGCTGTTGCATGTGATCCAGGCGCCGGGGCCAGTCGACCGCGGCCACCACCTCGTCGGTATCGAGTGGCCCGGCCAGGGTGTGCCACACCGTGCCCGCGCCGTCCACCTGAACGTCGGTGACAGGCACCCCGTTCAAGGTGCCGTGATCGGCCGGTTGGCCGCCGCCCTCGGGGTAGAAGGCGCTGCGGTCGAGTGCGACGCGCTTGCCGTCACGCCCGACCACCTGTGCGGTGAATCGCGCCAGGGTGGCATCGTCGTAGTAGAGGCGGTGGGTGGCCATGGTGGGGGTATTATACATCGCCGACCCGGACCGCTGGTGCGGCACTCCGATCCCCATCGCCGAGCGTGCCGTGAACTGGATTGAAGCCCTCTCTGCCGTGCTGGTGCTCGTCAGCGTGTACCTCAGCACCCGCGAGAACATCTGGGCCTGGCCCACCGCCCTCATCGCGGTATCCCTCTTTGCGATGGTGCTCTGGCAACAGCGCCTCTTTGCCGGAGTCGGCCTGCAGCTCTGCTTCCTGGGGATCTCAGCGTACGGGTGGTATCACTGGCTGTACGGCGGTCAGCAGCAATCCGAGTTGCGGGTCTCCCGGGCCACTCCCGGGCTCCTGGCGGGAATCGCGGTGACCTGGGTTACCGCCACGCTGGGTTACGGCTGGTTGGTGGTGACCTATACCGTCGACCCGGCCCTGCCATGGCTCGATGCCGGGCTTTCGGCGGCGTCGCTGCTGGCCCAGTGGCTGCTCAGCCGCAAGGTGCTGGAGAACTGGCTGGTCTGGGTGACCGTCAACGTGCTGTATGTCGGGATGTTCTACTACCAGGGATTGTTCATCTACTCGGGTCTGTATGTGGTGCTGTTCTTTCTGGCTGGGAAGGGGTACCTCGACTGGCGGCGGAATCTGGTTGCCGGATGAGTCCTACCCCTACTGACAATAGTCCCCGTGGTTGGGGTCGTATGCAATAACAACGTGCCCCTCTGTCTGCCATCCTATATTGTCGGTCACGGTGAGGAGGAGCTCTCCTCCCGTTTGTGGGACAACCCCAGTCACATAGTAATCGCTTGAAGTGAAAAGGCCGGACCACTCATAAGTGTACGGCGTTTGTCCGCCTTGGACTGCCGCGACCCACTGCCCGCAATCATAGTTGTTTGGCCCGACCACTGTTGGCCCGCTAACGGTAACCTGCAGTAGCGTCTCCGGTGTGGTCCTTGCCAACCAAGACTTCGAAGGCAAGAGCGTTGTTCCGCCCGGGAAGGTGAAAGTGTAGGGCGTTCCCTGAAAGTTCGTAAAGCAAGGCGCAAACGTCGTGAACAAATTCTGGTCGGCAGTGGGAAGGTCTTCCCAGTCCGAAGTGGAGGGGTTTGCCACGCTGATGTGCATCGCGCGAATGTTGCTAACCGTCGGACACGTGCCTTGAGCCAACAGCCCGTGGGTTTCCCACGCGGTCCACCCATACAGCCCATCGCCGGCTCCGGGAGAGAAACTCTCCGAGCGGGTGCATGATGTCAGAAGCTGTGCCCACCCGCCCACGAGGTAATCGTACAGGTGAGCGTACCAGCATCCATTGAAGGTGATTGGTGTCACTACTGAGACACTGACGGTCTGCTGCCCGAGATACTCTCGAACATACCGGTCGAGAAATCCTTGGTCGTTGTTCATCGCGTAGTAGCCCACCCAGCCGCTCGGTGGATCTTGAAGAACGCCTGGCAAACACCAGTCATAGAAGCCTTGGTAGTGCTCCATCGGTGAGCTTCCTGCTTGGCGTAGATGGACTGTAGTGACTTCAATACAGGTGTGGCCCGGAGGGAGCAGAGTAGGGGCGAAAACATACCCGGTCCCCTGTGTGGTGGTTCGGATCGGAAGGACAACATTGAGTCCCGCGTCATGAACTTGCGAGACTCCATACCATTGCTCTGAGATCTGCTTCAATACGAGACCAATTGCAAGTCCCCCGGAAGGTGAGGGTGCAGCGAAGGGACTGCCGGATGATGCAAGGGCACTTGGTGTCCCAATGTCGCGGGTTCCGGGGAATCGTGGAGGGAGCCGCACGCCAGGCTTTCCGGAGAGGTTTGCGTGAGCAAGCCTGTTCGGAACTGCGGTGTGCCGCGCTGGATCGAAGGGTTCGGGCGGCAAAATGAGGATCTGTCCGACCGGAATGACGGACCCAACTGGCATATATTCACCTGCCGGAGGAGTACCAACTGCCGCCGAGATTTCCCGACTTGACATGCTCTCGGTCGGATCCGCGCCTGATGGCCCAGTACATGCGATTCCGAGCAGTGCGGAGCACGTGAGGAGGCAAGTGAGCAGGGTCGTACCGCTGAGCCAGCTCGATTACTTCCGCTTCGTGAAGCCGTAGTCATGGTCTCCCCTCAATGTCACGGTGTCACGCCTTACTTCGCCATCAAATCCGGATCCGGTCGAGGTCGTCAGGGTCAGGGTCTCCCCTGACTGAAGAAAAGTCCCAGTGACGGTTCCGGAACTGAGCACGGCATTGGTACAGGAGTGCCGAAAAGTGAGTGTGTACGAAAAGGTGCCTGCGGCGGCGTTGAGAGCGAGGTTGCCATCACTGAGGACAAACCAGCAATTGCTCTGGGATGCATCAGGATTGGGAAGCGGCGAGACTTGGAACGGTACTGGCGATCCGTCGTAGAGAGCGAGCATAAAGTCCCCATCCGCGACATGCCTTGATGGGCCGGCTGTTCCGCAGCCGGGGTTGGGCGCCATCAAGAGCGTGCAAACCATCCACCGAAGCCCGCTGTGCATACGCAAAGATCCCGTTCCACTGCTAAGGGGTGATCGGTCCGCACCCTAGCTTCCCCGGAGGTGGATTCTTCAACCGACAGAAACCACCTAAGTTCATTATGCCAAGATGCTTGCTTCCTGTCAGTGCGTCCCGCC
>Ga0163153_10005124_pt1 | contig 15735 bp, 3 predicted proteins | sample OliLakLV19MP6IB1_FD_148629 | JGI IMG/M metagenome (GOLD analysis project Ga0163153, IMG submission 148629) | Freshwater microbial mat bacterial communities from Lake Vanda, McMurdo Dry Valleys, Antarctica - Oligotrophic Lake LV.19.MP6.IB-1 | ecosystem: Environmental > Aquatic > Freshwater > Lake... | reverse complement strand
GAAGGTTATCGCAAGATAGGGGAGTTACGGCGCTGATTCGCCAGCATTTTCCCACTACCGTTAATTCAGCCGATGCATCAAACTACAGATGTCTAGTTTGGAGGTCGTTCGTCGATGGCAGGCAGCAAAGGAAATCATTCTCCCACCACCCACCCGTCGGACGTCGTGCCGATTGAGGATCTGCTCCGCGAAGCGCAGGAGACCGCAAACCATTCGATCCCTCCGAACACACTGCGCGGTTACCGCGCGGACTGGGCTGACTTCAGTCAATGGTGCCAGCGCAGAAAGCTGTCTGCGCTACCTGCCCGTCCCGCGGCACTTTGCGCGTATCTCATCGCGCGCGCTCACACGCACAAGCTGTCGTCGCTGCGACGGCGGCTCACGGTCATTGGCAAGGTGCATAAGATTCGCGGTGAACCCAATCCTGTGAACGACGAGCGAGTGCGCAAGACATGGCGCGGCCTGCTCCGCACCAAGGGCGAAGCACAAACCCGCAAATCGCCCCTGCTCGTCGAAGACTTGCGTAAGATGATGCAGGCGCTGCCGGAAACGTTGGCTGGCCTGCGTGACCGCGCGATCATCCTGCTCGGCTTTGCGGGAGCGATGCGTCGCAGTGAGATCGTGGCGCTGGATGTCGCCGATCTGGAACTCACCAAGGAAGGATTTGTGGTGTGGATTCGCCGGAGCAAAACGGACCAGACGATGAAAGGCCGCAAGATCGGAGTTCCTTTCGGCCAACATGAGAGCACATGCCCCGTGCGTTCTGTGCAACGGTGGCTGGAGCAGGCGCAGATCATTGAAGGTCCCCTCTTCCGCAAAGTGAATCGCTTCGGTCGCGTGGAGCAGACTCGCTTCTCCCCTTACTCTGTCGCCGTAATCGTCAAGAATGCGTTCAAGCTCATCAACCGAAATCCCGGACGATTCGGTGGCCATTCATTGCGCGCCGGTCTCGCGACCTCCGCCGCAATGGCCGGCGTGGAAGAACGAGCCATCCAGGACCAGACCGGACACAAGAGCCTAAAGGTGCTCCGCACCTACATCCGCGATGGAAATCTCTTCAGGAACAATGCGGCTGGGAAAGTCGGGCTGTGAACGCGCGGACTTGGTTCTTTTCCTCTCGGGCGAAATTCAGGAACTCACTGTCCCGATTTGAATCGTTGCCAGAGCCCTGGAATTTTGCATAATCAGCCGTTGAACCCCATCATGCGCAATCCAGACGTAGCGCCAATAATGACGAGGATGGCTTACCCGGAACATCACGAGGGTGGTCGTTCCTCTCGTCTCGCCGTATTGACTCCTGCCCTTTCGCACCAATAACCCATTTATCTCCATGCGTGCCCAACTGTTAAGCGTCTTGTTTCTGACCGTCGCGTGTTTCGGACGGGCTGATATCGTTGAATTCGACCTGTCACCGCCGGGTAGCGGCGTTGGCATAGGACTACACCCCGAGAACGAAATCATCCCCGGCTTCAGCAATGGTTCCGGCAATGAAATCGGGAGCGGCATCTTTCTCGATACCGGCACCAGGATGCTCACGCTGAACTTCGCCTACGGTTCGGCATTTGGTTTCACGGACCTGACCGGGCCGGCCTTTTCCTGGCTTCTGCATGGACCTTCGCCAGTGAGCGAAACCGCGCCCGTAATCTTCAACCTCCAGACGTTTCACACCTTTGCTCTGCACCCGGCCCAGGGCGGGAGCATCGTCGGCACCATTGCCTTGGACTCCGCTCAGGAGGCCGATCTGCTTGCCGGGTTGAACTACATCAATATCTACACCCCCGCCAACATGGGCGGTGAAATCCGTGGTCAACTCGTCGTCGTGCCGGAACCTGCTTCGGTTGTGCTCCTGCTCGCCGCTGGTGGCTTTGCGCTGTTCTGGAACTGGCGTCGGGCCAGACGAGCACAAGCCGCTCGTTTAAGTCTCCAGTTAAAGTAATGCCTTTCGATAATTCGATGTCCTTGTCCCGGAGGGACAATTTGAGAATAGCCCAGCGTTTCAACGCTGGGTCGTGCGGTGGGATGGCCCGGAGTCCCGTAGGGACGCGTCGAAGCTTTCTGTCGTCCCTCCGGGACTCGTTCCCCTTTTCACCTCAACCCAGCGTTGAAACGCTGGGCTATTGTCGAATGTCCCTCCGGGACAAACTGCTGCCTGAAATTAGGGTTAACTCTCCACTAACGGAGCGTCACTCATGGGAAGCCCAAGGAAGTTTCCAACCTCAGTGATAATTCAACCCGCCCAATTGTTATGATCCGCCACCATCGCTTCTCGCCGGTTTACACCATTCTCACATGGATGCTCGTCGCCCTCATGGTCGAGCCGCAAACCCGCGTCGTCGGGCAGGAATCCAGCACTTACATCCGCGCGTTGGAAGTGTTGCTCGCGCCGACGCCTTCTCGCGGCCCGGCCCAGCCTGCTCCCATTCTGCTGGCCCAGGCTCAGTCTCCCCTCCCTCTCCAGGGGGAGAGGGCCGGGGTGAGGGCGGACATTCCTTCTCTTTCTATTTCTTCCGCCGCCGCCACGGGAAACGCCGGTTCTTCAGTGACGGATACCAACTTCCTCCTCGGCCTCACGCGCACGCCCATCACGCTGACCAATGGCAACCAGCTTCTTTCGCTCTCCTTCTTCAGCGACAGCAACCATAATTACGTCGTCGAATTTCGGGACGAGCTTGGCCTCGACTTGTGCAACGACTGGCAGCCGTTGACCAATGCGCCGCACAATTACGGCATCGTCTTTACCGACAATCAGGTTTCCAACCGCTTCTTCCGCCTGCGCCGCATCGACGTTCCACGCTCGCCGCTCTTCGCGCTGCTGGCCAATGATACCGGCACCAATTCCCTCGACGGCATCACTTCCGATCCCACCATTACCGGTCTCGCCTTGAATTTCCCGGCGGGCACGTTGCTCCAAGCCAGCCTCGACAATGGCTCGGGTCCGTTCACCACGCTCACCAATCTCGGCGCGCCGCGATACTTCGTCAGTACGCGCGAGCAACTGGCGGCCATCCAAGGTGGGACACTGTCCGACGGCCCGCATGTTCTCCACCTGCGTGCCGAACCAGCCGCAGGCAATCCGCCATTCGACACTCGCAATTCAACATTCGCACTTCCCTTCACCCTCGATACCACGCCCCCCTCCGTCAGCATTCGATTGGCTGACGGTTTCGACTCCGCTCCGCTGGGTGATGGCCGCACGACCTTCAATCCCGTCACCCTCATTGGCCAAACCGAACCCGGCGCGCGACTCGAATTGCTGGCGGCGGCTTCTCCCTCTCCTGGGGGAGAGGGTCGGGGTGAGGGCGGACTTTTCATCTATCAAATTCAACCGGACGCCAATGGTTCCTTCGCGCTCACGAATGTGGTCCTCGCCGAGGGCACCAACCGCTTCTTCTTCCGCGCACTTGATGCCGCGTGCAACGAAACCAACTCTCTCACGCAAATCTGCTGGTTTGGTCCCAACTGCTCCTTCCCCGACAATCTCGAAGGCTGGACCGTCAACGTAGGACAGGCTTCCAGCCTGTCCCCCATTGCCTCACCGGTGCCCGGCAGCGTGGTTGCCGCCACTGACAAATCCTGCGCCGCCGTGATGACCGAAGGCGACTCCTTCCTCGTCACCCTCAGCCGCGAGTTCATCATCCCCACGCTGCCGTCGGTTCTTACCTTCACCTATGAAGCCAGTTTCGACACCACCTCGGCCAACCTCATGCGCGATGCCTTCGAAGCGGCGCTCGTGGATGCTGCCGGACGTCCGCTCACCTTTACCATTCAAGGCACCAATGCCGTGACACCCGCCAGCGTTGCGACTCCGGCAGTGTTGCCACCGAGCCCCGACGCCTTTTTCAATCACACCGATGGCAATGCTCTCTTCAATGCGCCTGGCGTCGCACGCTGGGGCCTGTTGAATGCTCCCCGCATCTCAACCATCTCGGTGGACGTCTCTCATCTGCCTCCCGGTTCCGCCGCCAGGCTCATCCTGCGCCTCGTCAACAACGACCGCGACCGCGCGACCACCGTCCGTATCACAGATGTGCAGCTGAAACTGATTGACCCCTCGATGAACTATGGTGGTTCCCCGCCCACGGCTCTTTCCTTGATCGGTGGAGGGGAAAATATCCAAGGCGGTTCCGCATCGGATTGCGCACCGGGCGGCTCACGCTTTGTCGGCACCGACGCACCAGCATCTGCCAGGACCGTTGGTGGTAATGTTACGACCAATTCTCCGGTGCCCACGCCCACCCTTACCGTGTTGGCACCCGCCGACAGTCAATCGCTCCCGGTAGGGACATCGCTTTTGAGCGGGTTGGTCATGGCGCAAGAATTCGCGGTTTCGACCAACGTGCAATCGGTGCCGAATCGCATCGTCCTGGTCACCGTCAACGGCGCTCCCGTCGATGCTCTCGATGCCGCTGGAAATTTCTTCAGCACCGTAGCGGTTCGCTCTGGTCAGAACGTGTTCAACGTCATCGCGACAGATGCCTTCAACCTGAGCACTACCAACACCGTCACCGTTTACGGTGAAACCTGCCCGCAAAATTTCGCCAGCCTCGGTGAAGTAAGCACCAGCGTGCAACCCGAATACGGCCGCACCAGCTTCAATGAATGGACGAAGGTGCTCTATGCCGATCTTGCCTTGCGCAACGCGGGCACCTATCCCATCCGCGCCCCGTTCTACGTCGGCGTCACCCGCATCGGCGATCCTTCCGTGCGCCTCCTCGCGCCCGATGGCGTCAGCGCCGATGGCATCCCGTATTACGATTACTCCGCTGCGCCGGCGAATGGGGCATTGGACATTGGTCATTCGTCGTTGGCGCGATCCCTCGCCTTCCACAACCCCAATCGCGTCCAGTTCACCTACGACCTCGTCATCCTCGCCCAACTCAACCGCGCCCCCGTCATTACCACCGTCCCCGTCCTTGAAGCCATGGCCGGTCATCCCTATGCCTATGCCATCGCCGCCACCGACCCCGATGGCGACACGTTGACGTTCTCACTGGTTTCGGCCCCGACCGGAATGACGCTGACGAACGCTCCTCCCTCTCCCGGGGGAGAGGGCCGGGGTGAGGGCGAACAAGGCTCAACTCTCAACTGGCAACCTTCAACTTCCGATCTCGGCACTCACTCCATCCGCCTGCGCGTCGCGGACGGCCACGGCGGCTCCGCCGAACAGCGCTACGTGCTGTCAGTGGTCGTTCCGTCGCCCAATCGGCCACCTGTCATCTCGAGTGTGCCGGTAACAACGGTGAATCCCGGCAAACTCAGCATTGGAGGGCGGATCTTCGTAGCCAACGATGAGTGGGCGCTTACCCAACCCGCATTCGATCAGGCACCCACCCTGACAAACTTCGCACTCAATCTCTCCGCCTGGTTTTTGGAGGGTACTGATAAACGCACGGGACGGTTTCACGGGTTTGCGGTGCATGATGGTTTTGCATTTCCCAGCCTTTACGGGACATCCTTTATTTCCGCATTGACTAACGCAGGACATATCTGGACCGAGGAGGAACAAGCTCCCTTCACTCTCGAGTCGCTTCTGAATTATGATGCAGTTTTTCTCGGAAGCATCGTGCCTGGTCTACCCAATGGGCTGCCCGACACCGATGTGCTGGTGAACTACGTCAATCGCGGCGGGAACGTATACCTTGCTGGCGGCAGCTTTTCGTTCAGCGGGAGCGCGGTTGCTGAAGCAGCCGCATGGAACCCATTTTTGCGTCCGTTCGGGATTGAGTTCACCAATCAATTCAATGCTGTAAATACGATCGTCCCAGTCACAAACAATCACCCCGTCCTGGACGGCTTCCGATCTTTTCTTAATGGACATGGCCAGAACATCACCATCTTAGCCCCGGACGATGTCCGAACTACGGTGTTGGTGTCGTATCAGGGGCAGAACTTGTCCGCAATCTACGATCCGCGAGCCACGCACCCTGTACCTTATCTTTACGACGTGGAAGCGACCGATCCAGATGGTGACTCTCTTTCATACCGGCTCGTGACTTCGCCACCAGGCATGTGGATTGGCGCCGCGAGCGGTAGAATTTGGTGGTCTCCCAGCTTCGCGCAAATCGGCACCCACGCCATCACCGTGCAGGTCTCCGACGGCCACGGCGGCTTGGACACACAGTCCTACTTGGTCAGAGTTCTTGCCGACCCCACCAATTCTCCTCCTTTGATCATCAGTCAGCCGATCACCGTGGCGTTCTCTGGGCAGGAGTACCATTACGACGTCGACGCGATTGATCCCGACAATGACATACTGACTTACAGCCTGATCTCAGGTTCGCCTGGCATGACTCTTGATCCATCTAGCGGGCTTATTCGCTGGAGGTCGCCCGACCATGCGAATACCAATCTTCCGTTCGCTCCTGGCTTTGACGTGTCGATCTATGCGGGCATTACGAACCCGGCGGGACTGGCCTTTGTACCGGACGGCACCCTGTTCGTCGGAAGCGATCAGGGCGAGCTTCCCATTGCCGATCCATCTTCGGAGATCCGCCGAATTCTACCGGGCGGTGGTAGCGCGCAGGATTATAGTCGTGATATCCTGGCGGACCCTGACGCCCTGACTGTTGACGTCAGCGGCGCCATCGCCGGTCAGGCGATGGGTTTCCCGCAACCAGGTGGTGTGCTGGTCGGCGGATTGAGCACGGGCTTTGGCAATGTTAGCCGCATCACTTTGATTCGCACCAATGGTGAGTCAAAGGTGCTGTTTGGTGACACGACAGCGTTCATCAATCCAAACAAGCTGCTTATTGACCGATTGGGTAGACTCTTGTTTTCAGCCGTCTCCACGAGCTCCGGTTACAATACCGGTGCGGTATTCGCGAGCACCGGTTCGTTTCCGCAGGAGCTATTCCGAGCCAACTACGCGACGGCCTCGTTCGCATTGGATTCCGAGAATCGTATTTTCACGCTCGTTCGGGACAGCCGAGGCACGTCGGATCTGGGAGATGATCAATTGAGAATCCAGATCAATTCGTTCGATGGAACCCTCATCAATAGCAATTTTGCCGGGGGGATCGAGCTCCCAGGCCGGGATGCCACAACTGGGTATTTTGGAGGAACTGCTTTAGCAATCGATCCAAGCCCAGAGTGCCATCCGTTCAGCCTATACTTGTTGCATAACAGTCGGCTCTACCATTTCGATGAAGCCGGTCGAAAGACAATCATTGGAACGGACTTCAAGGGGCAGGCGGTAGACATGGTGTTTGGTCCGGATCGATCGCTCTATGTATCCATGGGCAATGGGAGGAATCAGATCCTTCGGTTGGAACCTATGCCCTCCGTAGCTGTTGCTGTAGAGGATGGCCGCGGTGGCGTGGACACGCAGTGCTACCAACTATTAGTCGAAGTAGAAACGGCAAATCTTCAAGGTGAAATCCGTGGGACAGTGTTCAATGACTTGGACGGAGACGGTCTGAGGGGCGCAGGCGACTTGTTAGTAACCAGTCAAGATACTGACGCGATCTTGCGCTACAGTGGCAAGACTGGTGCGTTTCTGGGTGAGTTTATATCGTCTGGGGCAGGAGGGCTTACTAAGCCGAACGCAATCATCGTCGGGCCCGACGGTTTGATTTACATCAACAGTTTTTTTGGAGCCAACAAGGTGTGGCGATTCGACCGCCTTACCGGCGCTTTTGTTGATGAGTTTGTTTCAGAAGGAAGTGGCGGCCTAAACGTGGGAACAGGAATGAGATTTGGCCCCGACGGAAATCTGTATGTCGCAAGCCACCTGACAGAAAGTGTGATTCGTTACAATGGAAGGACCGGCGCTTGGATGGATGCGTTCGTACCCAGCGGAAGCGGAGGGCTCATTCGTCCGTCTGGAATTGTGTTCGGCGCCGATGGCCATCTGTATGTGGGGGGCTGCGATCGAAGTGAGATCCTCCGCTACGATGGTAGCTCCGGCGCATTTCTTGGAGTTTTCGTACCGAGTGGAAGTGGAGGATTGGCTTGCCCCCAGGGGCTTCGCTTTGGTCCCGATGGGAATCTGTATACGCCAAGTGTATTTACCGCGAATGTGCTCCGCTACAATGGTCAGACGGGTGATTTTATGGGGGTGTTTGTCACCGCACCCGAGCTGCTGCGTCCCGCTGATGTCCTATTCGGCTTGGACGGCAAGCTCTACGTAGACTCCCAAACCTTGGCTTCGGTGCTTAGATTCGACGCGGTTAGCGGGGCGTACTTAGATACTTTTGTTCCTCCGGGAAGCGGTGGTCTGGACAGGGCTACAAGTATGCTGTTCACCTCGGAGCCCGACCTGCCTGGATGGACCATCTATATTGATCAGAACAATAACCATAAACTCGATCCCAGTGAACGTTCCGCTACCAGCGATGTAAATGGGAACTACGCTTTCACCAATATCACCGCTGGCACGCACATCATACGCGAGGAAGAGCAATTCGGCTGGATCATATCATCGCCTAGAAGTGGCTTTTATTCTGTCACGGTTACGAACGGACAGGTTGTGGGTGGTATCGATTTCGGAAACCAACGGAAGCCGCCTGTAACTACAAACCAATCTCCAGCCTTTGTCAGCAATGCTCCTACGAACGCCACGGTAGCAACCACCTTTAGATACGATGTAGTCGCCACTGATCCCGATCTTGATCGACTCCTATACACCCTTCTTGTCGGGCCTCCCGGAATGGTTTTAGAACCTTCCTCAGGGGTCTTGGTCTGGATTCCACAGCCAGGTCAGATCGGACTCCACTCTGTTATCTTGCGCGTCCAAGATGGACTTGGTGGGACTGCAATTCAGTCCTTCCGGATCGAGGTTGTTGAGGAGAATCATCCCCCTTCCATCACCTCCCATCCCACGGGACCAGCCGTGCTTGGCCGACCATGGCAGTATCAGATGGAAGCTCAGGATGCCGATGGAGATCCGATTTCGTTCCGCTTGATTGAAGGGCCAGGTGGAATGAGCCTGACGAATGGGCAGCAAGTGACTTGGACGCCAGGATTTCTGCAGACAGGCCTGGTTCATGTCGCCGTCTCCGCGAGCGATGGCCGGTCTTCTACAACCCAATCGTTCGAGCTTCCGGTGGTAGCCATCGCGTCCAATCGCCCCCCGCAAATTGCCTCGCAACCCCGATCCGTTGTGCGAATTGGTGATGTATTCTCATTTGTCGTCGAAATGGCCGATCCCGATGGTGACCCGGTCACGCTCCGTCTCACCAACAGCCCGCCGGGCATGGCCTTGACCAACCCACAACCGGCGAGCGCGAACACCCGGCTGGTGCAGTGGCAACCGGCCGCTTTGGGAACAAACTCGTACGAACTGGTCGTGAGCGACGGTCGGATCGGAGTGACTTACCGTTACCAGATCACGGTCGCCAGCCAGATCACGAACAGCGCGCCGCAGATCGTTTCCCGCCCGCTCGCAACCGCCATCGTGGGAGCCGGCTACGCCTATGACCCGGCGGCGCAGGATGCGGACAACGACCGACTGGGCTGGTATTTGGATTCCGCACCCGCGGGAATGTCGATCGACCCGGCGTCAGGATCGATTCGCTGGACTCCGACATTATCGCAGCTCGGGACCAACCGGGTGGTGTTGCAAGTGATCGATGGGCAAGGAGGCTTCACCTCGCAGACGTTCGATGTCGTAGTCCGCCCCGTGAACCTTGCGCCGCAATTCGTATCCAGCCCGACGACCCTCGCCGAGACCAACGTGCTCTACCAATATCAGGTGCGGATCTCCGACGTCGAAAACGACTCGCTGACTTTCAGTCTCGCCACTGCGCCGGTCGGAATGGGTTTCGTCTTCTCCAACCCCGACAACAGCCTCGGCACAAACAGCACCTTCTCAACTGACGGAGACTTCGCGCTCCTGCGGTGGGTGCCTTCAGCTGCCCAGCTCGGCACTAATCGCGTCGTGATTCTGGTGCAAGATCAGGGGGGCGGTTTGGCATCGCAGGAGTTCAACGTGGTGGTGACCACCAATCAGAACAGTAAGCCGGTCATCACTTCATCTCCCGCACTCTTCGGGGCGACGAACATCCAGTATCAGTACCAGATCGCTGCCACTGACCCTGACGGCGACACTCTTACCTTTGCTTTGCTCAATGGGCCGTCTGGCATGGTCCTAAACTCAAATTCCGGTCTGGTGCAATGGACACCCTCCCAAGTAGGAAGCTATCCAGTCTCGGTTTCGGCGAGAGACTCGCAAAGCGCCGCGTCATCGCAAAGTTTTGTCCTGAACGTCACTGATGCCAATCGCCCCCCGGTGCTGGCTATTCCCGGTGCGCGCACCTTCACGTGGGCCACGCTCGCCTACACCTTCACCGCGCAAGCCACCGATCCGGACGATGATTCCATCGCGTTCTCCATCTCTGGGCCTGCCAGCATGACCATCCGTCCCTCGGGGCAGGTGGACTGGTTGCCGGGCGTTTCGGACGAAGGCTCCCATCGCATCACCGTCACCGCGACCGACGCCCGTGGCCTCGCGAGTTCATTGCAGTTTGACCTGCGGGTGGGCGTTGACCGGCAGCCGCCGTTCCTGCAACTGGGATGTGACCCGACTCCGTTGCCTGTCGGCTCCATCCTGGACATCGCCGCATTCCCGCGAGACAACTTCGGCCCTCCGACACTGGAAGTCACAGTGGATGGCAAACCAGTCGCCCTCGACGCCCAAAATCGTGGCGAGGCCGTATTTGAGCGGACCGGCGTCATTCCAGTCGTGGCGCGCGCGACAGACTTTTTCGGCAACAGCACCACGAGCACCTGCTTCTACACCATTTACGATCAAGGTTTCGGCTCGCTGCCGTTTGTGGAAATTCTATCTCCAGAGAGCGATGCCCTGGTGACGGGATCCAGTGACATTTTCGGCACCGTGGCCGACACTAACCTGGTTTCCTTCGCGCTTTCGGTGAGACCTTTGGATGGCGGAGAATTCACGCAAATCGGGCGCGGAACGAATGTGGTGCTGACCAACGTCCTCGGTCGGCTCGACACCACCCTTCTCGCGAATGGCTCTTACGTGCTGCGCCTCGAAGCGTTTGATTCCGATGGTCTCAGCAATAGCGCTGAATCCACCTTCACGGTCGCGGGCGAACTCAAAGTCGGGAACTTCCGGCTCTCCTTCGTGGACCTCTCGATTCCCGTGAATGGAATTCCCGTCACCGTGGCCCGCAGTTACGACACCCTCCAGGCGCGCGAGCGTGGTGACTTCGGTTACGGCTGGCGATTGGAGTTCCGCGACTCTCGATTGCGCACTAGCCTGCCCCCACGCACGCCGGAGGAAATTGAGACCGGTCTTTATCAACGCTTCACCGACCGTACTCGCGTGGCCGTGACATTGCCTGGCGGGAAGCGTGAAGTCTTCACGTTCAAACCAGCGCCGGCGTTGGGGCCGGGTTTTCAAGCCGCCCTCGGCGCACTCGCACCATATCGTCCAGCCTTTGAACCGCTGCGGGGTGCCACCGCCCGGCTTTCAGTTCCAAGCAACCTCGGTCCCGGCCAGTCCATCGTGCTTCGTCGAAATTTCAACGGAGGCTGGGATGCCGCGACAGGTGGCGGCACGGGTTCCTTGCCTTACAACCCAGATGATCCAGCGCTTGGCGGGGTCTATCTCGTCCAGACTCGCGAAGGCTTGGGTTACGAAATCGAACCGGAGACTGGCTTTCTCCGTCGTGCCGGTGATGCCAACGGCAACACGTTGGAATTCTCCAACAACGGCGTCACCAATACGACCAGCGGTGTCGGCGTTTCTTTTATCCGCAATCCCCGCGGCCTCATCACCGCCGTCACCGACCTCATGGGCCGGCAGATTCGCTACGACTACGACGCGATCGACAATCTCATCGCCGTGACGGATCGCGACACCAACACCACGCACTTCGTTTACAGCACCAACGCCGCTCAATCGCACTATCTGGTCCGGATCATCGACCCGCTTGGCCGCACCGGCGTGCGCGTGAACTTCGACGAGCAGGGCCGCATGACGAACCTCGTGGATGCCGCGAACAATGCCGTGCAACTCGTCCACGACGTGGACAATTCCATCGAGAGAGTGGTGGACGCCCTGGGGCACACCAACACGTTCCATTACGATGAGTTCGGAAATGTGGTGAAGGAAGTGAACGCGCTCGGCGGCGTGACCCTCCGCGAATACGACGTGAACTTCTTCATGACCGTGGAAGTGGATGCGCTGGGGAACACCAACCGCTTCCGTTACGACGATCAGGGCAACGTGCTCGAACGCACTGACCCGCTCGGCAACGTCTCGCACAACAACTACACCGACGTGAGCGGCGGCTTCTTCGCCATCCGCAATGGGCTGCCGCCCTACCAGCGCCGCCTCACCGCGACCATCGATCCGCTCGGCAACACCACGCAGAATCAATACGACCCCACCGGCGCCCTGACCGCCACGACCGACGCGAAGGGCAACACCACGCGCTACAGCTACGACGGCGCGGGAAACCAAACTTCGATCACCGATGCGGCGGGGAATGTTACGCGATTCGAATACGACCAACGTGGCAACCTCTTGCGGCAAACTGACGTCAACGGGAACACCACTGCATTCGAGTACGATCCGAGCGGCAATCAGCTTGCGCAGGTCAGCCTCGTCGATGGCCGGTTCCTCACCAACCGCACCGAGTATTCTGCCGGCGGCCGGCCCACTGCGGTCACGGACGCCCTCGGTCACACCACGCGCACAACGTACGACGCGCTCGGCAACACAGCCGCCACGACCGACGCTCTCGGTCACACGAATCGTTTTCTCTACGACGACCGCGGCCAGTTGCTCTCCACCGTCTTCGCCGACGGCACGAGCAACCGGATCGCTTACGATGCGGCGGGACGGCGCACGAATTCCACCGACCGTGCTGGGCGCACCACATCCTACGAATACGACGTGCTCGGGCGACTCGTCTCAACCACCTACCCGGATGGAGCACGCACGCGCACCGTGTACGATCTTGCGGGTCGCGTCATCGCGCAGGTCGACGAACGGACGAATCGGACGGCCTTTGCCTACGATCCCGACGGACGCCAGATCGCCGTCACCAACGCCCTAGGTTCCGCGACGCGGAGTGAATACGACAGCGCCGGACGGAAGACCACTGACATCGACCCGCTTGGTCGCACCACTCGCTTCGTCTATGACGAACTGGGTCGCCGCATCCACACGCTCTTCACCGATGGCACGACGAACACGACCGTCTATGACTCGCTCGGTCGCGTCGCCGTCGAAGTGGATCAGGCCGGAGTGAGCAATGCGTTCGGTTACGATTCCTTGGGCCGGCTCACCAGCGTCACAAACGCGCTCGGCACGGCGAACCAGACCGTCACCGTCTATGCCTACAACGAGGCCGGCAATCTCACGCGCCAGCAGGACGCGCTCAATCGCGTCACCCGCTACGAATACGACGGCCTCGGTCGCCGCGTCGCCAGTGTGCTGCCGCTCGGCCAGCGTTCCGGCACGCTCTACAACCCCGTCGGCAACGTCGCCGCCGTGACCAACTTCAATCGCGACGTCATCCGTTTCGACTACGACGCCAACAACCGGCTGACGGCCAAATCCCTGCCCGATGGCACCACGATTCACTACGCCTACACGCTCACCGGACGCCGCGCCGCCATCACGAACGGCACGAACGTCACGCTCTGGACCTACGACGCCCGCGACCGGCTGATTTCGCGGACGGACCCCGACGGACGCGGCGTGGCCTACGCCTACGACCTCGCCGGGAACCGCACCGCCCTGTTCACCACGAGCAACGGACAACAAACCACGAACAGCACCACCCGCTTCACCTTCGACGCCTTGAACCGCCTCGAAACCGTCACCGACCCCGACGGCGGCGTGGCCCGTTACACCTACGACCCGGCGAACAACGTCCAGCGCGTCGCTCTGCCCAACGGCACCTTCCGCACGAACGCTTACGACGCGCTCAACCGCGTGACCAGCATCGCGCACCTCGCGCCCACCGGCGTGTTCTCCAGCTTCCGCTACACCCTCGGTCCCACCGGCCACCGCCTGGCCGTGCAGGAAAACACCGGACGCCAGGTCCGCTACGACTACGACGCGCTCTCCCGCCTCGTGCGCGAAAGCGTGTTCAACGACCCGTCCGGCCCGAACCCGACGAACAGCTTCGGGTACGACGCCGTCGGCAACCGCCTCTACTTCACCAACTCGCTGGAAGGCGTGACCGCCTACGACTACGACGCCAACGACCAGTTGCTCACCGAAACGCTCTCTGAAATCTCAAATCCTGGATTTCCAATGGTTACGGCTTACGCCTATGACGCCAACGGCAACACCCTCTCCCGCTCCAACGCCACGCAGAGCACGGCCTACTCCTGGGACGCGCAAAACCGAATGGTCGGGGCGAGAATAGCGAACCTCCTCACATCGGCGGCCACGAACCTCAGCTACCAATACGACGATGACGGCATCCGCGTGGCCGCGTTCGTGGACGGCGACGAAACCCGCTACCTCATCGACGCCAATCGTCCCTTCGCCCAGGTGGTGGAGGAGTGGACTTCCATCAACCATCAACCCCCGGCTCTCACCGCGAGTTACACCCACGGGCCGCACCACTTGATTTCGCAGAGCCGCGCCGGCGCCCCCTCCTGGTATCACGCCGATGGCCTGGGCAGCACCCGCGCGTTGACGGGCCAAAGCGGCAGCCCGACCGACCGCTACCAGTTCGACGCCTACGGCCGCACCCTCGCGCAGAGCGGCCCCACGGACAACGCCTACCTCTTCGCCGGCGAGCAACGCGACAGGGATCTGGGCCTGGATTACCTGCGGGCAAGGTATCTGAACTTCAACGCGGGGAGGTTTTATGGAAGAGATTCGTTTGAAGCTCCCCTTCGGCTACCGAACTTGCGCCATCTGTTCGCTTATGTCAGCGGTGATCCAGTCAACGTGACCGACCCTTCAGGTCAGATTAGATTGGAAATCGCTGTCGGGTTTACAGCGTACAACGCTTTAATTCTTCCTCCGTCTCTGCGCCCCGGACGTCCATTTGCAGACATAGGCCTTTTCGGAGGCAAGCGAGAGATTAAGTGGACGGGAACGCTCACTCAGTTTGGTCTCAGTTATCCCACTCCACTTCTGGGCGGGTTCTTGAGTGTATCAGGCGCACGACTTCGACTCGAAGTTGAGTCTGAATGTACTCTGTTCGAGGGCCATCGCCAGAAGCTAAAGGGAGCTTGGTCGATTACGGAGTTTGGTGTCGTGGTATCTCCGCCCAAGTTGCCACTCTACAATGACACTTCCACGACTGTTACGATCTTCACTCCTGCCTTCCGAGGATTGAATCCCAATGTGTTGTCTGGGCCGTTTGCATGGCTTGGAGCCACTTTCTCGCCGCAACTTCCAGATCCAAGCGGATTCACTCAGAGCCTCCCAACCTTTGGTATTTCTGGGTTTCTAATTGGGTTTGGAGGACGGGGTTACACGTTTGGAGATACACCTGGCTTTGACATCTCCATATTGGAAGGATTTGTAGGGTGGTCATTCTTAGAAACTAGCTTTGGTCCATCACCCTGCCCGTAGGCCGTAGGCCCAGCATGGAAGTCCGTTGAAAGCTTCGGCTAACTTGTCACTGAAATCCGAGCGCGACATTGCTGCTGCTCGCGTTACTTCCGGCGCCGCAGACGAAATTGCCGCTTGGCGCGAAGCGGGTTCTCTTTTCGTGGACAGCATAGCCGGCTTGTCCACTGGCCGGGCGCTGCGGTTCACTTCTCCCGGCGGCCCCCGGAGCGGCCCAACGG
>Ga0163153_10005123_pt1 | contig 15738 bp, 14 predicted proteins | sample OliLakLV19MP6IB1_FD_148629 | JGI IMG/M metagenome (GOLD analysis project Ga0163153, IMG submission 148629) | Freshwater microbial mat bacterial communities from Lake Vanda, McMurdo Dry Valleys, Antarctica - Oligotrophic Lake LV.19.MP6.IB-1 | ecosystem: Environmental > Aquatic > Freshwater >... | reverse complement strand
CTCAGAGAAGCCATTTGTTCTAAATTAAAAAGAGATAATGGATTAGATTTCAAGCCCAACCAGATTGTGGTTTCCAATGGGGCCAAACAGGATATCGCCAACCTTTGTATGGCTTTGATCAATCCTGGGGATGAAGTCATCATATTGTCCCCATACTGGGTTTCTTACAGTGATATTGTGAAAATGTGCGGAGGAGAAGCGATTGTTTTGTCTGCTTCAGTGGATGAAGATTTTAAAGTCAAGGCTTCCCGCATTGCAGATGCCATTACAGACAGGACCAAGTTGATTATGTTCTCGAGTCCCTGCAATCCAACGGGTTCGGTATTTTCTTTTGAGGAACTGAAAGCTATCGCCGAACTGATGGCCAGGCATGAGCATATTTATATCATGTCGGATGAAATTTATGAACACATTAACTTTGCCGGCAAACACATCAGTATTGCTTCTTTTCCGGAAGTTAAAGAGCGAACCATCGTGATCAATGGGTTTTCGAAGGCTTTTGCAATGACCGGTTGGAGACTGGGATATATGGCGGCACCACTCTTTATTGCTGAGGCTTGTACAAAAATTCAGGGACAGGTTACTTCCGGAGCAAATTCAATAGCTCAAAAGGCAGGAGTTGCTGCGTTAAACTCGGATTTAAAACCTACTCATGATATGACCAGGGCCTTCCGACAACGGCGGGACCTCATCATTTCGCTGCTCAAAGAAATCCCGGGATTCCGGTGCAACTTTCCAACCGGTGCGTTTTATATTTTCCCGGATATCAGCTACTATTTTGGCAAAACAGATGGCAATACCACGATTCGAAATTCAGATGACTTTGCATTATATCTTTTGAATAACGCACATGTTGCCACCGTAGGAGGTTCGGCATTTGGGGATGATCATTGTTTCAGGATATCCTATGCCGCTAGTGAAGAAAACATTAAAGAAGCCGTGCGGCGCATTAAAGCTGCTGTAAATCAGCTTAAATAGCTTAACTTTGAACAACTGTCAGGATACTTTTGTCCCTGTAACTTTAACGTCTGATTGACCCAAATAAAAAGCAAATGACATCCATCAAATTTAATAGTACCAACACCCTTTTTTTTCCAACATTGAGAAAGCGTGTAAACCAGTATTTTGAAGAAAATAAAATCTCTCCAACCGGGAATTATAAGTTGTTTGTCAAATCGGGCCTGTTGATTGCAGGTTTGTTAGGTTGTTATATTTGGCTGGTGTTTTATACTCCGCATTCTATATTACTGGCTTTGTTATTATGTAGTTTAATGGGGGTTCTTTTTGCAGCAGTTGGATTTAATGTAATGCACGATGGTTCCCATGGGAGTTATTCTAACATTGGCTGGCTGAATATCATCATGGCGCACACCCTTAATTTATTGGGTGGCAGTGCTTATATGTGGAAACATAAACACAACTTTGCCCATCATTCTTTTACGAATATCGAAGGAATGGACGAAGACATTGACATCAAACCTTTCCTGAGGACCAATCCAAATCAGAAAAAATACTGGTTTCACCGGTTCCAGCACATCTACAGCTTTCTATTATATGGTTTAACCTACCTGGTCTGGATTTTCTTTCAGGATTTCAGAAAGTACTTCAGTCGCAAGGTTACTGCATTGGTTGAAATCCCTAAATTGAGTTTGTCACAACACATCATTTTCTGGGTGACCAAAGCAGTGTATGCCACTACCATATTTATTTTACCCATCTGGCAGGTCGGGGTAATAAAAACCTTTGTGGGATATGGAATGCTGGTATTTGTATGCGGTATATTGATTGCCATAGTCTTTCAACTGGCCCACGTGCACGAAGAAGCCGCTTTTGTGCAACCCCAGGGTGAACCCTTTGTGATAGAAAATGACTGGGCCATTCACCAGATCAACACCACCGCTAACTTTGCCACTAAACAAAAATGGCACAATTGGTTTTGGGGTGGATTAAATTTTCAGATCGAACATCATTTATTTCCACGTATCAGCCATGTCCATTATCCGGCCATCAGCAAGATTGTAAAACAAACTTGTCGTGAATTCAATATAGCCTATAATGAATTTCCGACTGTAGTGAGTGCTATTTATTCTCACATTACCCATTTACGCAAGTTAGGGTCATCGTATTAACGGAGCGATTTATTCCCAATCTACGATTTGACCATAGTCGAGAAAAAGTTCTTCTCCTACAGCAATGTCCCGCAGGGCTTCAAAGATTGCACCTTCATCAATGGAGGTCACATTTGGCTGCTCATCATGATTTAGGTACAGCGCAATATCCATCGATTTGAAACCGCCGGCAGGAACAAAATAATCCTTTTCATCATATAGGCAATAAGTCTCTATCATATAGCGGGAGGCTTCCGGCAAGGCATCCACCTCTTCAAATCCCATCCTTATCCAGTCACCGGGTTCCTTTGAAAACATGGCCCTGCATCCTTTGGGAATCGGATTCACTGCAAAAACCCCTATGCCATGTACCGCAGAAGGTTTGAGCATGACATAATGAAACTCATTTAATTCGAGGAGGAGTTCAGATTTTTCCATGGTTGAAGCGTATTCATTAAAATACAAAGGACTTCAGAAGTATTGAAGTCCTTTTATTCTAAACAATATTTAATTATTGGGCCTGTACTATTATTTTTTATCAGCCACTTCTTCAAACTCTACATCGGTGACCTGGTCCCCGTTTGAAGTGGATGATTGATGCTGACCGCCGGCATCTCCTGTATTGGCCTGTTCACCTCCTGGTTGTTCGGAAGATTGTTGGGCCTGGTATATTTCCTGACTGGCTGCCTGCCAGGCGGTATTGAGGTTTTCGGTGGCTTTATCCAACTGCTCGATATTTTGGGATTTATGCGCCTCTTTCAAAGCACCGAGTGCTGTCTCAATATTCGATTTGTTACCTGCCGAAAGTTTATCGCCGTATTCCTTAAGTTGTTTTTCTGTCTGGAAAATCAAGGAATCGGCCGTGTTGATCTTTTCAATGGTTTCCTTGGCTTTTTTATCGGCATCTGCATTGGCTTCTGCTTCCCGCTTCATACGCTCGATCTCATCCTTTGAAAGGCCCGTAGAAGCTTCAATCCTTACTTTTTGTTCTTTTCCTGTGCCTTTGTCTTTGGCGGATACATTGAGAATTCCATTGGCGTCCATATCAAAAGTGACTTCGACCTGGGGTACCCCGCGTGGTGAAGGCGGGATGCCATCAAGAATGAAACGTCCAACCGATCGGTTGTCTTTGGCCAAAGAACGTTCTCCTTGCAGGATATGGATTTCAACCGAGGGCTGATTATCGGCAGCGGTAGAGTATACTTTAGATTTTCTGGAAGGTATGGTCGTATTCCCTTCAATCACCACATCATAAACACCTCCCATCGTTTCTATACCCATTGAGAGCGGTGTTACATCCAATAAGAGCACGTCCTTTACTTCTCCGGTAAGTACACCGCCCTGGATTGCAGCTCCTACAGCCACCACCTCATCAGGATTGACTCCTTTATTGGGTTTTTTTCCAAAAAAGTCCTCAACTGCCTGTTGGATTTTAGGTATCCGGGTACTACCTCCTACCAGAATCACTTCGTCGATATCATTTTTGCTCAGGCCGGCATCTTTAAGCGCTTGTTCACAGGGCTTGATAGTACGGTTTACGAGCTGATCAACCAATTGTTCAAATTTGGCCCTGCTGAGTTTAATATCCAGGTGTTTTGGAACACCATCGACAGCAGTCACATACGGAAGTGTGATGGAGGTCTCAGAAGCAGAGGATAGTTCAATCTTGGCTCTTTCAGCCGCATCTTTAAGGCGTTGTAACGCCATTGGATCCTTGCGCAAATCAATAGCCTCCAGTCGTTTAAATTCATCTGCAAGCCAGTCAATAATCACGGCATCAAAATCATCACCACCGAGATGGGTATCCCCATTGGTGGATTTGACTTCGAAAACCCCGTCGCCCAGGTCCAGGATTGAAATATCGAAGGTACCACCGCCCAGGTCATAAACGGCAATGGTCATGTCTTTATGCTTTTTGTCCATGCCATACGCCAAAGCTGCTGCTGTTGGTTCGTTGATGATTCGTTTTACCGTGAGGCCTGCGATTTCTCCGGCTTCTTTGGTTGCCTGTCTTTGTGAATCATTAAAATATGCAGGTACGGTGATCACCGCTTCAGTAACTTCATGTCCCAGGAAATCTTCTGCAGTTTTTTTCATTTTCTGCAACACGATAGCTGATAATTCCTGTGGAGTGTAGGTCCGTCCGTCAATGTCGACACGCACAGTATCATTATCCCCCTTCATTACTTTATAGGGAACCCGTTTCATTTCTTCAGTCACTTCCGCGAAGCGACGGCCCATAAAGCGTTTAATGGAAGAGATCGTCCTTTTGGGATTAGTGATGGCTTGCCTTTTGGCAGGGTCCCCTACTTTCCGTTCTCCATTGTCCATAAATGCTATGATAGATGGTGTGGTCCTTCTTCCTTCATCATTCGCAATGACAGTTGGTTCATTTCCTTCGATGACGGCTACACACGAATTGGTGGTACCCAGGTCAATTCCTATTATTTTACCCATTTTTTTTATTTCAATTTTATTTGTCTAAACATGGTTAATCAATAGATATGCCAACAGGATTTTTTGACAAAATGAACACCTCATTTCAAATTTATCCATGAACTTGTCAGTACAGATTCAAAATTTCTGACAAAACGACAGACTTTTATTGAAATTTTACACCCCTTTTCATCACCAGTTCAACCTGGTAAATATGGTTGAGTTGTTTAATGGGATCCCCCTTCACAGCGATAAGATCGGCCAGATAACCTTCCTTGATCCGCCCTTTGTCCCGGAGATGAAAAACTTCGGCATTACCTGCAGTGGCGCTTTGAAGGATCTGCAGAGGGGACATTCCATATTCTTCCATCAAAAGCAATTCCCTGGCATTGTCTCCGTGGGTATAGACGCCGACATCTCCACCAAAAACGATCTGAACCCCGGCTTGCTGAGCGGCCTTAAAAGTTAGTTTTTTATTTTTAATAGCTTCGGGCTGAGGATCTTGTTTTTTGTTCCAACCCCTGTATTGAAGGACTGCTTCTTCTGCGGCCAACGTTGGACACCAGGCCACCTGATGCTCCTTCATCAATTTAAAAATTTCAAGATCACCCTCATCCCCATGTTCTATCGTGGATACACCTGCCAGGGCCGCCCTGCGCATACCTTCCCGGGTGGTTGCATGGGCGACTACGTCCCTTCCACTGCTACGTGCCGTTTCAACTACTGTTTTGATCTCCTCAATGGAAAAAGTAGGCATAGCCTTGCCAAATGGGCCCCAACGGAAGTCCACATAAATTTTAATCAGGTCTACTCCATGACCAATCTGCTTCCTCACGACATGAATTAAATCGTTGGCATCCGCCTCATCTGCTCCCTGCGGTGTTTTAAAATTAAATTTATTGGGACCATAACTGCCAGTGGCAACAATGGCAGGCCCTGCACATATCAGGTCCGGACCAACAATGATTTTTTTTTCAATGGCCTGCCTTATATCGACATCTACATATTGCGCACCTTCTGTCCCCAAATCTCTCAGCGTCGTAAACCCTGCTTTCAGGCTCGACCGCAGGTGATTGCTGGCCCGTATAACCCTCTCGGCAATTGACTCAATCAGTACCTGATCATCCCAACTGGTTTCATTGTAAGGGTGCAGCAGGATATGGGAATGCCCTTCAATCAACCCGGGCATCAGGGTTGTCCCTTTTAGATCTACAATGATCGTTTGTGCTGAATCAAACTTCAGGGATTTCCCCAGGGCTTCAATCTTATCCTGCTTGACAAGCACCGACCAGCCCTCCAGCACACTCACCCCGTCAAATACCCGGTCTGGCTTTAATAGTATAAACTGAGCCAGGGTACAACGGGAAGAAAAACTGCAAAGCAAAAAAACCAGAAAAATCTGTAGTCCCTTATTCACAATACCAGGTTTAAAAGACAAGGTAATAAAAGTAAATGAAGCAGGAAGAGGCTAACCATGAGGATAATCCTCCATAATCTGGGTAAAAAATTAAGTCCGGCCTACCGGTGCAGGATTTCAGGTCTCAAATGCCGTAACCTTTACCGGAGTGCCCCACATAAACAGGGATATTTCTTCATCTACCGGTTTGATGGTGCAACTAATTTGCTTTCCTTCCATCTTCAATTGGTCGGGCATATGGAGCGGGCGGTATTTTTCACCATCTGACGAAATGATGGCCCAAAACCCTGTACCCAGGTCTATGTAGTGAACTTTACCGGAAATTTTAATGGATTTCATACCACAAGTTCAGCAAGGAAATTAAATTTTCTCGATTTTTTCGATAGTATGCTTTAAAAACTGGATCATATCCTGTTGTCCACGGATGGTGTCTTGTAAATTGGCCACAGTTTCTTCCAGTGGATTGTGGGGGATGCTGTGGGAGAAAGTAGTGATTTTTGTCCGGACATACCATACTTCCCGGATGTCTTCGGACGTCAGTTGGTAAGGCCGATAGCGGGTATTGTCAGAGATCACCAATAAACATTGGTCTTGTTTTAATAGATTTTTAACCCGTTTGACGATTACATCGGTCCTCGTAATCAGCACGTAGACATGGTCGTCTTTGATGCCGGTGAGCCATTGGTTTGGTTCCAAAAAACTACATACGACCTTATCCCCTTCTTCGAGGACTGGGACCATACTATTACCTGATACATCAAACGAACGATGAGTACCCTGGCTGTATTTAAAATCTGGTAACGAATAGGTAGGCAGCTCACTATAAAATACGGTATCCGGCAATTCGCTGATATAGCCTGCCTGCGCAGGTACCGGCACATGGACAATCCTTTCCTTGTTATGGACATCGGTCACTATGGTCAGGATTCTGAAATCCGATTTAATGGTGTCTCCGGTAAACTTAGTTCCTTTGCCGCTCAGGATATAATTAGGGTCTAAGCCATACATATTGCAAGCCTTGTTGATGATATCAAAACCCGGGTCGTCCCGCTCATTGAGAACCTGATAAAGATTCTCCGGCAAATAATCAATCGATAGGGCAAACTGACGAAAAGATTGAATTTTATCTTGTTCTTTCAATAGTTCGATGCAATCTGACAATCTATCTGAAACTGAATTCATATTAAGAAAAAGGGATATATGTTTTCGACTCAAATATAAGCAAAAACACGAATTACCAACTATAAATATGAATTATTTTCAGTCGGATCTGCAATCGTCATTTACACCAGTGAATAGGCTATTTTAATAAAATCGACTGCATCCAGAGAAGCCCCGCCAACCAAAGCACCATCGACATCCGGATTGGCAAACAAGTCAGTGGCATTGGATCCTTTTACACTACCTCCATATAAAATCGTGGTATTATCGGCAACGCTCTGGTCAAATTGTGATAGGATACAAGCGCGGATATAGGCATGCATTTCCTGGGCTTGAGCCGGACTGGCTGTCACACCGGAGCCGATTGCCCATATGGGTTCATAAGCGATTACCACTTTTTCGAAGTCAGCGGCATCCAGATGAAACAACCCAATTTGTAATTGATTTCCGACAAAATCGTTTTGGCTATTTTGATTCCTGATTTCGAGTGGTTCCCCTACACAAAAAATTGGTGTGAGTCCCTGGTTCAATGCCACACTGACCTTTTTTGCCAACAATTCATCAGTCTCATGAAAAAATTGCCTTCTTTCAGAATGTCCCAGGATTACAAAAGGGATATTGTTGGATTTGATCATGGGTGCTGATATTTCACCGGTGTAAGCGCCTTTTAATTCCTGATGACAATTTTGTACTCCAATTTTAATCGGCGATTGCACGGAGCCAAGATGATCTTTAACCGCCAAGGCATGAATGAAGGGGGGGATGACAACCATCATAGGGTGATCGAGGTCGAAACCCACTGACAGGTGTTTTGCCAGGGCAAGCGACTCATCCAGGTTAAGGTTCATCTTCCAATTTCCGGCGACTATTTTTTTTCTTCCCATGATTTATTTTTTAGGCGGCAAAGGTAAAAAAGTAAGTGTATTACCATAGATAAGACCGCTTTTAAGTAACGGCCCCCTTTCTTAAAATTTCTTTTTTAATTTTAACTATTTGGAATATTGTAGGGGTAGGATTACTTTGTGTCGAACCGAAGAAATATGAGTGGGAAAAAAATTCCTTATTACGAGAGAGATTTGAGTTGGTTGTCGTTTAATCACCGGGTGTTGCAGGAAGCAAAGGATCCCAGTGTACCGCTACTGGACCGCCTTAAGTTTATGGCTATTTATTCCTCCAACCTGGAAGAATTTTTCCGGGTACGGGTAGCACAGGTACGCAACCTGCTCAGGGCAGGAAGGAGTGCCAGAAAAGCACTGGATTTTGATCCCAACAGCCTGATCAAGTCCATCATGAAGGTGGTCAACAACCATCAATATGAACTCAGCAGTTTGTTTAATAAACAACTCCTGCCCGAACTGAAGTTTAACGGAATCCACATCATCGGCCCGGACGTCCTCAAACCTGAACAACTCGAATTTGTCGACAATTATTTTAAAGAATATTTACAGGCCTACATTCAACCCATCCTGCTGATTGGCACTAAAATCAAACCCTTTCTCAACAGTGGTGCATTATATCTGTACCTGCATCTCTACGATAAAGCCAAAACCAAGAAAAGGGATCAGTTTGCAATAGTCAGGGTGCCTTCGGATCAGCTTACTCGTTTCGTCATCCTTCCAGAAATAAAAAAAGGCGAACATCAGGTTATGTTTTTGGATGATATGGTGAGGTTGTGCGTCAAATACGTCTTCCCCGGTTATTTATTAAAAAACAGTTATTCGATAAAATTGACGCGGGATTCTGAATTGTATTTAGATGATGAAACGAAAGGTGACCTGGTAGCTAAAATCAAAAAAAGCCTGAGCAAAAGGAATGTAGGCCCTGCTTCGCGCCTGGTTTACGACAGGATGATGCCTGAACAAATGATCAATTTGCTTAAAAAGACATTTGATCTTCAAAACGTGGACATCATACCGGAAGGAAAATACCACAACAATTTTGATTTTTTCAAATTCCCGGATTTTAATAAAAGTTATTTAAAAGAAACCAATCTTCCTCCGCTGCCCTATGATCCGCTGGAAGTATCCAGGGATATTTTTGGAGAGATGCGTAAAAAAGACCATTTAATCCATGTGCCGTATCAGAAATATGAATCGGTTATACGGTTTTTTGAAGAAGCATCAAAGGATGATCAGGTCACCCATATCAAAGTAGTCCAATACCGGGTAGCCAAGGAGTCCAGGATCATGGAAGCCCTCATTGATGCTGCCCGGGCTGGGAAAAAAGTGTCGGTCTTTATTGAAGTCAAAGCACGATTTGATGAGGAAGCCAATTTAAGATGGGGAGAAAAATTGGAAAAAGCAGGTGTAGTGGTAAAGTACAGCTTTCCGGAACTTAAGGTCCACAGCAAAATAGCATGGATCAGAAGAATTGAAAATCGTAAATCCAAACATTATGCCTATCTCAGCACCGGGAATTTTAATGAAGATACCGCATTAATATATTCGGATTTCGGTTTATTTACAGCCGATAGCCGGTTGACTACCGAAGTAAAAAAAGTATTTGATTACCTGGAAACCGGAAACAAACCGGTCACCCCATTTCATCACCTGCTGGTAGGTAGAAATAACCTGCGGGAGGAACTAACCAATTTGTTGCGCTATGAATTAGAACAGGCCAAGGCGGGTAAACGTGCCGAAATTACCATCAAATTAAACAGCCTGGAAGACAAACAAATGATCAGGCACCTCTATCAATGCAGCAAAGCGGGGGTCAAAATAAAACTTATCATCCGGGGGATATGCTGCATCCAGGTTGGGAAGAAAAAACTCAGTGATCATATTGAGGCCATCAGTATCGTGGACCGTTTTCTCGAACATGCCAGGGTATTTATTTTCTACCATGGGGGCAAAGAAAAAATGTATTGTTCGTCTGCCGACTGGATGGAAAGGAACCTGAGCTTCCGGATCGAAACCGCTTTCCCGATCTACGATCAGCGGATACGGGATCAGATCAATTATTTAATGGAACTCCAGTGGATGGACAATATCAAAGCGCGGGACCTCGCCTATCAAAACGCAAATCCTTACCGCAGAAACGGAACCAATATTTCTATCCGGTCTCAGTTGGAGACCTACAATTATTTTAAAAACCTGACGGAATCATCCTGATTTGAATCATTCTCAGGGGATACGGTATTCCTTGTTTCCGTTATTAAAGGGGAAAGGGTTCAAATTTTTTAAAAAAAGGCATCCCTACCCTGCCATTAAAATTTGGGGTAAATTCGGGGCGATATGATTACAGCGATCTCCCCGGTTGACGGAAGGTATAGTCACCTGACTCGACCATTGACCGGTTATTTTTCCGAATATGCCCTGATCAGAAACAGGGTTTTAGTTGAAATTGAATATTTCAAGGCTTTGGTAGCTTTGGGATTACCTCAGCTGGCTGATGCCAAACATCATTTACAAATATTGGATTCCATTCTGCTCGAATTTAACGAGGCCGATGCCGGACATATTAAACAAATTGAAAAAATTACCAACCACGACGTCAAAGCCGTAGAGTATTTTTTAAAAGAAAAAATAAAATCAACGGTTCTGGAACCCTTCAGCGAATTTATACATTTTGGACTCACTTCCCAGGATATCAATAATACGGCTCAACCTTTGGCTTTGTTTAAAGCCACTCAGGAAGTTTTCCTTCCTAAAATCACAGAGGTCATTGCGACTATCGATCAAAAAGCAAATCGATGGAAATCCATTTCAATGCTGGCTCACACACATGGGCAACCGGCCAGTCCAACCTCTTTGGGCAAAGAGTTCAGGGTTTTTTCCGAAAGGCTTCGAGGCCAGTCCGCCTTGCTGAAACAAATTCCGATCACCGCTAAATTCGGTGGGGCAACCGGTAATTTTAACGCCCATGTTGTAGCCTACCCGGAGATAAACTGGCCCGACTTTGGCGACCACTTTGTGGCTCAATTTGGTTTGCAACGTATCCGGTGGACGACACAGATTGAACCTTATGATTTTCTGGCGGCTTATTGTCATGGGGTCAGCCGGATCAATACTATCCTGATTGATTTCTGTCGCGATTGCTGGATGTATATTTCGATGCGATATTTAAAACAAAGCACCATTCAGACCGAAACCGGTTCCTCCGCTATGCCGCATAAGGTCAACCCAATTGATTTTGAAAATGCCGAAGGTAATCTGGGATTATCCAACGCTTTGTTTGCTCACCTGGCTGACAAACTACCGATCTCCCGGTTGCAACGCGACCTTACAGATAGCACCGTACTCAGAAACCTGGGTGTGCCCATTGCACACAGTCTGATAGCGTATCAATCGCTTTTAAAAGGACTGGATAAAATTGAACCCGACCTTCAATTTTTACAAAACGCTTTGAACGAAAATTGGTCTGTTGTTGCTGAAGCTATTCAAACCATACTTCGGCGGGAAGGGGTACCCGGCGCCTTTGAACTTTTGAAAGACCTTACCCGGGGCAATAAAGAAATCAAAGAATCCGACATCAAAGATTTTATTTCCAAGCTGCCAGTACCGCCTTCCATCAAAGACGAGCTGAACCAGATCACACCTTCAAATTATACCGGGGATATTAATTTTTGAAAAAAGCTGGCCAATAATGAACAAATTCGGTTCTGAAACATTTTTATAGGGTGCAGAAAACAGTAGGGGTCATTGGAGCAGGATTTGCAGGCATGACGGCTGCAGCTTTACTTGCCAAATATGGCTACCAGGTCACTGTGTTTGAAAAAAACAGTGGTCCCGGGGGACGCGCATCACTAATCGAAGAAGCGGGGTTTAAATTTGATAAAGGACCCAGTTTTTATTGGATGCCGGAAATCTTCGAGCGATTTTTCAATCAATTCAATCAATCTGCTGCTGATTATTATAAATTGGTGAGGCTGGATCCTTCTTATGGTGTTTTTTGGCAGGATCACGCTCCGGTTGCTATGCCTGCAGACTTAAGTGGAATTAAGGATTTGTTTGAATCCTTCGAAAAAGGCGCCGGGTCCCAACTAACCAGGTTTTTAGAGGAAGCCAGGATCAAATATGAAACAGGCATGGGTGAATTTGTTTATCTCCCTTCTATAAGTTTTAAAGAATACCTCAACGTCAAGTTGATCAGCAGAGCCTGGAGCCTGGATATATTCAAATCAGTCTCCAGTCATATAGCTTCCTATTTTAAAAACCCTTATTTGCGCCAGCTCCTGGAGTTTCCTGTTCTTTTCCTGGGAGCTAAACCCTCGAAAACACCCGCATTGTACAGCTTAATGAATTATGCTGACCTGATATTGGGAACCTGGTACCCTTTAGGCGGAATGTATGAAGTATCAAAAGCAATTCATCTGGTAGGTGTATCCCAGGGAGTCCGGTTTTTATTTAATCAGGGCGTCCGATCCATAGTTAATGGCAAACAAAACAAGTCCGTACTGATTACAGAAAGTAAAAACCATTACGAATTTGACTATATTGTTTCAGGGGCTGATTACGAATATACAGAGTCTCAGTTATTGGCCACTTCGAATCAGTCGTACTCATCGACCTTTTGGGAAAACCGTACTATGGCACCATCTGTTTTAATGTATTTTTTAGGCTTTGACCGGAAATTGACTGGTTTGCTCCACCACAATTTATTTTTTGATGCTCCTTTTGATCAACATGCTGCGGACATATATGATCAACCCGCATGGCCGGAGCAACCTTTATTTTATACTAATTCAAGTAGTCTCACTGACCCGGGTTGTGCACCGCCCGGATGCCACAATCTGGTTGCCCTGATCCCGGTATCGGTCGATCTGAAAGATACCGATGAAATCAGGGACAGGTATCTGGAGGTTATTCTGGATCGGATTTCCCGTCAAACCGGGCAAGAAATTCGCTCCCATTTGATTTATCAAAAATCATATGCCAATTCGGATTTGAAAAGCGATTACCATGCTTTCAAAGGAAATGCATACGGCCTAGCCAATACGTTATTCCAGACAGGGCCTCTCCGGCCTTCCATCCGCAGTCGTAAACTAAAAAACCTGTTTTATTGTGGCCAGTTAACCGTGCCGGGCCCTGGTCTTCCCCCGGCGTTGATCAGCGGGGAAATAGTAGCAAATTATATTCATCAAATGAATACCAGGTGAATTACCAGACATTTGAACGGGTTACTCAGGAATGCAGCAGGCAGGTTACCACGGCCTACAGTACTTCATTCTCCATTGGAATTTCCTTATTGAATAAATCAGTCAGGAATGACATTTATGCTATTTATGCTTATGTCCGGTTTGCCGACGAAATCGTCGATACTTTTCATGACTTCGACAAGGCTGGTTTATTGAATAATTTTATCGTTCAAACCTATGACGCAATCAGCCAGGGCATTAGCCTGAACCCCATCCTCCACCAATTTCAAAAAGCGGTAAATGCCTATCAGATAGATAAAAAGTTATTAGAATCGTTTTTGAATTCCATGATTATGGACCTTGAAAAAAAGGACCATACCCGGGAATCCTATGAACATTATATTGTAGGGTCAGCAGAAGCCGTCGGTTTGATGTGCCTGCAGGTCTTTTGCAAAGGAGATTTGGCATTGTACAATCAACTGGCCCCCTTTGCCAGCCGATTAGGAGCCGCTTTTCAAAAAGTCAATTTTTTACGGGATATCCGGGCAGATACGGAAGGATTGGGCCGTTATTATTTTCCACATTGGCAATCGAAAGAAGACTTTTCAGAAGAAGTCAAAGGAAAATTACTGGACGAAATTCGTCAGGATTTTAAATATGCAAGGGAAGGAATAAGCAGGCTACCGGATTGTTGTAAAACCGGGGTTTATGCCGCCTATGTGTATTACAAAGCACTTTTAATTAAAATAGCCCGTACCCCAAGTAAAAAACTTGCGTGCTCCCGGGTTCGTATTAACAATATTACAAAACTGGCTTTATTGTTTTATGCCGGTATAAGAGTCAAATTAAGCGGACTGAGATGAAAGCCTATTCAAAAACCTGGACCCTGGATTTGCCGATTTCGGTTGTCGATGCCTGGTCTTTTTTTTCCCGTCCCGAAAACCTCGAAAAGATCACTCCTAATCACATGAAATTCAATATTTTATCAAAATTGTCCTCAACAGAAATGTACGAAGGGATGATGATCCGTTACCAGGTATGTCCGGTTTTGAATATACCCCTGCACTGGACTACAGAGATTACCCATTGTAAGGATAAAGAGTATTTCATCGATGAGCAGCGCACCGGTCCATTTGCTCTTTGGCACCATGAGCATCATTTCCGGTCCACTCCGGAGGGAGTCGAGATGAAAGATATTCTGACGTATTCCATACCTTTCGGTTTTTTGGGCAGGATGATCAATTGGTTATTTATCAGTAAGCAGATTGACTCTATCTTTGCTTATCGCAAGGAAGTATTAAGAAATAAATTCAGATCATGATCTATGTTTTAATCATCTTAGTTACATTCTGTGTTATGGAATTCGTGGCATGGAGTGCCCACCGGTTTCTCATGCACGGTTATTTTTGGTCATGGCATCAGGACCATCATGATCCAAAATTAAAATCCAATGATTTTTTTGAAAAGAACGACCGTTTTTTCCTTGTTTTTGCCTTACCCAGCTTTCTTTGCTTTTTGACCGGACTGCTCACACCTTTCTATTTTTTTACCTTTATTGGCCTCGGGATCTTAATCTATGGAATCTGCTATTTTCTGGTGCATGATGTATTTATTCATCAACGCTTTAAGTGGTTTAGAAACAGCAATTGGGCTTATTTCAGGGCCATACGTAAAGCGCACAAAGTTCACCATAAACATCTCGGCAAACAGGATGGTGAATGTTTCGGTATGTTATGGGTACCGTTAAAATATTATAAAGAAGCCAGTAAGAGCAATTAAATTTCAGCCAGCAATTTTTCTTTCATTTTCAAAAATTCTGCTTCTGTCAGGAGTCCCTGGTCCCTTAACCTGCCCAGTTCTGTCAGTCGGTCTATTACCTCTGCGGTCGCACCGTGGCTGACTTTTTTCATCGCCACTTCCTGATCTTTATCTTCTTCTCGGATATGGCGGGCTACTTCTTTACCTTTTTCAAACATATCGTCGTAAATTTTTTTTAATCTGGAAAGATCAAAGTCCAGAAAAGTCCCTCCGGTTTCAAAATGTTTTCTAAAAGCCTGCCCTAAGGCATAGGTTGATGCCCCGGATAATATTGAAACGGCCATACCACCAATAAAACTGCCGGCACCTGGTATAAATTTGATTACTGCCCTGGCAGCTAACCGGGCCAATCCGGATGAGGTGATAGAACTGATAATCGCTTTGCCTTCGGTCTCCTTAAACTCAATTTCATAAACGCGGCACAGTTGACGAACCATGTCCAATTGGATGGCACTGACAGCGAAAAAATCAGCTACAGGTACCGGTATAAATCCGGCCCCCATCGACCAGACCAGATGGTTACGAATAACGGATTCCACTTCTTTGTCCCTTTGGCTCTGTTCAGCATATTCTTGCTCAGACATATTTTCATTTTTCACAAATATCGCCACCCCATACGGACCATCCAATTTTGATCGACCAACTGATGGTGAACTAACCATAACAAACTCAAAAAAACGGTCTAAACCAAATCAGGCTTAAACTGTTCTATACCTTTACCT
>Ga0163153_10005122_pt1 | contig 15738 bp, 16 predicted proteins | sample OliLakLV19MP6IB1_FD_148629 | JGI IMG/M metagenome (GOLD analysis project Ga0163153, IMG submission 148629) | Freshwater microbial mat bacterial communities from Lake Vanda, McMurdo Dry Valleys, Antarctica - Oligotrophic Lake LV.19.MP6.IB-1 | ecosystem: Environmental > Aquatic > Freshwater >... | reverse complement strand
CGACATTGACGGCGTTCAATTGGATGATCGGATTGTGTGGCCGTACATCGATATGGGGTACGACGACTACACTAAAAAGCTTTACGCCGATGAAAACAACGGCGCCGCCGTGCCCGATGATGCGCGCGAGCCGAAATGGGTGGCCTGGCGGCAGAAGAAAGTGGAAGAATTTTCCAAACGATTCGTGCGCGAAATCCGCGAAGCCGGCGGGCCGGATCTGATCATCTCGCTTTCCCCCGGCCCGCATCCGTGGGCGATGGAAAATTACTTAATCGATTGGCCGGCCTGGAGTCGGTGGACGGATAACCCCACGTGGGATGAATACATCCCGCAGGTGTATCGCTTCAGCTTCGAGCGATTCGCCAAAGACTGGCGCGAGCAGGTGGCGTTCATGGGAGAGCGAAATAAAGACCTCATCGCCGGCATTCGGCTGGTGGGCGAAGGGGAAGACTGCAAAGAAGACGAAGTGGCCAAACACGCCGAGTTAACGAGGGAAACCAAGAGCATGGGCCATTGCTGGTGGTACAGCCGCGGGGTGCTGGATGTGTTTGCGAAACTGCTGACCGACTATTACGACGTGGCCAAAAACGGCCACGCCCCGCACCCGAAAAAACCCGCGGATTGGCGGCCAGTGCCGATCGCGGCAGAACAAGTCGAACCCGGTGTGTGGGTCGCCCGCGACAACGGCCCGGGCAGTTATTTGATGATCGCACAAAATAATGACGGCGAGTGGTGGATCGTCGGAGGAATGAAAAAAGAAGACAACGGACCGATTGCGTTTCGAGTCAAGGTCCCAGTGGGCGATGTGAAATCCGTAGAAATGATTCGTCGCCGGCGAGTGAATGAGGCAATGGATCGACCGCAAGTCATTCAACCCGGTGGTCCCCGCGGACTATAGCCCGGCGGCATTTGCGCCGGCCTTCGCGCAAAATATCTTTGGCAGTGAATTCGACCGATTCGCCGCGATTAAGCTGAACGAGGCCCCGACGAACATGGTATACTGTCCATCATGAAGATCGTGATCGAACGACATCCGGATGGTTACGTCGCCTACCCGCTGGGGTTAAAAGGTGTCGTCGTCGGCCAAGGCGATACATACGATGAGGCGTTGGCGGATGTAACGTCGGCGATTAAGTTTCATCTTGACACGTTCGGCGATAACGCGCTTGATCGAGAATCTGACGTTCTCGAAGCCTTTCTCGCCGAAGCGCCGGTGAAGTGATGGCCAAGTTTCCGGTCGATGCGCCCAAATCCCGCGTTGTCCGCGCGCTACAGAGCCTTGGTTTTGACCTGGTGCGTGAACGTGAGCACATTGCGATGATTCGCAACAATGCCGACGGATCAAAGACCCCGTTAACAATGCCGAATCACGCTACACTGAAGTCCTCGACGCTACGCAGCATCTTGACCCAATCCGGAATTAGCCGCGACGAGTTCCTTAGCGCTTACGAACAATCATGAAATCCCTCGGCATCGACATCGGCGGAACCAGCGCCAAACTTGCATTGATCGAATGCGCCGGCGTGGTCAATTCATTGACCATGCCCGTGTCCACGTTGTGGACATCACAATCCCCCTTCTACGCGCGACCCGACACCGACCAACTCATCGACGCGCTTCAGCAAGCCGTCAAAGGAAAATCGCTGAACTGCGATCGCGCCGGCATTTGCGTGCCCGGTTTGCTCGACCGCGAGAAACGCATGATCACGCTCAGCGTGAATGTGCCGGGGTTGATGAACGTGACGCTTGATGAAATCGTCCGCCGGGCATTCGGCGACGCCGTGCCGGCGGTTGAAATAATCAACGACGCCGTTGCCACCGCCACCGATGCCATCGCCGCGAAGAATCTCACGCGGCGGGTGGTGTCGATCGCGCTGGGAACGGGCGTCGGCATGGGCGTACTCGACGACGGCGTGCCGCTTTCGATCGAAGGTGCGTCGCCGGGGCATATCGGACAGGTGGATGTGAGCATCGAAGGCGACCCGGGCATCGGCCCCGACGGCAGCCACGGAACGCTGGAAGGTTACATCGGCGTGCCGGTGCTGATGGCGCGCTACGGCTCGACCGCCGATTTTCTCGCCGCCGCCGCCGCCGATCAGACGCCGATTCGCGCGCTGGTGCGCGCCATCCGCATCTGCCACGCGATCTATCGCCCGCAGCATGTGTTGCTCGTCGGCGGAATTGGCACGCGATTAAAGCCCATCGCTGCAGGAATTGAATCCGCCTGCGACGACAAGCTCACCACCGTCGCCCGCGACGATTGGCAACTGCACTTCGGCGACCACGATTTCCACGCGGCGATAGGCGCGGCGCGGCTGGCGGCGCGGGATGATGCCTGATGCATCAATGATTTCGATCGGTCCTCAAAACACTAACGCCATCGCGGGCTAACGCGAGTCCCGGAAACCACCATGTCCGCCAAGTTAGTCTCGAGCACCTTGGTCTGCCACGTCCCGCCCATTGGGGCTACTGGCATTCCAATCTACAGCAAATCCGCGATGGCGCAGCTCCTGAAGCGAGGCGTACCTGCTTTCGAGGCGCGCACCTTCAGTTGACGGCCGCGTTGAGGTCTCGTTGCTCTGAATACGACCATCGGGCAGAACGACTGGGAATTCGTTGGGAGCATCAATGGCAACAGCAGCCGCGGATTGCGGATTCGACGCAACGGCGCGTATGCCGGGCTCGACTATGCCGGAAGAATCGTTGATCCCGATTTCGGTATGCAAATTGCCTGTGTCGATACTTGACCAAACCGAACCGCTAAACATCGCGCGAGAGTCCAAAATTTCGAGTTGAAACATTGTAACACCTACCTTGTCGTATTAAGACGAACTGTTAGAAACTTCTCAAGGAATCGAATTGGCGATATCGTCAGAATCTTTGGCGACGATATAGAAATCTGATCCGGATTCGCCAAACAGCTTATCGGCGTTTCCAAATCCATCGGCAGAATTGAAGCCATCATTGTCATTACCTCCGCGCATGGAGTCCCCGACTCCGCTGCCTCCGATCAATGTGCCCAAACCGTCCGAACCATAAAGTGTGTCGGTACCCGATGGCCCGTCGAGAGAGTCGTTGTTTGATCCACCCTGCAGAATGTCGTTTCCGCTCCCTCCCACAATCGTGTCAGCCCCGGGGGGGGGCAATACTCGTGCCGTTTGAAATGCCGCATGTTCTGCACCTCGCTATTAAGGGTTCGAACAAACTTTACACACGTGTAGCGTTATATCTGATTCTGCGAAAGTCAATAGTAAAAATATGCAAATTCGAAATTCACAATCTAAAAAAGAACTGTTTGCCGAGAAATACTGGCCAAACAAGAAAATAGTAGACCTACGTTGCGCAGCGTTCTTTAAGAAACTTCTCGATCACCCGCTGCACCGCTGGATTTCCCGCGGACTGATCAGTCATGGTTGTGCCGGACTTATTCGCCAGCACATCAAGCCTCGCGCCGGCCTGGATCAGGATTTCGACGGCGCGCGGATAGTCGCCCTTTTCGTGGCGGCAATGCACCGACCCATGCGCCGCCCAGCTCAGCGCCGTGCCGGCGTGCGTCGAATCACGCCGCTCAAGATCGCACTTGCCTGTCTTAAGGAGCGGTTCGATTAAATCGGCGGCGCCGGTCCAAGCGGCCTGGTGCAATACCGTGCCGCCGTCGAGACCGGTTGCCAATGGATCGAAGCCGAGTTCGAGCATCAAAAGAAATGCCCCATCGTGCCGCAAATGCGCCGCGTGCGCCATCAGTTTGTGATCCTGCGGAGTGAGTTGCGAAACGACATCAGGCCAAGCATTTACAATCCGCCGCGCAAACGAGGCATCAGCAGCCCAGACCGCATCGAGAAGCCGCGCGCGGTCGTCGGATAGCCGATCGATCAGTTCAGCAACCTGGACATGGCCGGATTCATTCGCAACCTGACGCGGCGATTTGTACCAGCCCAATTCCCAGCAATAAATGTTGAACGGCGGAACCGGCGCATAGCCTTGAAAGTTGACCCGCGCCCCCGCCGCCGATGGGTCCGCCGCGAGGAGCTTTTTCGCCAGTTCAAGATCGCCAAGCTTGGCGGCGATGAAGATATCCGGCGTCGCGCCGCGCTCGAGCAAACGACGGCACACGTCCGGCCGCGAGGCAAGGGCGTACTGCGCCGGCGTGGATTTGTGATCGATGCATCGCGCATCAATGTCCGCCCCGCGGTCGAGCAGCAGGTCGGCGATTCCCACGATCTTTGCTTCGTGCAGCGGCGTTTTGCCGTCCCCGCCGCGATGATGAACGGCTTGCGAATCTTCATCCAGAATCGTTCGCAGCTCGTCATTCCACCCCAGCCGCGCCGCGACATTGGGTGTCAGAACCGCGCCACGGGCGATCAGATGCCGCGCCGACTTTTCATTGGCGTCGTCGAGTGGAAAATACGGCCCTTTGTCCCAATTGCTCGCCACATTTGGATCGGCGCCGAATTCCAGCAGCACGTCGATCATCTCGACATTCTTCGCCGCGCAATGAATCGCCCGCCGGCCGAAATCAAAGTGCGGCGCGTTAACCTGCGACCGGAGATACTCGCTGCCGGCCAGCAGCCGGCGCAATGCGCCGGCGTTCCCGCTCATAAGCGCCGCGGCGGCAGCGCGGAGTTCCTGCTGCTCGACGTGCTTCACCAGCTTGGTCCAACTATCAAAGCCCGCTTCGCGCGCAATCACCAACTGGGCGTCGGCCAGCCTGAATTGCGCCCGATCGGGAAACGCGGCGCGGAGTCGAGCGATGGATGCTTCATCACCCGCGCGGGCGGCGCGAATCAGATCCTTGGCCAGTTTGTGCTGCTGATGCAAATGCCGCGATTCGCGACCGGAAAGCCCGGACAACTCTGACATGACGACCTCCTCATGAATCGCTCACCGCCCGCGAAGTGAGTCTTGAAGAGGGTCGCGTAATGTTTGAACAACTGAAGGTCTTCAGGTGGGCGCTGCCCTGCACGCGGACCGTCGGCGGCCTGAACCGCACGGTTGAACTATGCCGGCTGTTACCCGAAGCGTCAAGACAATAATGCACAGCGAAGCGAAGAAAAAAAATGTGACAACGTGTATTCTTGCGTTGATGGAACGTTCCCCCCCGCGCGGAGCCGATCGCATCGCGCACGCGCATATGTCTTACCGGACACGTCACCGTACACGCAGCCATGATTCCGCGCACACCGATGATGCGCCTGAGCCGCGCGACCTTCCCGATGATCTACTCATTCCCCGTGACCAGGCAACGCTGATCACAGACAACGGCGAGTTGGCCAAACTGATCGAACGCGTGCGCGCCGCCGGCAGTTTTGCTTACGACACCGAATTCATCGGGGAAATGACCTATCACCCGCAGTTGTGTTTGGTTCAGGTGGCGACTGCCACCGAAGTGGCACTGATCGATCCGCTGGCCGCGGTTGATCTTTCAAAGTTCTGGGAACTGCTCGCCGACGGCTCGATCGAAAAGGTCGTTCACGCCGGTGAGCAGGATATTGAGCCGGTTCATCGCAACGTGGGCAAGCCGGCGGCGAACATGTTTGATACGCAGGTGGCCGCGGGGTTTTGTGCGATGGCTTACCCGGTGGCGCTGGGCAAACTGGTGGGCGAGTTGCTCTCGATCAAACTCACCAAGGGACACACGTTTACCGATTGGCAGCGCCGCCCGCTGTCGTCCAGCCAGTTGCATTACGCCGCGGACGACGTGCGATTTCTGCCGGCGATGGCGGCGCGGTTGAAGGCGCGATTGACCGATCTGGGGCATGTCGCCTGGGCCGCTGCGGAATGCGCCGCGCGGTGCGACCCGACTCGGTACGCGTTCGATCCCGAATACGATTTTTATCACGTGCGCGGCGCCGCCACGTTGCCGGCGGCGCAGCTGGCGGTGCTTCGCACGCTCATGATCTGGCGCGACGCCACCGCACAGGAAGCAAAAATGCCCGCGCGTGCGTTGCTGAAGGACGAAGCGCTGATCGATCTGGCCCGACAGCCGGCCAAGTCGATCGAACGGCTTGGCCGGGTGAAGTTCCTTTCACGTCCCGTTATCGAACAGCACGGCGAAGAGTTGGTGAGCCGAACGCTCGCCGCGTTGGCCAATCCGCCGGCGCATATTGTGGCGCCCAAACCGGTCGAGCCCACGCCCAGCGAGCGCTTCCGCGGCGAATCGCTATGGGCGGCGGCGCAGGCCATCTGCTTATCGCGCGGGATCGATACCGCCGTGGTCACCAGCCGGCAGGATATTGGCGAGTTGGATCGCCTGTTCGCCGACGACGAACCGGTCGCCCAACACGCCATCATGCAAGGCTGGCGCGCCGAGGCGATGGGCAATCAATTATTGGAATTGATGCGTGAGAAATCCCGCGTGGCGATCCGGTGGTCCAACGGCCGTTTGAAGCGCGACGACTCACGATAAGCCTACGTCGATTCTTCATGTCAACTTTTAGATGTGGCCGGTTGCGAGGCCGCGCGGCGATTGCGCCCGAGATTGCTCAGCGCGCGGGCGGCAGTTTCGGCGAAGCCGCGGTTGCCGGGTCGAACTTCAGGCCCCGGCGCCAGCTCGATGCGTTCCCCCACCGCCGGCGCGCCGCCGAACTGTTGCCACGCGAACCAGCTCACCCCGCCGATCGCCAATACAACAATGACCGGCGCGACCCAGCCGGGAAGCTTACGGTGCGGCGGAGACGTAGGTGGATTCGGTTGCGACATTGCACGCAATCAGGTTCAGGGCGTCACAGGCGGTTCGGGGATTGGATCCCATGGGTCCATTCCCGTCAACGCTTCATTGGGCAGCACGGTATCGACGTGGCCGTCAAAATAAAGGTAGTTGCTGCCCAGCCGCAAGCCGTGGCGAAATTTTTCTACGACGCGTTCAAAGTCGCTGTTATCGATATTGCCGATGCGGATGCCGCGCTCCATGTGATAATCGCGTTCCTGCGTGCGCTTTTCGCCGGCGACGACCACCTGCGTGCTGGTGAGCTTGCCGAACCGCCGGCTGTTGGCTTTGATGCCGGCGTCGGCCAGGTGTTGATTGACGACATACGAATGCGCCTCAACGGGTTCAAAATCCGACGGGCAAAGCAGCACCCTTGGCGTGAACGGCCCGGCGGGAAAACGCACGGGGTCATAGGGCGATTCGGTATACGTCGCCGGGTCGTAAGGCAGCGGCTGCTTGAGCGCGCCTAAATCTTTGGAAAACACAATCGCCGGCCAGCGGAGATGCGGCGCGACGTTGGTGCCGCAGGTTTCATATCGAAAGCCCGACGGCGAGTTGCTGTCTTCAATTCGCGATCGGATCGGGAACAAGAAGCCCTTGTTCTCCGCTTCATAAATCCGCAGCGCCTGCCCGAGCGACCGAAGGTTGGATTTGCACACCGTACTGTTCGCCTGCGCTTTGGCGCGCTGCAGCGCGGGCATGAGTATGGCAATCAAAATGGCGATGATTCCAATCACCACCAGCAGTTCCACCAGCGTAAACCCGCGGTTGCGATTTGTTGCGTTCATACCAACCTCGTTCGATTCTATTGTTGCCGAGACGCCCCATCATCATACCAAATCCGCAGTCGACGCTAGCCTAACCCCCTTCGTGAGTACAAGGAGGGGAAGATTGGTTAAGCTTCCCCAACCGTGTCGCGATTTGCCCCCGCTTTGCCCGCTTGCTCTGCATTCCTGGTCGCGACAATTCTGTTTTCGATCTGCCTGCGGAATGATTTCGTCTATGACGATGTTTTGTTGCTGCAGATGGACGAACGCATCACTCCGCCGTCTAACTGGAGCCGATATCTTACCGAAAGTTACAACGGCGGGGTTGATAATCTATTTCGCCCGCTGGTTTCGCTTTCGTACGCGGTGCAACACTATTTTCACGGCCTGACGCGGTGGCCGTACTTTGCGCTGAATATCCTGCTGCACGCCGGCTGCGCCGCAGCGGTGGCCGAACTGACGCGCCGGCTCACATCTTCCCCTCGTTGTAATCAGGGAGGGGGCCGGGGGGAGGGTCGAGCGGTTGCACCGGGGCCGAATACGGTTGGTGCATCAAGAGGCGAATCGCCTTCGCGAGCACCCGCCTTTCTCGCCGGTTTAATCTTCGCGACGCATCCAGTTCACAGCGAGGCAGTCGCCAGCGTGGTCGGCCGGGGCGAAACGATGTGCGCGCTGGCGATGCTGACGGCGATGATCCTGTTCTGCCGGCCGCTCACGGGCGCGCGGGCGATTGCCATTTGGGCGTGCGGCGTTGTGGCGGTGCTCAGCAAAGAACAAGGCCTGCTGTTGCCGGTGCTGCTACTCGTCCAGCACCTGCTCGTTCGCGCGCCGGCGAGCAAGCGCGCCGGCGGGCTCCTACTCATCCTTCTCATCAGTTGGACGTGGGCCGGCTACATTATCTTTCGCGAAAACACGCTGAAATTCTGGTGGGATCGTTCGCTGCTCGATTGGACGCAGCAGCCGATGATACTTTCAACCCCCGCCGACCGCTGGCTTTGGCCGATCGCCATCCTCGGCCGCTACGCGCGGCTGCTGGTGTTTCCCGGCACACTCAGCATCGATTACGGCTACGCGGTCACCGCGCCGGCGATCGGTTGGCACGACGCTTACCTGTGGCTCGGCGTTGAGGCGGCGGCGGTGTGGATCGTACTGCTCATCATGGCATGGCGGGCGCGCCATCGCGTGATGGGGTTTCTGCTGGTGGCGATGGCGGTCACGTACGCCGTCGTTTCAAACGGCCCGACGCTCATCGGCACGATCATGGGCGAGCGGCTGATCTACCTGCCGAGCGTTTTTTTCATCATCACGGCGGCGATCGCACTGCGGTCAGCGCGGGGCATCGGAATGACGCTTGCAATCGTCGCCTGCCTGGGCGGCGCGGTTCGAACCTGGAAGTATGTGGCGCAATTCGATGATCGGCTATCGTTTTATGAGAAGTCGGTGCTCGATCAGCCGGCGAGTGTGAAGCTGCGGATACTGCTCGGGTCGGAACTGGTTAATCGCGGCCGGCTTGCCGATGCCGCGCAAGTGGCCGCCGAGGCGCGCCGCCGAACGCCGGACGTTGCGGAGCTTTGGTATCAATCGGGCTACATCGCGTTTCTGCTCCGTGATTATGACTCAGCCGAAACATTTCTTAACGAGGCCCATCGCCTGCACCGCAACCCCATCAAGGCCGCGGGATTGCTGCAGCAAGTCATCGAGGCGCGAGCGGCTACGCAACCGGCGCAATGAGCGCGCCGACCCGCATCGCCGAAATGAGCCGTGCGCGGCGGCGCACTTCAATCCCGCCGGGAAAGTGCTGTCGCGCGGGCGAAGCGGCGTCGCGGCACATGTCGATCAGCCGGTCGGCGACGGCGGCGCTGCATTCTTCGGGCGGCGCGCCTCGCGCAGCTAGCCACCGCACCGCCGACCAACGCGCGACGATCGCCGGTCGATCGGACAACTCCCTCGCGCGAAAAACCTCCGGTAGCGGGGCGGCGGCGGTGTCGAGCCAATCGCACATTGTCCGAGCATCTTGTGCCAACTCCATCGCGCGGCAGAACAACTCGGGATGCAACCCCAGCAGTCGGCGGACACGGTTCCGGGTGAACATCATCGAGTGGTTGGAAGCATCCTCGCGCCACGGTTGCCCGATCGATTCAAGGTACGCCCGGAGCCTGGCGCGCCGCTGCTGCAACAGGGGGCGCAGCACACGCAATGTTTCGGAGCGCGAATCGACGGCCATGCCGCGCATCGTCCACAGCGACGAGCCGCGCAGCAGTCGCATGAAGACGGTTTCGGCTTGATCGTCGGCGTGATGACCGAGGATCACGCCGTCCAGTTGAAACGAGGTGACAGCGTTGGCGTAAAGAGTTCGTCTCAACGCTCGGCCGCGCGCCTCGATATTGTTGGGAAGCTTGATCTGACTCCCCCTCCTGGTACTCCGGGAGGGGGTTGGGGGGAGGGCAAAGCTCAATGTGCCGTCGTCGGGTCTTGGTTCATCGAACCCTCCCCCCGGCCCCCTCCCTGGGTACAAGGAGGGGGAGGCAGAATCGCTTGCCCGGGCAATCGTGCATGGAATCGAAAGTTGTTCGGCGAGCGCTCGCGTGAACGCGGCGTCGGCCTCACTTTCGGCGCCGCGCAACTCATGATCGAGATGCACTACGTGCAGCCGAAGATCACCGCGGAGGGCCAGCAGGCGCAGCAGCGCGACGCTATCTGCCCCGCCGCTAACACCCACGGCCCAGGCGCCTGGCGGAACGGTGGCGGCGGCGGAATGGAGGTCTTGGAACGAGATCGCTTTCATCCACTTTCAATCACAATGGTGAGAGCATTAGTCTACGCATGTAGCGGCGGCCGTCCCGGCCGCTACGAGTAACCAGAAACGCCCGAGACGGGCGTCGCTACAATCGCGTAGAAAATACTCGATAGACGGAGGGACTACTTCAACCGCAACTTCGCATCTTCCAGGCGGCGATCAAGATCGGTCGGCCAATACTCGCGCGGGGCTTTGCGTATCTGCTCGTATTGCGCGACCGCTTTGCGGTAATCGCCGGCGGTTTCGGCGTCGATGGCTGCCGACCGGACCGAGCGAACCCACTGCAGTATAGATTGCGGATCACTTGGGATCTTGAGGTTCTGATCCAAAGAAGTCGAAGGCACGACCCTCGGCGGTGGGTTGGCAGAAAGGGGCTTGGCGTCGGTCGCCCGTTTGTCGGTCGCTGGAACAGACCCGGTGGGTGCGGCGCCGGATGCGTTGGCGCCGGTTGTGTCGGCCGCCGTCTTGTTAGCCCCCGTACCTTCGGCCGGCGCTGTGCCCGAGCTGGAACTGAACTGGCTTGAAATGGTGTTCACGCCGACACTTAGCCACTCTCGCGCCATCGCCTGATAAGGCGGATTGAGCCAGATCACCGCCGCGACACCCACCACGCCGAGCAGCGTCAACACCATCATCACACGACCGACGGGGCGGCGGCGGTTTGCGGGCAACGCATCGATGGTGGCGACCGACGACGCTTTCTGGTCTTTCTGGGAAGTTTTTTCCGGGGATTTCTCTTCAATCGGCGGCTTGGTCGCTCGACTGGTTGGCGGCGCGACCAGTCTGGCGCCCCCGTCTTCGGGTGAAAAATCGAGCTGAAACGCCGCGGCCAGCTCTCTTGCGGTAAGCAGGCCGGCGTCGGGTCGAACCGGCTCGCGGTTGGCCAGGGGAGTGAATTCCGCCCCGCCGCTTTCAACCGCGGGTTCAGGCTTGCGCGGCATCTCGCGCGATTCAAGCAATTGATCGAGGTTGGCCGGCGGTTCCTGGAGGCGATCGCAGTGCGGGCACTGGTTGGCGGTCCGATCAATCTGCCCGCCGCACGAATAGCACACGTTGAATTCGCGACTGAGGCCCTTCACCTGGCTGGCCAATCGCCAAAATTGATGCGTGGTCGGCCCGCGAACGACCGCCCGGGCCGTGACCTGGCCTTTCTTGACGAGCGCGATAAGGGTTGACCACTTCATTCCCGGGGCGGCCGGGTTGCGGCTTTGCAGCACGTACCACGGGCCGATGCGGGCCTTGGTAGCTTGGCGGGTTTGGGGGGAATCTTCAATGGTGCAGCGCCCGCACGGACCTTCCGGGCGCGGGCCGAGCAGCCCGCAATATGGGCAAACGTGCTTTTCCGCCTGCGCCGGAGGCGCGGCATCGCGCCCCAAGGCCGCCGCGAGTTCCACCGCGTCGCCGAAATCTTCTGCTTCTGACATGCTGGCTGTGATATTCATCAAATCCAAAAACGAAGTTGAGAATTCTATAGGAGACGATCGGTTGTGAAAAGCAACTAAGCCCACTTCGGGCATTGTTTTCTGGGCTTCCCGCTGCATCAGAACAACGTGCCTGCCGGCAGGTAGAATGTTACACCGATCAGTAAGCTTAAGATAATCATGTAGTTACGATGCGATCGTGTTTTCGTCCCGGTTCGCCGGCTCGCCGAACGCACCGCGCGGCAACCCCGGAAATCGGCATTCAATCAATTCTTCCGGCGCTGGGTTGATCGATGCGCAGGACCGATTCCTGATCAAACCGCTCACGGTAGACCCGCCGAATGTCATCTAGTTTGCGATCTTCCTCCGCGGTGGTGGGCCGCCACACGATGAGAATCTTGCTACTTTCCTTCACCAGCGCGCCTTTGCTATTACGGTACTGGCCCGAAGCGTTGACGACCGTCAGGCCGTCGGGGAACCGCGGCGTGACGACTTCGCGCAGGAATGCGTCCCACTGCTCATCGGAAATCACTTCGCCGTTGCTTTTGGCAAGGCCGAAATAAAGCTCGCTGCGCGTCCACGCGGCAACGCGCGGTTCGCAGCCCAGCAAGGTGATGAGTAATAACGCCGAAACCGTCCATCGCATCATTCAATCTATGCTAACATTAGGAGTGCGAATTAACCGAGTTGGCGTCGCGCCATCGCCAGATGGTGATCCGCGTGTTGCGGACTTAAGGCACCTTCGGGTTATTGCTTTAGACGCCGCGAAATAACCGGGGAAAATCTCGGGCACCGTGCACGACCGCCAGAATCGTCACCGTGGTACGGGTGTAGCGGTAAGCAACAACGTACGGGTGTTCGGTGTAGAAGTGATAGTCGGGATGCTGCACGTCCCTGCGAACATGCCCAAGATTCGGGGATTCGCATAACCGCGCCATGGCAGCCTGCAGGCGGGCGATCATTCCATCCGCCGCAGGTGTTGAGTCCACCGCAATATAGTGCCAAATCTGCCCAAGCTCGCGGCGGGCGCGGGGACGGGTGACGAGCTTTCTCATCTTGCCTTGCGCGCTTTCTTACCGAGCTGCCTGAGCTCCTCAAAAACCTGCTCGCCCGGAATGTCGGGGCCACCGCTTTCGGCCTCCTCAAGGAGCCGATCCAGCTCGCCCGGCGCAAAATCTCCGAATCGTTGGCTCGGAATGAAGTGCGCCAATGCCGCTTCAACCAACGCCGTTTCGGATTCAAATCGCCCGTCGGCTAATTCCTTCCGGATCAGCTTTTTGACCCGAGAGTCTTTAATGCGAACGTCCATGAACGCATCTTACCAAATCGCCAGCGATCTCAAAGTAGATTTTGCGTACGATTAGCTCAGCCGCGATTCCACATATTTCGTGTGCGTCGTCAGATACTTTTCACGGATGATCGCCTTCACCTTCTCCGCGCCGGCGAACTCTTTTGAGAAACCGGGGATCACCGGATCAATCGCCGATTCGGCGGCGGCCACGAGGTGGTTGATCAGGTCGATCGGGTTTTCATCGCCGACCGCGATGCGCACCATCGTGGGGCTGATGCCGGCCTCGCGCAGCGCCTGTTCGGATAGTTCGCTGTGCGTGGTGAGCGCCGGACAGGCAACAATGGTGTTGCTCTGCCCGAGGCTGATCATGTGGCCGAACGTGGGCGAGAGGCTGTCGAAAAATCGCTGGAACACCTCACGCGGAATCTGCCCGAAGTCGGCGGTGAACAGCGGCGCGGGCATGCCCAGGTGCAACTGGCTTTGCATCAGCTGGTGATTCGGATCGCTCGGCAGCGCGTTACACCGCACCTTGATCTGCGGATGACTTGCCAAAAACTCCGCCAGAATTTGCGTATTGATCACCTTCGTGAGCATGCGCCCTTCGAGCGTTTTGGCACCCTGAAGCACTTCAAACGCCGCGTCGGCGCTGAGCACGCCGCCTTTTACGTAATACACGTTCCAGAACATCGTCTGATCCCAGTTCACGCCGTTCATGCTCTGGCCTTTTGGGATGAACATGTCTTCATTCCGCCCGATCACCCCGCCGGCCAGCACGCTGCCGGTGCCGCTGATATCTTTGGTGTAACTGTGCATCACAAAATCCGGCCGCTCGGCGGGATCTTTTCGCTGCAGCGGACGATGCAAAAACGGCGTGCCGACGGTGGCATCAAGTATCACCCGCAGCCCTTTCGCGTGAGCCGCTTTGCAAATGGCTGGCACGTCGAGCACGTAACCGTGCGGGTTGCAAGGCGACTCAAGATAGACGTAAATCTTCCGGCCTTCCTTCAACCGGTCGGCGTATTTGGCCTGGGTTTCGGCAAGCTTGGTTTCGAACGCCGGCGCGTCGTAACCATCGAAGAATTCGACGCCGATATTTAGATTGCCCGGCTTGGCAAACCAATCGTGAATAAGCTGGTGCGCCCCGCCGTAAATGTTGCGCGCGTGGATGACGATGTCTCCGCGGCCCAGCACGTGCGACAGAATGCAATCGATCGCCGCCATGCCGCTGGAAAAATTCCACGCCATGTAATCGGTGGCGTACGGCCCGCACTCCAGATCGACAATATAATTGGCCAGGCTCACGCTCGTCGGATTGAGAAACCGCGCGTAAACTTCCAGCAACATTTCCTTGCCCTGAAATGCGTCTTCAATCCATTCGGCACAGGCATAAATGTAAGTGGCCGTGCGCGTGATGACCGGCGTGGCGGAGAAGATCGCCGTCACATTATCAAACGGCGAATACGGCCCTTTGGCCGTCTGCGAACTGAGCGAATAACCGAGGCTCTGATAGGTCCGCCGAGTGGGTTGCTGAAGGTTGTCGAGCACTTTGGCGAGCTGAAAGCAGAGGAACTTTTTAGCGTTGAAATAAGCGATGCGGTCTGAGCGATCGAGCGTATCAATCGTCTGCAATGTCATCCGCCAAAGGTCGTTCAAATCGGCGTGCGTTTCGTAAAGCCGCCGGGCGATGCGCGACAGCATTTTCCCGTAGTCGCCTTGATCATCAATCCCAAAATGCTTCATCTGCTCGGCCACCAGCGAATCAAGATCAACGGCGGCGCTGGAATTGCGGCGCGGCGAAAGCAGTTTGTAAGAATCAATCGGCGAGACATCCATGTACGTTCCTCCAGGAAAGTCCGGTTGAGTGTACGGATTTCCGGTATATTGGAAAGCGGCGAACAGAAATAACATAAGCGTTACGCCATCCGCATCTTCGCGCTGCGCATTGGGCGTGGCATGTTGTCGGGATGACAAGATCAGAATCGGCGAGAGAGAAGTGAGCGCGGATCGTTGACGAGCAGCGATCCAGCGGACTGTCGGTCAAACAGTTTTGCAACCGGCGATCAATCCCGTGCTCGTCGTTCTTCGCCTGGCGGCGGAAGCTGGGCGCTAGTGACCGATGCAAGAAGAACTGTATCGGCTGTATCTGCAATAATTATATTTTTAGTCTGTTCATTCCGTGGACATCGTATAAAATGCGCATGTCATGGACGACGCGACGCTGAAAACACTTCCCGACGATCCCGCCGAACTCAAACAGATCATCCTGAGCTTCGCATAAGAACGGGACACTGCGATCCAACAACGTGACGAACGCATCACGACGATCTCGCGTGAACGCGATGCGACGGAGCGCAAACGCGACGATCTGCTGAATCAGAAACAGCAATAGGTGCTTGAGAAACTCCGCCTGGAGCACAAAATGCTGGCGGCCCTCAAGCGTCTGTACGGCCCGCGCGCCGACCGGGTCATGCAGGAAGCCGACCTGGCGCAACTGCTGCTGGACTTCGCCAAAGAGCTCGAGGCCCGGCGCCCGCAGAAAGTTCGTCGACGTGCAGGACCTTTTGCCGCAGATTGCCAGGGAGGCATTGGCCCTGATCGGCCGGCTCTTCGCCATCGAGCAACAGGCCAAAGAGCTGAGTGATGCCGAGCGACTGTCCTTGCGACAATCGCAATCCCGGCCGATCGTGACCGAGCTGCATGACCGGCTCTTGCGGTGGAAACATTCGCTGCTGCCAAAGCACCCGACCACGCCGATC
>Ga0163153_10005121_pt1 | contig 15739 bp, 18 predicted proteins | sample OliLakLV19MP6IB1_FD_148629 | JGI IMG/M metagenome (GOLD analysis project Ga0163153, IMG submission 148629) | Freshwater microbial mat bacterial communities from Lake Vanda, McMurdo Dry Valleys, Antarctica - Oligotrophic Lake LV.19.MP6.IB-1 | ecosystem: Environmental > Aquatic > Freshwater >... | reverse complement strand
TCGTCCTCCACCTCGTCCCGCCGGGCATCACCATGGCCGTCCGAGCCCAGGCCGAACGAGCCCTTGCCGCGTTCATCAAGCAGCACCTGCGGGGCAAAGGCGAGGCCGTTCTGCGCGAGGCCCCCAACGTGCGCAACGCGATCCTGCGCGAGGCGGAGAAGGCCGACCTCGTGGTCATGGGCGCATCCGCGGTCCCGGGCGCCGACGCCGCCGATCCGTACCTGTTCGGGGCCCTGCCCGAGGCGATCGCCGCGCGCGCCAAGTCGAGCGTCGTCGTGGTCAAGACCCGCGAGGCCATCGGCCGCACGACCTTCGACACGCTGGCCACCCGGGCCGAGACGTTGGCCGCGGCTGATCGAGCAGCCGAGGAGGCACGCGCCGTCCCGGCCCGGGTCGAGCGCTGGTTCGGCGAATCGAACTTCCACCACAGCGAGTTCAGCGACCTGCGCCGGCTGGTCCAGCTCAAGGAAAAGCAGGGCGTCACGATCTCACTCGTCCTGCCCACCCTCAACGAGGAAGAGACCATCGGGCCGATCGTCCGTCGCGCGATGCGCGAGATGGTCGGGCGCGTGCCGCTCCTCGACGAGGTCCTGGTCATCGACTCGTCGTCGACCGACCGGACCCGCGAGATCGCCGAGGCCGAGGGCGCCCGTGTGGTCAGCCACCCCGACGTCCTGTCGCGCTACGGCTCGTTCGTGGGCAAGGGCGAGGCCCTCTGGAAGTCCGTGTACGAGACCTCCGGCGACATCATCGTATGGGCCGACACGGACGTGAAGAACTGGCACCACCGGATGGTCTATGGCACGCTCGGCCCGCTGCTCCACGAGCCGCGCCTGCAGTACGTCAAGGGCTACTACCAGCGGCCCATCGTCCAGGAGGGCGTGCTCAAGGAAGGCGGCGGCGGCCGGGTCACCGAGCTCGTCGCACGACCCCTCATCAACCTCTTCTACCCGGAGCTGTCGGGCCTCATCCAGCCGTTGTCCGGGGAGTACGCCGGGCGCCGCTCCCTGCTGGAGACGATCCCGTTCTTCACGGGCTACGCGGTCGAGATCGGTCATCTCATCGACGTCGCCGAGCGCGTCGGCATCGAGGGGCTCGGCCAGGTCGACCTTGAGCGGCGGGTCCACCGCAACCAGGAACTCGAAGGCCTGTCGCGGATGTCCTTCGTCATCCTCCAGGCGGTCATCAAGCGCCTCGAGGAACGCCGCAAGGCGCGCCTGTTCGCCGAGCTCGGCTCGACCATGAAGCTGCCCCGTTCCGGCCACGGTCGGCTCTCGCTGGAGGTCATCGAGCTGGCCGACCAGGAGCGCCCGCCGATGATCCGCATCCCCGAGTATCTCGAACGGCGCGGCTCCGGCCGACCGTGAGCGTCGTCGTCGAGGCGCTCGACGCGCCGACCTATCGCCAGGCGATCGATGGCCTCGCTGCGCTGCTGGTGGACGCCGTCGACAGCGGCGCCGGCGTCAACTTCATGGCCGGCGTGACCGTCGACCAGGCCCGCGAGTGGTGGACGTCGCGGATCGACGGGGTGGAGGCCGGGATGGTCGTGCCCATCGTGGCCCGCGACGGCGAACGCATCGTCGGCTCCACGGTCCTGCTCTACGCCTGGAACCCCAACTCGCCACATCGCGGAGAGATCAGCAAGGTCCTCGTCCACTCGTCGGCACGACGGATGGGCCTGGGCCGGCGACTCATGGCGATCGCCCAGGCCCGGGCCCGCGCCGACGGCCGCTGGCTGCTCGTGCTCGACACGGTGACCGGCTCCGATGCGGACACGTTCTATCGCTCGCTCAGCTGGCAGGAGGTCGGGGTCATCCCGGACTTCGCGATGCAGCCGGATGGAACGCTGACCCCCACGACGGTCTTCTTCAAGGACGTCCGGGAACCGTGAGCGCGGTCGGCCAGCGCGCCCGGACGATCCTCATCGCGCCCGATTCGTTCAAGGGATCGCTGACGTCCGTGCAGGTCGCTCGGGCCCTGGCCGAGGGCTGGCTCAGCGCGAGGCCGGACGACACGGTGGTGCTCTGTCCGCTGGCCGACGGTGGCGAGGGCACCCTGGAAGCCATCGCCGCGGCGGGCGGCTGGACCTGGCAGACGGCCTCGGTCCGCGATCCGGTGGCGCGCACCATCATCGCGCGCTGGCTGCGCTCCGCCGACGGGACCCACGTGGTCATCGAGATGGCTGAGGCGTCGGGCCTGTCGCGACTTGCCCTGGCCGAACGTGATCCGATCGGCGCCACATCCATCGGTACCGGCGACCTCCTCGCGACGGCCATCGACCAGGGAGCCACGCGCATCACCCTGGGCATCGGCGGCAGCGCCACCACGGACGGTGGGCGCGGCCTCCTCGAGGCGCTGCTGGAGCCCGGGCGGACGGGCCGGCGCCTGGACAGCGTTGCCCTTGAGGTGGCCTGCGACGTCTCCAACCCGCTGCTCGGCCCGTCGGGGGCGGCGGCCATCTTCGGCCCACAGAAGGGCGCGACGCCCGAGCAGGTCCGCCTGCTTGACGAGCGCAACGCGCGCTGGGCCGACGACCTTGAGGCGCGCGAGGGTCGCAGCGAACGGGACACGCCAGGCGCCGGTGCCGCCGGCGGCGTGGGGTTCGCCCTGCTCGCGATCCAGGACCGCTTCGGCTCCTTCGCCCTGCGACCGGGCGTGGATCTCGTCATGGAGGCGGCCGACTTCGACGGCCACCTGGCGCGGGCCGATGTGGTCATCACCGGCGAGGGCCGGATCGATGCCCAGACAGGCTTCGGCAAGACCGCGCTCGGCGTCGCCCGGCGGGCTGCTGCGGCCGGTGTCCCGTGCCTCGCTGTCGGCGGCGGCGTGGAGCCCGACGGCATCGATGCCCTGGCAGCGGTCGGCGCCATCGCCGTGCCCGTCAGCGAGCGTCCGCAATCCGTGGAGCAGGCGATGGCCGCCGGGACCGAGCCACTGGTCCGCTGTGGCGAGCGCCTCGCGCGCGTCGCCTCGATCTGGGGCTGAGCGGGGTCGATCAGTGGCAACGCTCGGCAACCCGAGTCAGTCGGAGACGAGCGCCAGGGCGAACCCGTCGTAGCCCTTGTCGCCCACGGTCTGGATGACCGTCGTGGACAGGCGGGGTTCCGCGGCCATCAGCTCCAGCGTCTCGCGGACCCCGAGGACGTTCGGATCGGTCGAGTCCGGGTCGGCGATCCCGCCACCGCGAACCACGTTGTCGGCCACGATGGCACCGCCGGGTCGCACGAGGTCCAGCGCGTGGCGCAGGTACGTCGGGTAGCCGGGCTTGTCGGCATCGATGAAGCACAAGTCGAACGGCGCCTCGCCGGCCGCGACCATGGCCGCCAGGGAGTCAGCGGCCGGCCCGACCCGGACCTCCACTCGATCGCCGACGCCGGCCCGGGCCAGGTTGGCGCGGGCGACGGTGGCGTGGATCTCGGACAGCTCCAGCGTCACGAGGCGTCCGTCAGCCGGCAATGCCGTGGCCAGCCAGATCGTGCTGTACCCGCCGAGCGTGCCGACCTCCAGGATCCGCCGCGCGCCGACGGCCCGGGCGAACAGGTGCAGCCACTTGCCCTGCGCAGCACTGACCGCGATCATCGGCATGCCCGCGGCGCGGGTCGCCTCCAGCGCAGACGCAAGGGACGCGTCCGGTCGGACGACAACGTCCTCGAGCCAGGCGTCCACCTGGGTCCAGCGTTCCTCCATCGTGCACCTCGATCGCCCTGAATGGATTGACTTAGTCTACTGCCTTAGTCTACTGTCTCGACATGGATCGCGTCGTCAACATCCACGAGGCCAAGACCCACCTGTCGCGGCTGCTCGTGCTCGTCGAGGCGGGCGAGGAGATCATCATCGCCAGGGCCGGCAAGCCGATCGCGAGGCTCACGACCGTTGCCGACCGTCCGCCCGTTCGCGTGCCTGGCAATGATGTGATCGTGATCCGCGCCGACTTTGACGATCCGCTGCCCGAGTTCGATCCCGACTACATGCATCCAGGGGATCCACTTCGTGACATGCTCGGGTGAGGCTCCTCATGGATACCCACGTATTCCTGTGGTGGTCGTCGCAACGTGGCGAGCGCCTCTCCGACCCTGCGCGCGATCTGTTGAGCGACGGGACCAATGATGTGCTGCTCTCGATGGGCTCCGCCTGGGAGATCGCCATCAAGGTCGGTGCCGGCCGGTTAGCACTGCCCGACGCCATCGAGCGCTGGATCCCGGACCGCCTGCGTCGTAACGACTTCGGGCTGCTCCCGATCGACCTCAGCCACGTCCTCCGTGCGGGCGGGCTGCCGAGGATCCATGGCGATCCGTTCGACCGGATGCTCGTGGCCCAGGCCCAGATCGAGGGGCTGCCGATCGTGACCGCCGATCCAGCCATCGGCCGCTACGACGTGGAGACCATCTGGTGACGGTGCGAGCTGACGGCACGACCGCGTCGCGCAAGCGGCCGAAGCGGCGCACGTTCAGCGATCCTGGCGCGAGCTACGCCAAGCGCCTGGAGCGCTATCGACCCGGGCTCGTGCGCTTCACCCTGGACGGCTTGGCCGTGCGTTACGGCCGGCCCGCCTGGGAGCGCCGCCTGGACCCGACCAGCGAGCTCCTCCTGACGATCCTCACCCAGAACAGCGCCGACATCAACGCCGAGGTCGCGTTCGAGGCGCTCCGCCACGCCTATCCGGGGAGCGGTCCCTCGGCGGCCCACCAACCGGGCGCGGGCTGGGGCGGCGGTGGCCTGCCGGATGGCATCGCGCCCGACTGGACGGCCGTGGAGTTCGCGCCACTCCCCGAACTGATCGACGTCATCCGACCTGGCGGCCTGGCCCCGACGAAGGCGCCACGGCTCCAGGCGACCCTGCGCCACATCCGCGAGGAGCGCGGCGACTACTCCCTGGAATTCCTGGGCGACCTGCCGGCGCTCGTGGCACGCGACTGGCTGGTCGCGATCGATGGCATCGGCAAGAAGACCGCATCCGTGCTGCTGCTGTTCTGCTTCGGCATGCCGCTGCTGCCGATCGACCGGCACGTGGAGCGCGTCATGCGCCGCGTCGGCATCCTGCCGCCGAAGGCCACCCTCGACGAAGGCCACGACCTGGTCCTGGGCCTGTTCGAACCCGACGAGATGTACGAGGCGCACGTCAACCTCATCCAGCACGGCCGCAAGGTCTGCCACGCCCTGCGCCCGGACCACGCCGCCTGTCCGCTCATCGGGCGTTGCCGCTTCGTCGACCCCAAGGCGCCCTGACGGTTTCCATTGCGATGCGCGGGATGCGCGATATCGCGCATCATGATGCTATCGTAGCCCCATGCGTACGACCGTGACCTTCGATGACGACACCCGCATGGCCATCGAGCGACTGCGGCGCGAGCGAGCCCTGGGGCTCAGTGAAGCCGTCAATGAGCTCATTCGCGCCGGGCTCGGTCGACGACGGGGCCAGCGGCCGTTCGCGCAGCGCACCCGTCCCATCGGACTGCGCATCGACGTCGGAAACATCGCCGAAGCCATCGAGGAACTCGACGGCCCAGCGACCCGCTGATGCTCGTCGACGCCAATCTCCTTCTGTTCGCCGTCGACGAGCGCAGCCGATTCCATCCCGCGGCCCGTGACTGGCTGAGCGCGCAACTGGGTGGCCCCAGACGCGTGGGCATTCCCTGGCAGAGCCTGAGCGCCTTTCTCCGGATCAGCACGCACCCACGAGCGTCCGAGTCGCCGCTGACACCGGAGCAGGCCTGGTCGCACGTCGCGGATTGGCTCGCCGCTGATGCCACGTGGGTGCCACTCCCGACCGACCGGCACGCCGAGGTCCTCGGCCAGCTGATCACTTCGCACGAGCTGCGCGGAAACCTCATTCCCGATGCCGAGCTGGTCGCACTCGCGATCGAGCACGGCCTGACGATCTGCTCCGCGGACACGGACTTCGCTCGGTTCACCGAGATCCGCTGGGAGAATCCGGTCGCCATCAAGCCCTGAATCGTGCGGATGGTCCTCCGAGCCCCGCTAGGCAGAGATCCGGCGCAGTGTCTTGAGCGCGTCGAAGTCGGCGTCGAACGAGGCGATCGCGGCCGGCCCGACCTCCAGAGCGACCGCGCCGAGATAGGCGTCGGCGAAGTCCAGCTTCGAGCGCTCGCCATACAGCGCCAGCGCGCGACGGAGGACATCGCGTTCCGTTGCGATCACCCCGTCGGCGTCCAGCAATCCGCCAAGCCGATCGGCGATGTCCGCCCGCGACCAACCGATGGTGTCGCGGGACACGTACACCAGCTCCGCGACGATGATCGGCGTCACGATGACGACGAGGGAGCCTTCCGAAACCCGACGGAAGATCCCCAGCGCCCGATCGTGCCATGGATGTGCTGGTCCGGCAAACAGGGCTACGAACAGATTCGTGTCCGCGTAGGCGACGTCCGCTGTGGCTACGGTCGTGGCCCCGACGCCCGCCACGTTGTCGCCTGCGTCGCAAGACCGCGATCGATGAGCTTGTCGAGCTCCTCGGCCGTGTCTGGGATCCTCCCAACGGCATCCGCCGCGATCCCCGCGAAGTCGAGGACGCTTCGTCGTGGGCGCAACTCGATGAACATCGATGAACCCTTGACGACGAACTCGATGTCGTCACCGGGACGGGCACCAAGCACATCGCGAATCGGCTTGGGGACGGTGATCTGCCCCTGCCTCGTCAACCTGGCTCTTCGCCGAGTAATCGGCGCGGATTCCTTACTCATGATCATCACATTAGCACATCGACTTCTAATGCCCGAGTCTGCCGAACCAACGTCCGGCATACTCCGACGATGCTTCCCGGTAGCCACGCCCCGCGGATCCTCATCGTCGACGACGACCCGAACCTGCTCGTGCTCCTGGCCGACCAACTGCGCGCCGATGGCTTCGAGATCGCGACCGCGCGCGACGGCGAAGAGGCCCTGCGCCGCCTGGCGTCCGGCTGGCCGGACCTGCTCATCATCGACATGATGATGCCGCGCATGGATGGCCTGACCCTGGCCCGCGAGATCAAGGCCCAGGCGGATCTGCCCATCATCGTCCTGTCGGCCATCGATGCCGGCGACTCCAAGGCCGACCTGCTCGAGGAGGTCGCCGAGGATTACGTGACCAAGCCGTACCACTACCCGGAGCTGCGCGCCCGGGTCAATCGGGTGCTCCGGCGGCTGGGCGACAAGGTGCCCCGCCAGAGCCTCGTCCTGGGGCCTGACCTGACCCTGGACCTGCACCGGCGCGAGGCGACCGTCGGTGGCCGGGTCGTCGCGTTGACCCCGACCGAATCCCGGCTCCTGTACGCACTCGCCGCGAACATCGGCCAGGTCGTGACCACCGAGACGCTCCTCGCCCGGGGTTGGGCGGAGACGGAGGATGCCGACCCGTCGTACGTGTGGGTCACGATGCGTCGGCTGCGCCAGAAGGTGGAGCTGGAGCCCAACCGGCCACGGCACGTCCAGACCGTGCGCGGCGTGGGTTATCGCCTGATCGCCGGCGGGGACGGAGGCGGCGGTGGCCCGGGTGGCAGTGGCGATGGCTGACGATGGCTGACGATGGCTGACGACCGTGACGGAGACGGGCCCGCGGCACCAGTCGCCGGCGACGGTGGCGGTGGCGGCCTCGGGTTCCGGACGCGCCTGACCGTCGCGCTCATCGCGGCGTCGATCGTGCCGATGGTCGTGTTCGGGATCGTCGTCGCCATCCTCGAGCTGTCGGTGGGCGGCCCGGCCACCGACTCGCGCCTGGCCAGCGTGCTCCTGTTCGCGGCCGCGGTCGTCATCGTCATCGCGGTCTTCGTCTCGTTCGCCGTCGCCGACCAGCTCACCCAGCCATTGCGTCGGATCTCGGCGGCCGTGGACCGCGTCTCGTCGGGCCAGCTGGAGACGCCGATCCGCGTCGCCGGCGACGATGAGCTGGCGCGCCTCGCCGAGAGCCACAACCGCCTGGCGGCCGACCTCGACCGACGCAATCGCGAGCTCGGCCGGATCCTGGCGGCCATCGGCGACGTGTCGCCGAGCGACGGCGTCGAGCGCATCGTCGAGCGCACGGCGGCGGACGCCACGAGGGCCTTTGGGCTGATCGATGCCGCCGTCGTCATGGGCGATCCCGCGCAGGTCGAGGAGGAGGAGGTCGTGCCCGGCGTCTCCCGGCCGCTGCGCGCCGTCCTGCGTGCCGGCGGCGAGGATCTCGGCGTGCTCATCGGACGGGCCTCCGCGACCCGACGCTGGGAGCGGGCCGACCAGGACCTGCTGGAGTTGTACGCCAGCCAGATGGCGGCGGCCATCCGCAACGCCCAGTTGTTCGCTACGGTGGCCACCCAGAACCATCAGCTGCTGGAGCTGGACGCGGCCAAGGACGACTTCCTGCGCGGCGTCAGCCACAACCTCCAGACACCGTTGACCAGCATCCGGGCGTACGCCGAGCAGCTGGACGCCGCGGCCCCGGACCGGCGCCTGGGGATCATCGCCGAGCAGTCCGAGCGTCTGTCGCGGATGGTCCGCCAGCTCCTGACCGTGACGCGCCTGGAGTCCGGGGCCCTCCGACCGCGCAGCGAGGTCGTCTCGTTGGCCACCCGGGTGCGTCGCGCATGGGAGGCACTGGGCGCCGACGACATCACCTTCGAGCTCGACGACGACGCGGCCGGCTGGCTGGCCATCGCCGACCCGGACCAGCTGGATCAGGTCCTGTGGGCGCTCCTGGACAACGCCGCCAAGTACGGTGCCGGCTCCCCGGTCCGGGCACGGATCAGCCGCGATCACGCGGCCACCGACCTGCGGCTGACCATCCAGGACGGCGGCCCGGGCGTGGCCGCCGACGACCGCGAGCGCCTGTTCGCGCGGTTCGAGCGCGGCGCGCAGGCCGCGCCAGACGGCGGCAGCGGCCTCGGGCTGTACGTCTCGCGCGAGTTATGCCGGGCGATGGGCGGCGACCTCGTCCTCGATGCGTCGCAGGCCGGGGTCGGTGCGGCGTTCAGCGTCCTGCTCCCCGGTGAGCCCGGCGAGGACACCTGACCGAGGACGCGTCAGCGGAGACCACTCCGGACTGCACCGGACCGCCCGTCGTTAGGGCCTTGGTGCGGGCTTGCACCGGACTTCCGGGGCATGAGGGCTCTGCAAGGTTGCCTGCAAGGTTGGTTAGGCACTATCGTGCTCGAGACCACCTGGACTTCCAGGTGAACCGCCGGGGACCCATACGATGTCAGTTGCTCGAGTGGCGCGCGCGACGCGCCGGCTCGGACACGGCTATAGGTTGCGCAGCACTCGCGCGCAGGCCGTGGTCGAGTTCGCGATCATCATCCCAGTCTTCCTCTTCCTGTTGCTGATGGCGGTCGACTTCGGCCGCGTCTTCTTCACGTACGTCCAGGTCAGCAACGCTGCTCGCGAGGCTGCTAGCTACGGCGCCGTTCAGCCCAACGACACCTCCGGCATGCAGGCGCGTGCGGTCCAGGAGAAGAACTCCCAGACGCAGGGTGAGGCTCCGCTAGAGCCGATCGATGCGACCTGCACGACTCCGGCTGGCACGGTCATCGCATGTAGTGCGGCCGCCGGCGCCGGCGGCGCGGGAAACATCCTCACGGTCACGGTGACCCAACGCTTCACCTTCATCACACCTCTGGTCACCCAATTCTTCGGTGGCGCACTGAATGTGTCAGCGGACGCATCCACGGCCGTGCTGATGTCCGCGGTCGGTGGCGGGACCGGCGGCCCCGGTTCGTGTGCCCCTCCGACCAATGCGACCTTCACGGTCTTCGCATCCGGGATGGACGTCATCGCCGATCCGGCTGGTTCACAACCCGACGTAGGCGTGTGCACGATCTCCGGCTACAACTGGGACTTCGGCGATGGCAATTCTGACGTCGGTTCGTCGATCCCGACGACACACACATACGCGAGTCCGGGAACCTACGTCATCACGCTCGAGGTGACCAACCAGGGTGGAGCGCTGACCGCCATCCGGACCGTGACCGTCCCGTTTGCAGCGCCCACTCCAAGCCCGTCTCCGACACCGACACCGACAGGTTCGCCGGGCCCGACGCCAACGGCATCGCCGACCGCCAGCCCGTCGCCGACCGCGACGCCCTGCGCCGCACCCATCGCGAACTTCACATGGCAGAGCGGGAACCCTCGTCGGAACGTGACATTCACGGATACGTCGACGGCGCCGGTCGGCTGCCCGATCACGACGTGGCTCTGGGAATTCCAGGACACGATCCCGTCGAACTTTACGAATGCCCAGAACCCGTTCCATGCATTCCCGAGCAATAACGGCTTGTACACGGTGAAGCTGACCGTCACGAGCTCGGCGGGATCCGCGACCATCACAAGGACGGTGGCGCCATGAAGGTCATGCGTCGACGGAGCCGAGACAGGGGGCGGGGTCAGTCCCTGGTCGAGTTTGCGCTGGTGCTGCCGATCTTCATGCTCGTCCTCTTCGGCCTCATCGATGGCGGCCGCCTGGTCTACATGCACACGGTCCTCTCCCAGGCTGCCCGCGAGGGCGCACGTGTTGCTGCCGTCGAGGCCAGTTGGATGGCCAAGTCAGGATCCGGCTGCGGGACTGCCGGGGGCCCGGTCTGCCCGGCGAACGTGACCGCCCTGCGCTCCGATGTGCTGGCCGGCGCCAATCGGATGATCCAGCCCTTCGCTCTGCTGACCACGGGCCAGCTGCAGACCCGCTGCGACCCGAGTGGTGGTTCGCCCACCGGCGACTGGAGCGCCTCGACCTGCGCGAGCAATACGACCGGCAACGTCGTCTCGGTCAGGGTATCGGCGAACTTCGTCGCCATCACACCGATCATCTCCAGCCTCCTCGGGACCGTCCCGATGTCCGCCTCCACGACCATGGTCATCAACTAGGAGCCGACACCATGAAACGCCGCACCGTTCGTCAAAGGCAGTCGGATCGGGGACAGATCCTCGCCCTCTTCGCGTTGGGTTCGACCGTCATCATCCTCGCGGTCTCGCTCGTTCTCGATGGCGGGAATGCGCTCGTCCAGCGCCGTTCGTCGCAGAACGCCTCCGACTTCGCCGCTCTGGCTGGCGCGCGGATCATCGCGACCAGGATCGACGGCGATCTGGTCAACGGGACTGATGCGAACGTCCGCGCAGCCATCACCGCGACGTTGGCCGCGAACGACGCTGACCCGGTGACCTTCGGGGCCGACCCGGACGGCGTCGGTCCCCTCGAAGGTGGGCCGCGCTACCTGAGCGAGGCCGGCGCGACGACCGGGTATGTCGGAGCGGTGAATGGTGTCATCCCGGCCGACACGGTCGGTGTGACCGTGGCGAGCAGTACGACGTTCAAGACGTACATGCTCGGGATCATCGGCATGAACCAGTGGACCGCAAGTTCGGTCGCCACGGCACGTGGCGGTTATGCAGCATCCGGTCCCGGCGACACCATCTTTCCAGCTGGGATCTCCGAGTCGTTCTTCGAGACGTACCCATTCTGCACTGGCGCGGTGGGTTCCAGCCCGGATTGCGCGGTGCAGCACCTGACCCCCGGCAACTTGAACATCCCGGGCGGCTTCGGCTGGCTCAAGTTCGGGGCGACCGGGCAGTGCGCCGGCTTCGGTCTCGGCATGAGTGGCGGCTGCGAAAACAACAAGCCATTCCTCCAGGAGGAGATCGGCAACAACGGACCGGGCGGGAACGAGCCTCCAGGCAACAGCTTCGGGTGCTGCACCGCAGTGTCGGGTGACCCCGACCTCGACCGCATCGGCAGCTTGCCGGGCAACAAGGCGAGCGCGGACTGCGACTACTACATCGACAACGAGATCGTCGTGACCGTGCCGATCTGGGACTACGCGGGCGGGACCGGCGCAAACGGCTGGTACCACATCATCGGCTTCGCCGGCTTCCAGATCACCGAGTGCGAGGGTGGCAAGAACATCGCGGGCGTCTGGCGCAAACAGTTCACGCAGGGACCCACCACGGCCGTCTCACCCGGGGAGTTCGCCTCTCTCGCTGTCCAGCTGGTTCGCTGACGGCGAACGTCGTCCGCACACTCCGGGGGAATCGATGAGCGCCGGGTGGCGACAGGCACCCGGCGCTCATCCACGCTTCGTGGCCGCCCGATGGGCGGCGCTCGTCAGGCGGGTTCGGGAAGGGTCTCGCTGGACGTGCCGGCCGTGGCGGCCTGGGCGGTCCAGATGATCCGGCGCGGGTCCACGACGATCAGGCCGGCCGCGGCGGCGCCGATGATCGGTCCCAGTACCGGGGCCACGCCGAGCATCTCGGCGAGGAGAGCCCCGGCGTACCAGCCGGTGTAGAACCACAGGATCGCGGCGAAGGTGCGCTTCTTCATGCCTGGCATCGTGCGCTCTGCCGGTCGTCAGGGGAAGGCATCCGGTGGTCCGGCCCGGGTCCTATCCGATGGCCCGCCCGCCAGCGGCGACGCGGCGCCCGGCCGCACCGCCCGCAAGGTGGGCTGTAAGGTGCTTGTGGGAGCATCCGTAGGACTTACGTACCACCCACCCCGGGGACCCCACATGCTCACCAGCCTGCTCCGCCGCCACCGCGGCCGCCAGCGAACCCGAGGCCAAAGCGTGGTCGAGTTCGCTCTCGTCCTGCCGGTCATCCTGCTGATCGTGCTCACGGGTATCGACTTCGGTCGAGTCTTTCTCGGGTGGGTGAACCTGAACAACACGGCGAGAATCGCGGCGAACTATGCGGCTGCAAATGCTCCGCTGTTGAGCGTCGGTAATCCTGCAGCTCTGGCGACATACCGCCAGCTGGTCCAGAACGATGCTGACACGATCAACTGCGAGCTACCGAATCCCATTCCTCCACCAACCTATCCATCTGGGACCAGCTTGGGATCGGATGCTGTCGTGGCTATCACGTGCGAATTTGGGATCCTCACACCAGTCGTATCGGCGGTCCTCAATAGCCCGATCGACGTTTCCGCATCCTCTGTCTTTCCGATTCGGACCGGGGTCGTCGCCGGCGTTCCAGGCGGCGGTCCTCCGGCGCCCCTTGCCGCCTTCAACGCGAGCCCAATGACCGGAGACGCGCCGTTGGTGGTCACCTTCTCCGACGTTTCCGTCAACAACACGACTTGGGCGTGGGATTTCGACAGCAACGGCGTGATCGACTCGACCGCCAAATCTCCGCCACCGTGGACATACACCGTGCCGGGTGCGTATCAGGCAACGTTGACCGTTTCTAATGGTCTTGCGTCGAGCACAGCAACTCGCACTATCACTGTGCTCGTACCGCCGGGACCTATCGCCGACTTCACGTTGACCCCGTCGGCCGGGATCGCCCCCCTGACGGTGTCGTTTGCCGACGCCTCGACGGGCACTGTGGTCAGTTGGGCGTGGGCCTTCGGAGATGGTTCGACGTCCGCAATCCAGAGCCCACCTGCGAAGTCCTACGGTTCGCCTAACACCTACGACATCTCCTTGACCGTAACGGATAGCGTTGGTCTAACTTCGACGACGACCAAGCAGTTAGTCGTCGGCGCCGTAACCCCGACATGCACGGTGCCTGACTTCAAGAACGAGGACACATCCAGCGCCACGCAAGTGAAGTGGCAGGCGGCCGGGTTCGACACATCCGTGATCTTCAACCCGTTGCGCCCGCCGGAGTTCAAGATCAAGAATCAGTCATTGAACAAGGACCAGATTCTTCCCTGTCAAGGAACGGTCATCACCGTGTTCGACAAATGATGCGCGGTCGGCCCAGGGGAACGTCGCACGGGCAGGCCCTCGTGGAGTTCGCGCTGATCTTTCCGATCTTGATCTTGGTGCTAGTCGCCGTGTTCGACCTGGGCCGCCTCGTGTTCGCCTATAACGACGTGACCAATGCCGCACGAACTGGGGCTCGGGTCGCGATCATCGACCAGTCGACGAATCGCGCCGAGACCACGGTCATCGCGCAGGCAACGTCACTCGGTCTGACATCCGCCGATATCGACGTGGTGTACCTCGAAGCCGACCTGAGTGGTACATGCACGCCGTTGACGCTTGGTTGCGTGGTCGAGATCACAGCGTCGTTCGACTGGCAGCCCATCACCCCGATCATCGGTTCGATCGTTGGGCCCACGACCGTCACTACCGTTACCCGAATGCCGATCGAGCGGATCTATCCGTGACGAATCGGCGACTTGAATCGCACTGCAAGGAGCAATCCATGACGACCGCGCGTCGCGACGCTGGGCAAGCCCTCGTGATCATGGTGATCGCAATACTGGCGATCATCGCGGGTACGGGGCTCATCATCGACGGCGGAAACGCCTGGGCACAACAGCGAATCACGCAGGCGGGCAACGATGCCGCTTCCGAGGCGGGAGCCGTAGTCCTGGCGAGAAACCTTGCCGGAGCGACTCCACCGGCTGGGGGATGGGACACCGCTGTCGACTCAGCGATCCTTGCGTCCGCAAGCAGTAACGCCATCACTGTGACCATCGCGTACTACACAGACATCTGCGGCACGCTGCTGCGGCCTGATGGGAGCAAGGCCGCCACCACGGGCGAGGCCGCAGTCGTAGGCGATGGCAATCTGCCGGCTAGCAACAACACGAATCCGGACTGCCCCAGTGGAATCGTGGGCCCGGTATCCGGGGTGCAAGTCGAAAGTCAGCGAGACTTCTCGACGTATCTGTCGGGGGTCATCGGCATCACCGCCTTGAAGGCGAAGACGAGCGCCACGGCCGTGACTGGATTCCTGCAAGGGACCTGCGATTCGGCCTCAGGATGCGTGGTGCTGCCGGTCACTGCCCCCGTCACGGTCGTCACATGTGCAGGCAATGGGGAAGCTGAGCTGACGCCGGTCCCTTGGCCGAAGAACACGCGCGTCGTCGTCCCTCTCTGCAAGAACAACCCCGGCAACGTCGGGTGGATCGACTGGACGCCGAAAGGCGGGGGCACGAGTGAACTCGAAGATTCCATCCTCATCCCGGACAATCCGCCCATCGACCTCCCATCTTGGCAATACGTCACGTCAACGGGCAACGTGAACTCCGCGAAGATCGAGGACGCCCTGAACACCTATGTGGGCCAAGTGGTCCTGTTTCCGATGTTCGACTTGACCTGTGGGGAGGATCCTGTGTTCGGACAGGTCCGAGTTTCGCCGAACTATGGGTGCGGTGACATCGGCGGGAATGGGCAGAATCAGTGGTATCGATTCCCTCAGTTCGCCGCATTCGAACTGGAGAGGGCGCACGTGAACGGCAGCAATAAGGCCGCGTGCGACACCGGAAACGGGGCAACATCGTGCCTCATTGGCAAGTTCGTTGACTTCGTTACGTCCGGGACTGTTGGTCCGGGCGCTGGAGGCGGCTCGACCGAGAGCTCCGTTCTCGGAGTCCAGCTCATCAAGTAGCCCACGCAGGCCGTTCGGTCTGGAATGGGGATCGCGGAGGCCGTGCCGAAGGGCGCGGCCTTCGGCATTCCTCGGGCGCAGCAACGCCCGGACCGAGCGGGCTGGGATGACCTGACCCAATGACCATCGGGGGTGGCGCTTACCCCATTCGGGCTATGCACAGGCGCACCGTTTCAAGGGACCGTGCAAGGTGATACGTCGAGCATCGACGTCATCACTCCTCAACCCAGCACGGTGACCCTTGATGCACCTCTTCCAGCTAAGCCAGCGACTCCGTCGACGCCACCGCACGCGCGGTCAGAGCCTCGTCGAGTTCGCCATCATCCTGCCGATCATGTTCGTGTTCCTGGCCGCGATCATCGATCTCGGTCGAGTCTTCTACGCGACCGTGACCCTCAACAACGCCGCCCGTGAGGGCGCCTTCCAGGCCGCCGAAGATGAAG
>Ga0163153_10005117_pt1 | contig 15747 bp, 15 predicted proteins | sample OliLakLV19MP6IB1_FD_148629 | JGI IMG/M metagenome (GOLD analysis project Ga0163153, IMG submission 148629) | Freshwater microbial mat bacterial communities from Lake Vanda, McMurdo Dry Valleys, Antarctica - Oligotrophic Lake LV.19.MP6.IB-1 | ecosystem: Environmental > Aquatic > Freshwater >... | reverse complement strand
CATGTGCGTGGGATGTGGTGTGTGGCGGAGCGCATCAAGCACGAGCACCTCAGCGCCACAAGCTGCCTCGCGTGCGGCCTCGGGAACTTCGTGACAATCGGTCATGTAGGCCAGCAGTTTCCGTCCACCCCGCCAAAGGACATATCCCGTGGTCATGCGGCGTCCGTGAGGCAGGGGTAGTGGAACGATTCTTGTTGCCCCGAGGTCGAAGGCTCCCTCGATCTCGTGGGCCTCAGGTCTCACGTAGTTGCGGTATTTTGGACTTTCATCGAAGGCATAGGCGAAGACGCGTTTGATGTCGGCCAGTGTTTGCTGAGAACCGTAGATTGGAATCGCGCAATCGCCCACCTCGCAGAAGCGGCGCAAGTCATCGAAACCAAGAATATGGTCGCTATGCGAATGCGTGTAGAGAACAGCGTCGAGGTGTGTGATGCACTCTCGCAGCGCCTGAGTGCGGAAATCTGGCGGCGTATCAATCGCAAAGACGCACTCTGGCGTTCGCACGAGGATGGCTGTGCGCAGGCGCTTGTCTCTAGGGTCCGTAGATTGGCAGACAGCACAATCGCAGCCGATGACAGGGATTCCATGGGAAGTTCCCGTGCCCAAAAAAGTGATCTCCATATCCCGCATCGCGTTGCTTTCAGCCGACAGCGTGACATAGTTCGCGCATGTCCGCAACGCTGGTATCTCTCCGTATCCGCAATCTCGCCCTCGTCGAAGATCTCCTCTGGGAAATTCCGACTGGCTGCGTGGCGATCACCGGCGAGACTGGGGCAGGAAAATCCATCATCCTCGGCGCTGTTAAGCTGCTCGTCGGCGAGCGTGGCGAAAAAAGCCTCATCCGCTCCGGTGCAGAAAGTTGCTCAGTAGAAGGCGTCTTTGATTTGCCGCCGGATTCTCCGGTGCATGCGATACTCGAAGAAGGAGGTGCCGAACCCTGCGAAGATGGCAGACTCCTGATCCGCCGCACCCTCACCCTCAGCACCGCTGGACGTCAGTTCGCCAATGGTTCGCCCTGCACACTGGCTCTTTTGCGGCAGGTGGGAGATTTGCTTGTGGACTTGCACGGCCCTCACGATCATCAGAGCCTCTTCTCCCGCGATCAGCAACTGTTCGTGCTGGACGCCTTTGCAGGTTGCGACAAGTTGCGGTTAGATTTTGCCATCGCGCGGCGGGAGTATTTGCATCTCACTACCGAAAAAGCGCGCCTCAGCGAAGAAGGTGGAGCAATCGCTCGCGAGGTGGATCTTCTCACCCACCAGATCGCCGAGATCGAGTCCGCATCCCTCCTTCCTGACGAAGAAGACCCTCTCCTCGTTCGTCACAAAGCCGCTGCAAATAATCATCGCATCGTGGAACTTTGCGCAAACTTGAGTGCCCTCCTCGAAGGGGAAGACTCCCCGCTCGTGGACCACATTGCGGCCGGCTCAAGGCTTGCGCGCGAAATGCAGCGGCTAGATAGCCAAGCCTCGCCCATCGCCGAGGCAATAGGTGCCCTCCACGAATCCACGACTGAGATATCACGCTCGCTTGAACACTATTCCGCCTCATTAGAATCTGATCCTGCCGTGCTCGCCGGCATCGAATCTCGCTTGGATCTCCTCCAAACGATCAAACGCAAATATGGTATCACGATTAATGACGCCATCGTTTTTGGTGTCACAGCAACAGAACGTCTTGCTGCCCTGCGCAATCGAGAAGTCCGCACCGCTGACCTAGACCACGCCATTCCCGCAGCCGAAAAAACCCTCCGCGCCATCGGCGAAGGACTTACTCGCTCGCGCACCGCTGCTGTGCCCACATTATCCAAGCTCGTAAAGTCCCACCTCGCCGACCTTGGCTTCGTCCACGCCGGATTTTCCATCGGCCTTGAGTCGCTTTCCGATTGCTCGCCGCAGGGCTTCGAGCACGTCGAATTTCTGTTTGCGCCGAATGTCGGCGAACCTGAACGTCCCCTCCGCGCAATCGCATCCAGCGGAGAAATCTCCCGCGTCATGCTCGCCCTCAAATCCTCCCTTGCTGCGAAGGATAGCGTGCCCATCCTCATTTTTGATGAAATTGATGCCAACGTCGGCGGAGAAATCGGCGCTAAGGTGGGCGCGAAAATGAAGGAACTCGGCACCTCCCACCAAGTCCTCTGCATTACACATCTACCTCAAGTCGCAGCCGCCGCCTCATCCCAGTTTGTCGTAACAAAAGAAGCTGCCGGCGAACGCACGCGAACCGATCTCATCCGAGCCAGCGGCGACGCGAGAGAACAAGAAATTGCTCGCATGCTTGGAGGACAATCCTCCACCGCCCGCAAACACGCCCACACATTACTTGCGGGCTGAGAACTTAGCTCAAACTGTATCGCCTTGTGTCGTCGCAGCAAGGCGAACGGCTTCAAGTTCTTCCCAGCGTGCGTAGCTCGTCGCTAGGCGGGTGTGTAGCGCGGCGAGCTCGGCTTGGAGGAGAAGAATTTCTTTGGGAGAGACGATGTATGTTTCGGGGTCAGCGAGTCGCTCGTCGAGTGTGGCTTGTTCGGCTTCGAGGGCTTCAATGTTGGCAGGGAGAGAGTCGAGTTCGCTTTGTTCGCGATTAAGCAGTTTCCGTGGCTTTTCTTTTTTTGCGAGTTTCGCTGTAGGCAATGAAGCCACCCTCGTCGTGGGAATGGTCTGCTTTTGACGAACCCAATCGCTGTATCCACCGACGTATTCACGAACAATCCCCTCTTCCTCAAAGACGAGCGAACTTGTCACAACATTGTCGAGAAATTCTCGATCGTGGCTCACCAAGAGCATCGTGCCAGTGTAGCGCACGAGGAGATCTTCAAGAAGTTCCAGCGTTTCGGCATCAAGATCATTCGTCGGTTCGTCGAGCACGAGGAGGTTCGCGGGCTTGAGAAAAAGGCGAGCAAGAAGGAGGCGATTGCGCTCACCGCCGGAGAGGAATTTCGCAGGTTGGCGGGCGCGCTCGGGACTAAAAAGAAAATCCCGCAAGTAGCCGTGGATATGGCGTGAGCGACCTTCATACGTTACGTATTCCGACTCACCCGCGACATTCCATGCGAGCGTTTTTTCGTCCTCAATGAGATCGCGGAGTTGATCGAGATAGACGATTTGGAGATTTGTTCCTTGGACAAGCAAGCCGCTAGTGGGTGTGAGCTCGCCGAGCAGTAGCTTGAGCAATGTCGTCTTACCGCCTCCGTTGGGCCCGATGATTCCTACCTTGTCGCCACGCCAAATTGTGGCGGTGAAGTCACGCAGGATCGGACGCGATTCATACGCGAAGGCGACATTTTTTGCTTCGAGGACTTTCTGTCCCGAAACGTTTGCGTCCTGCATTCCAAGGCGTGCAGATCCCTCGCGTTCGCGACGCTTACTCCTCTCGGTGCGAAGTTTGTGCAAGGCATGCACACGACCCTCGTTGCGGGTGCGGCGGGCCTTCACGCCTTGGCGTAGCCATGCTTCCTCGAGAGCCAACTTCTTATCAAAAGCTGACCATTGCTTCTCCTCCGCTTCGAGCGCGGCGGCTTTGCGAACGAGAAATGACTCGTAGTCACAATCCCAACTGGTGAGCTTGCCGCGGTCGAGTTCCACGATACGGGTGGCAAGTTTGCGGAGGAATGCACGGTCGTGGGTCACAAAAAAGAGGGCGGTCGGCTGAGCGACGAGGAAGTTTTCCAGCCACAAAATGGAATCGAGATCCAAGTGGTTCGTCGGCTCGTCGAGGAGTAGCACGTCCGGAGCGGCTGCCAAAGCCCTAGCAAGGAGCACGCGACGCTTGAGTCCGCCGGAAAGACTTGAAAATAGGACATCACCATCCAGCGACATGTCCTCGGCAAGCTGGTCTAGCCGCCAATCAATCTCCCATTCTTCTTCATGCCTCTGCGGCGAAATACCCGAGTGAATCACCTCGCGCACGGTGCCCACGACATCCGTCGGCACATCCTGCGGCAGGCGTGTGAGCACGGTGGTATTTGGACGAATGACTTCCCCACTTTTGAGGCTTTCCTCGCCGCTGATCACACGCAGAAAGGTGGTTTTTCCTGTGCCATTGCGACCGAGCAGGCAGACGCGTTCACCACGTTCGATGGTGAAACCAACCTGATCAAGAATGTGGGTCGTGCCAAAAATGAGCGAGGCATTGCGAAGTTGGAGAAGCGACATGAGTCGCGCACGCTCGCACATCGTAGCTGTGGGGGGAAGTCAGCAATCCGAGAAAATCAACAAGGCGGGGGGAACAAATGTTTCGTGTCTTTTTGCGAATTTTCTGAGTATTACGAACCAGCTATGAAACACCTTCCACTTCATTTTCTCCTCTTTCCCCTTGCCTTGATCGTGGCCGGATGCCTGGCAACGCCCGTCGAACGCACAGGTGGTATGGGATCGGTCACGGCAACAAATACAAATCTTCAGGCCGTCGCCGCCGCCGCGCAGAGTATCTTTCCGAATTATGGTTATACTCAGGGCCCTGCGAATTTTCCGGACTGGATTGCTTTTGACAAGAGAGCTGGGCTCTTTGGCCAGGCGATGTGGGGGAGTTACGGAGAACCGCAAACGCTGCGCGTGCGCGTGACGATGCGTCAAGTGCCGGGCAGTGGAGACATCCGCCTCGTGCCAAGTGTCTTCACGGTCACGAGTGCAGGTGAGGCCGGGTTCGAGGATGCCCGTCCCCTTATGGGATTATGGTCTGGGGAGTTCGGCCCAATCCTTCGCCAAATCAGTGCACAAGCCTCGGGGGCTGGCCCGGGCCTGTGAGGCTTTCGCCACGAGCCGTTCGATGGGTGCTCGGGCTCGGATGTTTTCTTTGGCTGATTGGACTTATTATCGTCTCAAACTTGCCGGGCGATCCCACGGCTTCGATGCCAGACTTTCCATGGAAGGATAAAGCGATTCACTTCGCCTTCTTTGCTGGGGGTGCCTTTCTCATGAGCTCATATCTTCAGGCATGGTGGGGGCAACGCTGGAAACGGATTTTTGTCACAACGCTTATTGTCTTCGCCATTCTGGGTGCCGTGGACGAATGGCATCAGCTATCCGTGGTAGGTCGTAGTGGGGGAGATATCTTTGATTGGCTGGCGGATGTGCTTGGCACGATGGGGGGTGTGGCGGCATTAAAAGGTTGGCATGGATTCAGAAATCGAAATCGAACAGCGCGTTGCGAGACTGCGGGAGGAAATCCAGCGACATAACGCGCGGTATTTCCAAGACGCGCAGCCAGAAATTGGTGACCGCGAGTATGATACCTTGGTTTCGGAACTTCGACAGCTGGAGGAAACTCACCCGGAATTCCGCAAGTCCGACTCTCCGACCGACCGCGTCGGAGGCGAGCCGCTGGATGCCTTCTCTGCTGTGGCCCATCTCGTGCCGATGCAAAGCTTGGATAATACGTATTCCGCTGCTGAACTTCGCGAGTTTTTGGCACGTGTGGTCAAGCTCACGACGCGTGCCGATTTGTCTTTTTCGATCGAGCCGAAAGTTGATGGCGTCGCGATCTCTCTCCTCTACGAAAAGGGCCACCTCATCCGTGCAGCCACGCGAGGAGATGGCACGCGAGGGGATGACGTCACACAAAACATCCGCACCATTCGTGGCGTTCCCCACGTTCTGAATGGCATTGCTCCAGACCAAGTCGAGGTGCGCGGTGAGATTTTTTTACCAAAAGCAGAATTCGAGAGGATCAACCATCAAAGGGACGAGGGCGGCCTCCCCGCCTTTGCCAATCCCCGCAATGCCGCAGCGGGTTCTCTTAAGCAACTCGACCCACAAAGCGTAGCGAAGCGGGGCCTAGCCGGAATTTTCTATGGATTCGGGGCATGGAGCGAGGATCCCCCACGGACGGGACTTGCTATGTTTCAAGCGTTTCGCAAGTGGGGCCTCCCGATTCCGGAAGTGATCCTCCAAGCCAACACACCAGACGACGTATTGGCGGCTGTGGAAGAAATCGGACGCCTCCGCCATGGCTTCGCCTACGAGACAGACGGTGCAGTCGTGAAGCTCGATGATCTTACGTTGCGGCTGAAGCTTGGCGCGACGGCAAAATCGCCGAGGTGGGCCATCGCTTACAAATACGAACCTGAACGCGCCGTCACTCGTCTGCTAGCCATTACGATTCAGGTCGGCCGCACGGGCGTGCTCACTCCCGTGGCCGAGCTGCAACCCGTGCTAGTATCCGGCAGTACCGTTTCGCGGGCGACTCTCCACAACGAAGAGGAAATCGCACGCAAGGACATTCGGATCGGCGATTTCGTCGTCATAGAAAAAGCCGGCGAGGTCATACCCGCGATCATCGAAGTGAAGAACGACCTTCGCACGGGAGCGGAAATTGTGTTCCACATGCCCGCCACATGTCCCTCCTGCGGCGAACCCGTGGTGAAGGATGGCGTGGCGTGGCGGTGTATTAATCCAGCGTGTCCGGCCCAACTCCGCCGACGCGTTGAGCACTTCGCCTCGCGAGGCGCAATGGATATTGAGGGCCTTGGCGAAGCTCTCGTGGCTCAGCTTGTCGAAGCGCGGCTCATCAAAACAATCTCGGATATTTACCGCCTTGAGTCCCCCACCCTCCTGACCCTTGAGCGCATGGGAAAAAAGAGCGCGGACAACCTCCTCGCTGCGATCTCCGCGAGTCGTGATCGCCCGCTTTCGCGCCTCCTCCACGGCTTGGGTATTCCGCATATAGGAATTTCCTCAGCCAGAGACTTGGCGACACGGTATCGAACGATGGATGCTCTCGCTGCCGCCGATGTGCCCTCACTCCTTGACGTGCATGATGTGGGGGAAATCATGGCTGTTGCCATTTACGAGTGGTTCCGCACCCCCTCAGCGACCAGTCTTCTTGAGGAGCTGCGGCACGCTGGACTGAATGTCGAAGAGGGCAGCGCGGAAGAAATGTCGCAATCGCTTGCCAATACCACATGGGTCATCACAGGTAGCCTCACCATGGCCCGCGACGAGGTTGCTGATATGATCCGAGCCCGTGGAGGCAAAGTCACGGGAAGTGTAAGCAAGAAAACAACCCATGTCCTCGCGGGAGAGGAGGCTGGGAGCAAGCTGACGAAAGCCGAGGAGCTAGGAATCCCCGTCCTTGACGAAGCGGCGTTTCGAGTCCTTCTGGGCTAGCCCACTTTCGAACAGTCTAAACGCCGGAGATACGGATAAGAAAAAATGCCCGTCGAATGGCCGTCGCCCCACTTCGGTTGGATGGCGTAGCCGCCAATGGTCTGCCAGCTCACAAGCTCGAAGCTCTTGGCCTGATACGCCACCCGCGGCTGCGTCAGATTACCCATCACGTCTGGTTCTCCCATGCACGTCGCGCAGGGACATCGGCGTCGAAGGGTTTCCAAATTAATGAAGGATTCCGCACCATCGCTCCATGCGATAGCGAGGTCGTTGCCGATTTTTTGGAGGGCGGTGGGATGAAAAGTTTCCTGCATGAATGCAATTTTTCGTTGGTAAAAAGAAATGTCCACCGTTTTAGTTGATGATTCAACATGGACCACTTGGACGAACTCGAGTCGCAGAGCATTTACCTCCTCCGCGAAGCGTATCACAGCTTTTCAAATCTCTGCATGCCATGGAGCATGGGCAAGGACTCAAATGTCCTCATCTGGCTTTCAAAAAAAGCCTTCTGCGGAAAGATCCCCTATCCCTTGCTTCACATTGATACGACGTATGAATTTCCCGAAATGCTCGAGTTCCGCGAGTGGGCCTTGGTGCACTATGACCTCGATCTTATTGTTAAGATCAATGAGGACGCCCGGTCCGGTCGTGGTGCCTACGCGCACTCCATCGGCTACGAAACGCATGATCCCGTGACCGTCACTCATGAGCTCAAGACTGTGGCCTTGCAGCAGGTGATGGCGGAACGTCAGTTCGACGCTCTCATTACTGGCATTCGTCGCGATGAAGATCCCACGCGTGCAAAGGAGCGATATTTTTCGCCACGTTCTGCCGATTTCGAGTGGGATTATAAAGACCAGCCACCAGAATTTTGGAATCAATTCACGACGATCCAAGAGCCGGGCGAACACATCCGCGTGCAGCCAATTCTGGATTGGACGGAGGTAGACATCTGGCGCTACATCGAACGCGAAAAAATCCCCATACCACAAATGTATTTTGCGAGGCCGGATCAACATGGCACGCACTACCGCTTCCGCTCTTTGGGCTGCTGGCCGATTACAAAGCCTGTTCCTAGCAAGGCCTCAACAATTTCCGAAATTATCGCAGAACTCCTTATTACTAAGACCAGCGAGCGAGCCGGACGCGCTCAAGACCACCACGAACGCAACGCCATGCAAAAACTCCGAGCGAAGGGATTCATGTAATCATGCCATCGCTAAGTCTGCCTCAAATAATGAACCCACTCCTCACGCAGAACTCTGCGCAAGCCGCAAAATTACGGATCGTCATTGTTGGCCATGTGGATCATGGAAAATCCACGCTCATCGGGCGGCTTTTCCACGACACGAATTCGCTGCCCGAAGGGAAGGTCGAGCAGATTCGAAAGGCGAGCGAGGCGGAGGGAATGGAATTTGAGTTTGCGTTTTTGCTGGATGCATTGCTGGAGGAACAGGAGCAGAACATTACGATTGATACGACGCAGTTGCCCTTCCGAACGGCATCTCGAGAATATGTGATCATTGACGCACCGGGCCACAAGGAGTTCCTCAAAAACATGATTACGGGTGCCTCCAGTGCGGATGCAGCCATCTTGCTCATAGATGCCCACGAGGGGATTCAGGAACAATCGAAGCGCCATGCGTATCTGCTGTCACTACTGGGGATCAAGCAAGTCGTCGTGGCCGTCAATAAGATGGATCTCGTGGACTTCCGAGAGGACGTCTTCAGTGGCATCCGCGCAGAATATTCTACCTTTCTCGAAAAACTCGGAATTGAGCCGAGGCACTTTTTGCCGATCTCAGCCAAGCTCGGAAAAAACATTACACAGGCGAGTGCCCAAATGGCGTGGTTCCGCGGGCCATCCATCGTCGAGGCACTCGACCAATTTGATGAACCTCGCACACCCGAGGGTCTCCCGCTGCGCTTTCTTGTGCAGGATATCTATCGCTTCGACGAGCGCCGTATCCTTGCTGGTCGTGTCGAAGCGGGCAAACTTTCGGTCGGTTCTGAACTCGTCTTCTGGCCCGGCGGAAAGCGTAGCCGCGTGCGCTCGATCGAAGAATGGGGAGCAACCACGCCGCCTTCTGAGGCCACGGTTGGAGAATCGGTAGCGATCACGCTTGAGGAACAAATTTTTGTCGAGCGAGGTCAGATTGGAAGTCATCCCGGTGTTGGCCCTGCCGAAGATCGCGACATCCATGCGAGCCTCTTCTGGCTTGGAGCCGATCCCCTTCCCCTCAATCAGCCATTTACGCTGAGGCTGGGCACTCAAAGCGTCGAAGCCCGATTGGCAGATGTCGAACGCGTTCTGGATTCCTCCACACTAGAGCCCCTCGAAGGTCAGCGCGTTCAACTTCAAAAGAACGAAGTTGCCGACGTTCGGATTCGCGCCCGCAGGCCAGTCGCTTTTGACCGTCATGACCGCATTAGCGATACCGGACGATTTGTCATCGTCTGGGGAAAACGCATCTGCGGAGGCGGCATCATTCGCGATGCACGCGACGAAGAAACGCGCGGCTCTGCACCTGCCGACAACCTCACATGGACAACGAGCCCCGTCACTCGCGAGGATCGCGCAGCGCACTTCGGACATCGCGGTGCCGTGCTCTGGCTCACTGGCCTATCTGGAAGTGGAAAATCCACCCTCGCCACCGCACTCGAAGCCACTCTCCACCGACGCGGATTAGCAACGACGATTTTAGATGGTGATAATATCCGCCATGGACTCAGCACCGGGCTGGGATTCTCGCCGGAAGATCGCGCGGAAAATATTCGCCGTGTCGGAGAGACCGCTATGCTCATGGCGGAGGCTGGGCTCATCGTCATCTGCTCGCTTATTTCTCCTCTCCGCGCAGACCGAGCTCGCGTGCGTGCGCGCTGCGAACAGAGCGACCTTCCCTTCGCAGAGATCTATGTGAGTGCGCCGCTCGATGTGTGCGAAAACCGCGATCCGCGTGGCCTTTACAAGCTAGCACGCAGCGGTGATATCCCGGAATTCACGGGCCTTTCCGCACCGTATGAATCACCCATTTCTCCGGAACTCGAACTTAAGACAGACAGTATGCCATTGCGCGAGTCGCTCGATTTGCTCACCCAATACGCGACGACCTTCACCCACCTCACCGAGGCTATGGAACCCAAGGAAACCGGGCCCGGGTCGGGCATATAAGTGCTGTGCTTCTGTGCCTCGCCAATCATTTTGACGCGATCGCACCGGCATCCGACGCGATTGAGGAATTCCTGATCGCGCATGCCGTTCCCGAGGATATCCACTACCTCGCTCGTCTTGTCGTAGAGGAGCTTGTCTCCAATGCGATCAAATACGCCTACGACGATGATCTTCACCACGAGATTGAGTTGCATACCGAGGTGCAAGACGACGTCTTTACTCTCAGCATCCACGACGATGGCCACCCCTTCGATCCCAATTCCCTACCAGACCCAGACACGTCGCTGCCCGCAGCCGAACGTCCCATCGGCGGGCTGGGACTTTACCTCGTACGCAGCATGAGCGATTCGATGGAATACAGCCGCACCGGCCTCAAAAATATCGTAACAATTCGAAAAAGCTTTGCGAAATCTCCGAACTAAGCGAGCACGCTAGTTCGATTGGGCTGGGAGGAAATCTGAGATCACGCGAATCGAACCATCGGGAAAAAGAATGAGACCGCCACGGCCGTCCATGTCTCCAATTTCCATCAGCCATGGCTGAGTCGCATAGCGGTAAGGAGAGAGGGCCAGCCTATCAAACCGGCTTGGAGTGTAGTGCATGCGGGGCCGACTTTTTGGATCTCTTTTCTGATGCACGCGATAGATAGCTGGGCTCCTCCAGATTTCCGGAGGAGCGCCATAGGGCTTCAGTTCTTCGATCCACCAATCCTCTAGGCCATCGCTGTCGCCGCTAAGCCAGAGGGGCTCAGGTTCCTGCGGCCACATCGCTTTGTCTTGGATATAGCCCGATAAGGATGTGTGCAGAGAACGAAGGTTGGCCATGCTTTTGACCGACTCGGCACGAGCAAGGAGAGGGCCATAGGACGTAAACGCCAGCGCGGATAGTAGTCCTAGAATCGCAACCACTACCAACACTTCGATGAGGGTAAAAGCCTTCAATGCCTAATTGTGCATCTACGCCACGCGTGTAGCATGCACTCCGCACTTTTCAGCGCTGATGCTATGGAGTCTGGGAATTCCGAATGCCCGTGAGCTTGAAATTGCGACCAGGGACAGTGACAATCGGTGCTTGAATATTCAGGAAACCAGATCCTTTGAAGAAATAGTTCGACGTTTTCGTCTCAAACTTCCCAGTAAATTCCCCAGCTAAGCGTGGAACAGCTAATGGGGTTGGAGCAAGGATACCGGAGAGGCTCGAACCGCTAATATTTGCGATTGTCTCGCCACTGAAAACAAGCCCATTAATAAAAAAGACGTAGGTGTTTCTTGCCACGGTCGTCGTTTGATTTCCTCCGCTATATGAAAAACGAATAATGCCAAGGAGGTCGTCTGCACGAGCTGTTGCCTGGTAAGAGCCATCCACTCCTGAGGCCAATGGAGAACCATTTGTGAAGGGGGGAGGCCCACCGAAGGATCCGGCTTGGGAAGTCAGGAGGGTAAGAGCAAGGGTGAGAGAACAGAGGAGAAACTTCATGTTGAGAAATTCCTAACCAATTGTTCGCTGTGAGGCAAGAGCAAAAAGCTCTCGGTAAAAAAATATCCAATGTGAGAGCAAGGAAGGCCCGAGCCAGAATTCCTCCGATTCTTTAGAGAGCTCAAACACGGTGAGGCAGGGATTCGAACCCTGGGTAGCCTTTTGGACTACGGCGCTTTAGCAAAGCGCTGCTTTCGACCACTCAGCCACCTCACCTTTGTCTGAAACCGTATTCAATCCAAAAAACCCGCAGTGGTCAACCCGCCGCTAGGAGAAACTTGCAGCAGCGGGGATGCAGCATCCGCGTCGCAGGCGAAGTCAGCCATGAGATCCTCGATTGCGATCTCGTGTGGTCGTGCTGCCGTGCTGCACTAGCTATGAATGTCACGGTAAAACTTCCCGATAAACTCTGCCGCGAAGCCCGCCATTGCGCCGTGGACGAATCGAAGTCGCTTTCGGCGTGGGTAGCGGATCTCATCTCAAGGGAATTGAAACAACCACCTCTTGCCTCAAGAAAATCTCTGCTGGAAATGCTCGGCGATCCCGCAACTGCGGATCGTGATTTCGATCTGCCTGATCGTAAGGCGGACAGGCCACGCAAAATCACATTTCCATGACGAAATGGCTCCTGGACACGGTCATCATCTCCGAGTTGCGTAAGCTAGGACGAGCCGACCGTCAGTTCATGATCTGGGAGAAAACCCTTTCCGGGTTGGATGCATGGATAAGCGTCATCGCACTGAATGATATTTCCTATGGCATCCACCTTATCGCCGTCCGCGATCCCAAATTCGCCACCCAATTACGGGGGACTGGCATCGCAATCAGCTTATCGAACAGTTCTCGGCTCGTTTGCTGATCGTGGATCTCGCGATCGCTGAATTGGGGGCAGAGATGCGGGCCATGCATCGTCTCAGCGTCAACGACTCTCTCATCGCCGCAACTGCCAAGGTTCACGGCTTAATCCTCGTCACCCGAAATGTCAGCGACTTCGCCCCAACCGGAATCCAGGTGGTGAATCCGTGGGAGTAAGCAGAGAAACGAACCCCAGCGGAATTGCGTCCGCTGATGCCGAAGCATTTTGCGGCGGCGAGGAGACCATACGCTCGAGGTGACAGCACATCCCCACTCTCGATCTCTTGGGGCGTGTGCTAGGCAGCGAAATGCAGCTGGCCGATTGCGTTGGCCAAAAGTGCTTGATGAGGTCGCGAGTGGGTTGTAGAGGCCTACAAGAGAAAGCGGGTAGAGGGAATCGAACCCTCATGGCCTGCTTGGAAGGCAGGAACTTTACCACTAAGCTATACCCGCATGATGTGCTGAACCTTGCCAACGAAAGGACTTGGCGTCAATCCCGAATCTCCTGGATTCGTGCGAATGTCGAGGTGCCGTCATATCCGCCTCGACACTGGCGTGAATTTTGCTCTTCTAGCGCGGCACGCATTTTTCTGAATTATGACAAACTCTACTCCCGACAAGGAATTGATGGAACATTTTATTCTCAACCAACTGACCTTCAGTTTGGCGAGGGATCGTCAGACGGCATCGAAACGCGATTGGTGGATGGCGACGGCCAAGGCGGTGCAAACCCTGATCATTGAGAGAATGATTCTCACGCAAACCACGCACAATGCGCAAAATGTGCGGCGGGTTTACTATTTCTCGCTCGAGTTTCTCATGGGGCGGCTCTTCGTGAATAGCATGTATAGTGCGAATGTTTTTCAAGAGGTGCAGGACGCGCTTGAGCACTTGGGTTTGGATTTGGATGAGCTGCGGAAGGAAGAATACGACATGGCACTAGGGAACGGGGGATTGGGCCGCCTCGCTGCTTGTTTCCTAGACTCGCTTGCGACACTAGACCTACCTGCGGTTGGCTATGGAATTCATTACCAATACGGTCTTTTCAAGCAGGAATTTCGCAATGGATATCAGGTCGAATTGCCGGATGCGTGGATGCAATATGGCACGCCATGGGAAATCGTGCGACCTGAACACACGGTCGAGGTGCCGCTGTATGGCAACGTCGAAAATGTCTTTGATGACCGCGGAACTTCCATCGTGAAGTGGGTCGGATGGAAAAAAATCCTTGGTGTGCCGTATGACATTCCGATTCCGGGCTTTGAAACCAAGACGGTCAATTTTCTCCGGCTTTGGGAATCCCGGGCATCCGAAGACTTCGACTTTGAGGCTTTTAATAGTGGCGGCTACGAACAGGCCGTGCGGGAGAAAAATCTGAGCGAGACAGTTTCGAAAGTCCTCTATCCCAACGATAAGACTGAGAGCGGAAAGGAGCTCCGTCTGGTGCAGCAGTATTTCTTCGTCGCGTGTTCGCTTCACGACATTATCCGTCGCTTCCGAAAGAACAATAATGAGTGGGACGCCTTTGCAAAGAAAGTCGCCATCCAGCTTAATGACACGCACCCAGCCATCGCGATCGTTGAACTGATGCGCATCTTGCAGGACGACTACGGGTTGTCGTGGGATGAGGCTTGGGGAATCGTGACAAAGACCTTTGCCTACACCAACCACACTCTCCTTCCCGAGGCGTTGGAGAAGTGGAGTGTTGGCCTTTTTAAGAAGGTATTGCCACGTCACATGCAGATCATTTTTGAAATCAACAAGCGATTCCTCGAACAAGTCGAGCTGCGCTGGCCAGGCGATTCCGAGAAGAAACGGAATCTCTCGCTCATCGAAGAAGGCGACCATCAAATGGTGAGAATGGCGCATCTTTCTGTCGTGGGAAGCCACTCGGTCAATGGTGTCGCAGCCCTGCATACCAAGCTCCTCAAGCGAGATTTGTTTCCCGATTTCGACACGCTGTATCCCGGCAAGTTCAACAACAAAACCAATGGCATTACTCCGCGTCGTTGGCTACTGGCATGCAATCCCAAGCTCAGTGCGCTCATCACATCGCGCATCGGCCATGGTTGGGAGCGCGACCTCGATAAGTTGCGTGCCTTGGAATCCCTTGCTGGCGATGCCGACTTCCAAGGTGAGTTCATGGCCGTGAAGCATGAGAACAAGGTTTTTCTGGCGGACGTGATCCGCAATGATTGTGGTGTGGTGGTAGATCCATCAGCTCTCTTCGACGTCCAGATCAAGCGACTCCACGAATACAAGCGACAACACCTCAATCTGCTCCATATCTTGGCTCTCTACCGCCGCATCTTGCAGAATCCCGAGGCCGATGTGACACCCCGCGTTTTCATCTTTGCGGCTAAGGCGGCACCTGGCTACGACATCGCGAAGACGATCATCAAAGCAATCAATGCCGTCGGTTCCAAAATTAATAGCGACCCACGAATCAATGGAAAACTCAAAGTGGTCTTTCTTCCGAACTATCGCGTTTCGCTCGCACAGCGCATCGTACCTGCAGCCGATTTGTCCGAGCAAATCTCGACCGCCGGCAAGGAAGCATCGGGCACGGGCAACATGAAGCTCGCGCTGAATGGCGCCCTTACCATTGGCACGCTGGATGGTGCAAATGTCGAAATCCAAGAGGAAGTCGGCGAGGACAATATTTTCATTTTTGGGAATACCGTGGAGCAAATCCATGCCTTGCAAGCCGCCGGATATCGTCCATCGGAATACTACGAAGCGAATGAAGAACTGCGCGCTGTCGTGGATTGGGTTGGATCGAACTACTTTACCGCAGACGAGCCTCCGGGTGTGCTGAATTCCCTGCGAGACAATCTGATTCATCATGATCCATTTTTCTGCTTGGCCGATTATGCTTCTTACAGTGCGGCACAACTTCTTGTTTCCGAGGCCTTCCTCGACAAGGCAAGGTGGGCGCGGATGGCGATTATGAACACAGCTCGAGTCGGCAAGTTCTCAAGCGACCGAACCATCTCCGAATATGCTCGGGATATCTGGAAGCTCGATCCCGTCCCAATTCCTTAGTCGCGTCCGCCGCCACGAGCGACATTCGACCTCTATAGTTCGCCCGCAAAGGCTCTACAGCGTCGTCGTGGCCAATCACCATTTTTCAAAAGACTT